>Ga0364859_10172_pt2 | contig 39130 bp, 44 predicted proteins | sample ExccelAu500001D3_FD_206911 | JGI IMG/M metagenome (GOLD analysis project Ga0364859, IMG submission 206911) | Enriched cells from Trout Bog Lake Hypolimnion, Wisconsin, USA - BchlTB.Aug20.5000.01 .D3 | ecosystem: Environmental > Aquatic > Freshwater > Lake > Hypolimnion/Profundal zone | place: USA... | reverse complement strand
ATACTAAGAGATGAGGATACGAATAAGGGTTATAACAGACTTAAAAATCTGGATGAAGGACAACAGAAATTCAGGATCTACAATTCTCTGTTGAGTGAGTATGGTGTGCTGGGATTTGAATATGGTTATGCGTTGGCTAATCCAGATTCATTGGTGATTTGGGAAGCACAGTTCGGTGATTTCAGTAACGGAGCCCAAACCATGATTGACCAGTTTATTGCAGCCGGGGAACAGAAATGGAACAGGATGAATGGACTGGTGATGTTACTGCCTCATGGTTATGAAGGACAGGGACCGGAGCACAGCAGTGCCAGGATGGAACGCTACCTTCAAATGTGTGCAGAACTCAATATGGTCATCACCAATATCACAACAGCTGCCAACTTTTTCCATGCTATGCGCAGACAGATCACCTGGCAGTTCCGTAAACCGCTTGTTAATTTTTCTCCCAAAGCGTATTTGCGATATCCCGGAAGCTATAGTCCGGTAAGTGATTTCGTGCTTGGAGGATTTAAGGAATTAATAGATGATAACTATATCACTGATCCTAAAAAAGTAAGGAAGGTATTGCTTTGCACCGGTAAACTTTACTTTGAGCTGGCCGAAAAACAAGCGAAGGAAAATATCAAAGATGTGGCCTTACTCAGGCTCGAACAAATATACCCGCTTCCTGAAACACAGTTGGCTGCTATGCACAAGAAGTATGGTAAGGCATCCTGGTTTTGGGTGCAGGAAGAACCCAAAAATATGGGTGCCGCCTCATTCCTTGCGATGAACCTTAATTTACTGCCGTTTGAGATCATCAGTAGAAACAGCAGTGCCGCTACTGCAACAGGGTATGCCAAAGTGCATGCTGCCGAGCAGAAGGAACTCATTGAAAAGGCTTTTTCCTGATCGTACGCTTTAAACCAAACACACACACCTGAAAATATAATTTATGATTGATATTAAAGTGCCAACCGTAGGGGAATCCATCAGTGAAGTGACACTGCTCAAATGGACCAAACAGGAAGGCGAATACGTTGAAAGAGATGAAGTGATCGCAGAACTGGAAAGCGAAAAAGCTACTTTTGAGGTAAATGCCGAAAAATCCGGTACCCTTAAAAGACTATCGGCTGAAGGTGATACCATCCTGATTGGCAGCATACTTGCACAAATTGATGATACAGCTCCCAAACCGGAAGCGGCTGCTATACCTGCTCCAGCAGCCAAAGCTGCGGTAACACCTGCAAAGATAAATCAAGCCCTTGTAACAGCTGTTTCTAATGATATCAAAGCAACCCCTGTTGCCAGTGCCATCATAGCAGACAAGAAAGTTGATCCGGCTTCCATTACTGCATCTGGTGTTGGTGGTAAGATCATGAAAAATGATGTACTGGAAGCCCTGGCACATCCCGGAAAGAAAGCCTTTAAAGGTGCTGAATTGTTTGGAAGGAATGTACGGAAAGAAAAGATGAGCAATCTTCGTAAAACCATCAGCCGCAGACTTGTGGAATCCAAGAATACCACTGCCATGCTCACCACTTTCAATGAAGTGGATATGGGCCCTATCATGGAGATCCGTAAAAAACATAAGGATAAATTCAAAGAAACACATCAGGTGAACCTGGGTTTCATGAGCTTCTTTACCAAAGCTGCTGCTATTGCGTTAAGTGAATGGCCAACTGTAAATGCTTATATCGACGGCGATGAACTGGTGTATCATGATTATGCAGATATCAGTATTGCAGTAAGTACACCCCGAGGACTTACTGTTCCCGTAATTCGTAATGTAGAAAGTTTGAGTATGGCTGAAGTGGAGAAGAAAGTGGCCGAACTGGCTGTAAAAGCAAGGGACAGCAAACTGACTGCAGATGAATTGACTGGTGGAACCTTCACTATCACCAATGGTGGTGTTTTTGGAAGCTTGATGAGTACCCCCATCATCAATATCCCACAGAGTGCCATACTTGGGATGCATAAGATTCAGGACAGGCCCATGGCCATTGATGGTAAAGTGGAAATTCGCCCGATGATGTACCTGGCATTGAGTTATGACCATCGTATTATTGATGGCAGGGAAAGTGTTAGTTTCCTGGTAAGGATCAAGGAACTCCTCGAAAACCCAGCACTGATCTTACTGGGTAAAGACCCCGTTAAATCATTACTAGAACTTTAATAAACTGATTTTTCATATATTGCATTCCATAAGAGCGGTTGTATCACAACCGCTTTTTTTATACCATGCGCACCCAGTCTCATTTCAATACAGCCATCACCTTAATTAAACGGTACAAAGGGAAAGAACCCCTGGTGCATTATCTGCAGTCTTATTTTGCAGGTGAAAAAAAACATGGAAGTCGTGACCGTAAACAGATCAGCCATTTGTGTTATGCTTATTTCAGAATGGGTCATACACTAGCCTCAATTGAAACTGCAGATAGACTTAAGATCGCTATTTTCCTCTGTCAGGATAACCCTGCAGGCTGGGATGAATTTCTGGCTGATGAATGGAAAGAATGGCCTGGCAACCTTTCCGAAAGAATAGCATTGGTTCAAAAGCAATATCCCTTATTTGAAGTACAGGAAATATTTCCCTGGAAAGAAGAACTAAGTCCTGCTATAGAGCCTATTCATTTTGCTGCATCACACCTGGTGCAGCCTCGCTTATTCCTGAGGGTGCGTCCTGGAAAACTGCAAAAAGTGACCAGCCTCTTACAACAGACAGAACTGATATTCAAACAATATGATGAGCATTGTTTGGCTTTGCCCAATGGTAGCAGGATCAATGAATTACTTGATCTTAATGCGGATGTTGTTGTACAGGACAGGTCTTCACAGCAAATTGCATCATTCATTCAACTGATGCAATTGCAGGGAGGCGCAAGGATTTGGGATTGCTGTGCAGCCAGTGGCGGAAAATCCATTTTGGCAGCAGATACGTTACAGGATATTAAACTGTTGGTCTCAGATGTTAGGGCATCCATTTTGCAGAATCTTAAACAACGTTTTGAAAAAGCAGGGATTAAAAATTACCAATTAAGGGAAGCAGATCTGCGTGTTCCCATTGCCGGCTCGCTGATAGCACCACCCGATGCTATTATCTGCGATGCACCCTGTACCGGAAGCGGCACCTGGGGCAGAACACCCGAACAGCTTGCATTCTTTGATCCAGAAAAAATTGTTGATTATGCTGCTTTGCAACAAACCATTATCCGTAATACGCTTCCTCATTTAAAAAAATATGGATACTTTTTGTATATCACCTGTTCGGTATTTCGTCAGGAAAATGAAGAAGCCGTTGCTTATATACAAAGGGAGTTTAAGGATTTGCGGCTGGTACAGGCAGCCTCAGTAACCGGATATGAACATCAGGCAGATTCGATGTTTGCAGCCCTCTTTAAGAAAGAAGGATAGTGCTGCCCCGCTGAATAATGCCACCGCCAATCACATCATCCCCTTCATAGAAAACGGCACTTTGTCCGGGTGCAATACTTTTAACGGGTTCGTAAAACCTTGCGGCAATGCCATTATCGGCAGTATGCAAATGGCTCAGTGCACCTTTGTCCTTATACCTGATCTTGGTGATGGCTTCCATCCCTTCGCTGATACCATCATATTTACCCCAGTTGATCCTGCCCACCAGTACTTCATTCTGTTCCAGGTCCTGTTCTTCACCCAGGATAACAGTATTGGTTTCCGGATCAATTGCAGTTACATAAGCAGGCTTCCCCAGCGCTATTTCAAGGCCCTTTCTTTGGCCGATGGTATAAAACGGGTATCCTTTATGCTTTCCCAGTTTTTTGCCCGTTTTATCAACAAACCAGCCATCTTTAACACGTTCTTCCAGTCCTTCCACCCTGCGTTTTAAAAAGCCCCTGTAATCATTGTCAGGCACAAAACATATTTCATAGCTTTCGCTTTTTTTAGCCAGTTCAGGATAGCCCATATCAATAGCCATTTGCCTGATCTCAGATTTATGGTAACCACCCAGGGGAAGAAGGGTACGGCTCAGGAGTTCCTGGTCTAGCCCCCATAGTACATAGCTCTGGTCTTTGGTATCATCCAGTCCTTTACTTATTACAAAACGGTCATTTGTATGCTGTCTTATTTTGGCATAGTGACCGGTAGCGATATTTTCGCAGCCCAGGGCATTGGCTCTTTTGAGCAAAGCGCGCCATTTGATATGGGTATTGCACATCACACAGGGATTGGGGGTTCTGCCGGCAATGTATTCGTCTACAAAATTCTCAATTACAAAATCCCCGAATTCTTCACGGATATCCAGTATAAAATGCGGAAACCCATGGTGTACAGCCGCTTGACGGGCATCATTGAAGCTGTCCACATTGCAACAACCTGTTTCCTTATGGCCACCACCACTGCTGGCATAATCCCAGGTCTTCATGGTAATGCCTATCACTTCATAACCCTCCTCATGAAGCATAAGTGCAGCTACCGTACTATCGATACCCCCACTCATGGCAACCAGTATTTTCCCTTTTCGGCTCATGGATGATGCTTTATTCTAAAAGTTCAAAGATAATTGTATATGGCCAGTGCAGACTTACATGGGTTTGCGAGTGAAGGAATATTTAAGAATGAGATGGGTAATAAAATCCTGCACAATAAGAATTCGCGCTGTTTGATGATTCAATAATGCCGTAATAGCAAGTTAAAGCAATACTTGAATAACTATAGTATGATTGAAATAAAACCAGCACACTTTTATTCAAATATCTGATAAATCATATATTTTTACAGTAAATTGGTTTATTTTATTTCTTAATACAGTTGAATAAGAGACAGAACAGACCCATCCAATAGCTTCAATAACCTATAGCCACTCTAATCCGTTCTATGAAAAAAATCCTGAGTACATTTTTCTGCTGCTGCTGTTGTTCAATCATCCTTCAGGCCCAGCATTACACACTAGCCATGAATCTTGAAAAAGGTAAGACCTATATTCACAATAACCTGGTTAGTTCTAACATACATGAGGTCATTGCTGGTAAGTCTATGGATATCATAACAGATATTTCCTGTCAGGTCGCATATACAGTTACCAATTTGGAAGCTGATATATATAGTATCGAGGTAAGGTATAAAAGTTTGTCCATGAAACTGGGAATGTCTGATAAGACAATTGAATATAGTTCCACTAAAAAGGATTCTGTGGATGAATTTTCTTCTATAATGAACACATTGATCGACAGACCATTTTATATTAAGATGAACAGATTGGGAAAGATCATCGAGGTAAAACATTTTGATTCTGTTTTTGCCGAAATGACAACTCAAATGAAGGGTATCAGTGAAGCCCAAAAACAGCGTTTCAGAACCACACTTGAAAAATCATATGGTGAGAATTCTTTCAGGAACAATTTCGAATCAATAACAGCATTATTTCCTGAACATAAGGTTGCAATAGGTGAATCATGGATAATGAATTCAAAAAAAGAATTTGGTTACAATATTTCTGAAAACATCAAAACAACCTTCACTTTAAAAGAAGTTACCGCTGAAGGGTATAAGATCACTGGTATTGCCAACATGTATTCAGACACAACAAAAGATTATGCCGATGTAAACGGATTACCCTGTAAGTACAATTTTTCGGGTACTACGCAATATAGTTTCATACTTAATAAAGCAACAGGTTGGAGCACTCAGGCCAATATTAATACAGAACTCAAAGGGGATGGAATCATAGGAGACTGTCCCAAAATTCCTGGTGGTCTTACGATACCCATGACAGTTACTTCAAACAGTGTTTTGTCCGGTAAATAATGCAGGTAATTTACAAGATAAGACTAGTATAATTCTATATCAATAATTCCAATGGTCTTATTGTTTGAGCATCCTAATAGAATCGAGTTTTAAATATACTTCATTGCGGATGCTGTCCAGTTCATCTTCCTGGTTGAAATGGCCGCTTTCACGGGCTATCAGTAGGTCATTTTCTTTGATCCTAAACTGTATATAACCTCTAAGTAAGGAGATGCGTTTTTGAGATATAAGTGTATCCTGTTCCACCTTCGAGATACTGTCAAGGATCTTCAGGCAGTTTTGCCAGGCTGGTGCAGCGACATCCTTGTATAATGACATTCTGCTTTGAGAAGATTTTTGGTTAATATGGTCCCTGATGGCCAGGGCCTTGTTCTCGTTTTCAGCAAAATGGTTGGAATAACGAATCATCTTAATCTTTGGGGTCTTGTTTAATACCACATAGCCCGAGCAAAACAAAGTAGTCACAACTGTGATAATCAGCCCTCCGCTCAGCAGGGATTTTTTAAAATGATAAAAGCCATAGAACAAGTAACCAAATAATAAACCACTTAGTAATCCACCCATATGAGCAGCATTGTCAATACCGGGCTGCATACCCGCAAAGAGCGAGTAGAGTACAAAAATGACAAAGCTTTGGAGCAGTCCCAGCCGCATCCGGTGATCGATGATCTTAGTTGTCATCAGGGCTATAAAGATTCCATATAAACCAAATATGGCGCCTGAAGCTCCTGCGCTGACCCTGCTACCTGTCCACCAGATACTCATCAGGCTGGCTAAAACACCGGTGCACAGGTACATCAGGAGGAAATTCCATTTTTTAAGTATGGGTTCCAGATAGCGACCTACAAAAAACAAGGCATACATATTGAAAAAAAGGTGTAAAAAACCAATATGGAGGAAATTACTGGTCACCAATCGCCACCATTCACCACCCAGCGTATATAACCTGATATTGGCACCCCAATGATAAATATCCATCGTATTGGGTGAGCTAAAAGATACACCGCTACACACCATGATAAGAAATACCAGCACATTGATGCCGATCAGGCTATAAGTTGCATAATATGCACTGGCACCTGTAACCAAACTACTGATGATGGGATTAATGGGTGCAGCCAATTGATCAACATAAAGCGTGTTGAGTTGTTCCGGCGACCAGATGCTAGCATTGAGCCGAATATATTCCTGCAGGTTATTGATATTGCTAGCATTTTTGTTGGGGTCCAGCACGATCAGTTTTCCATTATGGCTGGTCAGTGAAAGGGTATCACCGGTTACTGTTGCCGTGATCAGTTGTCCAGCATTGAAAATATTCATTTTGGTGCGGCCGGCAACCTGATACGGACCGGTAAGGTCTGCCTGCCAGTGAAGATCAGTCATAGAAAGTTGTACCAGCATCAGGTACTGTTCCTTTGTAAAGGGAGCGGGGTCTATGGTGATGGAATAAGTAGCAGGCATTTGTCAAATGAATGTAACCATTTATTGTAAAGAATGTAATTTTTTAAGCATAAAGATTAAATTTTTTAGTACTAGAACAAATCGAACAAGAATTTAACAGCATTCTATACTATCGTTGAAATAAAAACATGGATCTACATAGTTTTAAAGCAGAGGGGTTGCAACAGTGATTTGCAAGTGTTATTTTGATGTAAAGTATGGGTTGATAAAAATTGATCCATGCGCATATTATCTGTTACAGGTATACGATCATTCAATTTGGTGTTTTATGGCATACATGATGAGTTCATAATTATTCTTTACCTGTAGTTTTTTGTAGATCCTGGAACGGTAGAGACTAATGGTATTAACACTTAAGGAAATATCTTTACTGATCTGAAGGATACTTACAGATTTGGCCAACTGTCTGAATATCTCAAATTCCCGGTGCGTTAATTTATCATGGAGGGCTTGCGACTTTAGGTCCAGCAAAGTATCAATTTTCATTTCTGCAATTTCAAGGGGAATGTATTTACCACCTTGTCTGATGATCTCAATAGCTTTGAGTAACTCTTCCGAATCACTGTGTTTTTGGATATACCCATTGATACCTAATTGATAAGCCTTCAATGCATAGACCCTGGGATGAAGCGCACTCAAAATAATAATGGGGCAGCCCTTCAGTGCTTTGATCAGGTCTTTTAAAATTTCGATCACCGATCTGCCGGGTAATGAAATATCAGTGATGACAAGGTCCCAAGGATACCTCTCAGCCATTAATAACAGGCTATGTGCAACCTCCACTTCATCGGTTTCTGATAACGGATAGACTTTTTGAATGATACTAATTACGCCTTTACGTACATATAAGTGTTCGTCGGCTATGAGAATCTTAATCAGGGTGAATGAAAATGTTTTTCAGGTTAATTCAAAGGATAACGGGATATAATGGTAAGTCATATCCCGAGATATTAAAGGTTAAATTTTGTAAAGCCGTTATTATTGCATGGTTTTAAGGGTTGCGATGATCAGGACAATAAACAGGATCGTGAAAAAATTTATGATTAAAATATTTTTATTATAGCGGACAATCAATTTGATCTGGTTATCATCCAGGTTATAGTATTTATTATAGATTGCCACTTCACTTTGTTTTACAAACAAGTATTTGAAGCGAAAACTACCATATGCTTTTATATTAAGTCTAATTCTTATGATATAAACCAACAACCAAACTAATGCATATCCAATACTGTAATAAATCATTCCCAAATTTTTTGTGTAAAGAAAAGCTGTTATTAAATTAGAATCACTTGTAAAAGCCTATAAGTTTGTATAGTACATTAAAAGGATTGTATGTAGTATTTAATACTACAAAATGCGGCTTTCCCAATTTGTCAGGTAACATTTAAAAGGTCTTGTAATGAGTAAGTATCATCCCATTTTTGGATGCTTATTGTATCAAAAAATACCGAATTATTCTGTTAAATGCGGGAAAAGCATCTTTCAATAACCAATTTCAAAACATATATAAGCGCATTTTTACAGAGCTAACCTATTCATTATGAGTCTATTTATTAAATACCTTTTATCTTTAAGTTGCAAATGCAAAAGAATGCATACTATTGTACAAAAATTGGCATTGATGCAAGATTTTATGCTGTTTTTTGCTGATAATTGGGTCTTTAAACGATGATTATTGCTTGATTTAGCAAATTACGGCTAGTCAAAAGAAGTGGTGAATATGCCTGTTTGGCAGGCAAGTAAAGATGGACAATGGTTTGTAGGAAAATAAAATAGGGCTGCATGTTTAGTAGTGCTGGTCCGGAAATCGCAGAAAATTATAAGCCTGCAAGTATGCAAGAAAAAAAGGACAATATCCGGATACTGATAGCTGAAGACCATGAGTTTTTCAGAAATGGCTTAAAGTTACTGCTCAATGATCAACCGAATATAGAAGTGATTGGGGAAGCATCCAACGGACTCGAATTGGTTTCACTAAAAAGGGAATGTCAGCCGGATCTAATTATTACTGATATTGTGATGCCAGAAATGGATGGGATAGAAGCTACCACCTTACTGATCAATACCGATCCCAAAGTACGGATCCTTGCACTGACACTGAATGAGGACGAGATCTATACCACGAAGATGTTGGAAGCAGGTGCATTGGGTTATGTATTCAAATTATCCAGTATGGACATTCTGGTTCAAGGTATCCTGGCTATCAACAAATATGAAGTGTATTATGGAACAGCTGAAAGTGAGCTGCCAGCAGATATACAACACAATTACTATACAGATCCGGTGTTTACAGAAATGGAACTTCAGGTGCTAGACCATTTAAAAAAGTATACATTATCAAAAGCGGCGGATAGGATGCAATTAGATATTGCCGCCGTAGAATGGTATTTGTTCAGAATTCGGCAAAAACTAAGGTTAACAATCCAGGAACCACTCGATTCGTTTATTGCCACTTGGCAAAGAAAAAGCGCAGATTATTGAAACTGTCAGGACTTATATTTCATACCCTTCATGCCATTACAAGTTTTAAAGCAGGACTGCTGATTTGAATATCCGTAACTGCTTCCGTCCATTGTGCTTTTGTTATTCAGAGGCATGAATAAATTTAATTTTATCTTGTAATATCCTACACAATCCAGGAGAGACCAACCTTTTAAATCCACCTGAAAAAATAACTATTGTCATCAAACCCCTTTGATACAATAATCCCACTCTTTTCAATCCATTGTACTTATGTCAATAAAAGAATAGCAGAATCTATGTCCTGTTCATTATAGCTTTTATACTAGGGTACAATTGAACAACAATATAACCACATATCAACCACTAAAATGTAGATGAGATGTGGTTGATATGTGGTTAATGTGTGGTTGAGATCGAAATCCAACATAAATCAATTTAAAAAACAACTTTTATATATTATTATTAATGAATCAGTTATAAGCAATTTTTAAAAAAATTGACGCTTTTAAAAAGCATCAAAAAAGTACCAAAAAATGCATTTAGAAAATAAAAATTGAAGATATATGAGTTTGATAATCAAACAAATCTTATAAAATGAGTCTTAAAACTTGCATTTCTTGAAGGGCAGTACCATCATTCCATCACAAACATTTTCCTGTAACATTTCCTACCCTTAACCGTCTTATATAAAAAACGATGTCATTCAAACTGCCTATTTTACTAATAGCCTGTGTCTTTGTATTAAACTTATCAGCACAGGAACTGCATCCCAAAACAGAAGTTCTGCCACTTGGGGTTTTTCATTTTAATTTTCCAAATCTGGATATTAAAAAGATCGCTGCAGCCGATCAGATAGATGTACTGACAGCAGCATACCAACAACAGATCGATGCCGTTGTGAAAGAGTTGGCTCTTTTTAAACCAAATTTTATTGCCATTGAAAGGGAGCCTTCACGGCAGGCTCATTATGATTCCTTATACCATCAATACTTGCTGGGCAAATACAATTTGGGTAGAAATGAAGAGGAACAGATCGGTTTCAGACTCGCTAAAATGATGGGGCTGCGAACATTGAATTGTATTGACAGTTGGGGTGATGATTATGCCTCACTGGGCAAAGTGCTGGATGGTAAAGACACTGTTGCCTATCAGCATTTCATGCATTTCTTTTACCATAATCCCGACTCTGCCATTCAGGGTAGTTCTGTACCTGTTTTTAAAACAGAGGGCATACCAGCTGAACTGAAAAGGCTGAATGATCCTCAAAACCTAAAAAAGGACCTGGGTTATTATCTTACCGGTATCTTCAAATATGAAACCGATGATAATAGATTCTTTGGTCCTGATTTTGTAACTGGCTGGTGGTTTAATAGGAATCTCCGGATCTTCAGGAATATGCAAAAGATCGGTGCCGGTCCGTCTGATAGGATCTTAGTTATCTTTGGTGCCGGTCATATGAATCTGCTTGACCTGTTTATTGATGCTTCCCCCGAATATAAGCTGGTGAGGCCATCTGAATACCTCAAATGATACCTCTTTGAGATGAAACAAATCAATGATGCTTTCAATACCAAAATACAAAAGGGACACAATATTCGTTGCATCCCTTTTGTATTTTATATGTTGAATCGGATTTGAACTATCTCTATATGCCCAATCATTTTATTGTGATTGAGATACGTTCATCGTTCGTATAATAGTCTTTATTATACATGTGTTTTTAGAAACGTTCCAGTTTAGAGAAGAAGAAATCTCCTTCAATAGCTGCATTTTCATCACTGTCACTACCATGTACAGCATTTTCGCCAACAGATGCGGCAAAGTTTTTACGAATGGTTCCTTCTTCTGCCTGGGCAGGATTGGTAGCACCAATTAGTTTTCTGAAATCAGCTACTGCATTGTCTTTTTCAAGGATGGCAGCAATGATGGGACCGCTGCTCATAAAGTCAACCAATTCGTCGTAAAAGGGTCTTTCCTTATGTACTTCATAGAATGCGCCAGCCTGTTCTTTGGTTAAACGTGTCCATTTCAGGGCTTTAATGCTGAAGCCAGCTTTGATGATCTGGTCGATGATAGCTCCGGTATATCCTTTGGAAGTTGCATCCGGTTTTACCATTGTAAAAGTTCTGTTACTCATAATTTCGATTTTCAATTTCGGCGCGAAATTAATGAATTTCTGTATCTCCGAATGCTTCAGTTTGTTACGGGTTTGTCAATTATTGTATTGGATTTGCAACCGGAAACAACAGCTGCCTGCTGTTTTGCGGGTTTACAGCATGAAAACAGCGGGTTGTTGAAATCAAATTGATGATTATAATGGGTAATTCCTCTATTTTTGCCGCCATTGTATGAAAGATATCGCAGCGTTTTATCCGCTTCTGGGCGGATCCCCCAAAAAGATTGTTATTACTGCCCACCAGAAACCCGATGGAGATGCTATGGGTTCCACACTTGGGTTATATCATTTTTTAAAATCACTGGGTCATCTTCCTACGGTCATTTCACCTACCAACTGGGCTGATTTTCTGGACTGGATGCCAGGATGCGATACGGTCATTGATTTTGAAATGTATAGGGATAAGGCCAAAAAGATCATTGGAGAAGCCGATTGGATCTTTTGTTTGGACTTTAATATTTTGCACCGTACCAAACATATGGAAAAGCCGCTGGAACTAGCCAATAGTACCCGAATACTCATAGATCATCACCAGCAGCCGCAAACAGAAGTCTTTGATTATGGTATCAGTGATACTGCCAAAAGCAGTACCTGCGAAATGGTCTATGATTTTATTGTGGGATCCGGCTATGCAGATCGCTTGAATCTGGATATGGCCACCTGTCTGTATACTGGGGTCATGACGGATACCGGCTGTTTTAGGTTTCCTTCCACCAAGGCTTCAGTACACCGGATGGTAGCGCATTTAAAGGATCTTGGTCTGGAGCATACCCCCATTCATGAACATATCTATGATAATTTTCTGGAAAACAGGCTGCGTTTTATAGGCAATGCCCTGCTGAACAGGATGGATGTCTTGTATGAATACAATACTGCGGTAATGTCTATTCCAAAGTCGGATATTCAAAAATACGATATCCGCACCGGCGATTCGGAAGGATTGGTCAATTATCTGCTCACCATACAGGGAATTAAGATGGGTGCGATTGTTATAGACAGAGAAGAAGAAAGAAAATGGAGCTTTAGAAGTAAAGGTAACTTCGATGTTAATACATTTGCACGGCTTCATTTTGAAGGAGGGGGGCATTTTAATGCAGCAGGGGGCAGGAGCAGCGATTCATTAGAGAAGACAGTTAGTAAGTTTCACGAAGTAATAAAACAATACGAACAACAACTACAATAAACAAAAATGAAAATTATCACAACCATTGTTGCCCTTGCATTAGTCCTGGCAAGCTGCAGTCAGTACGACAAAACAAAATCTGGACTTGCTTATAAGATCACTTCAGGTGGCGGCAAAGAAAAGATCAAATCTGGTCAGTTTGTAAAATTGAATATCAAGTTTACAGTTGGCAGTAAGGATTCTGTACTGAATAATACATTCGGACATATCCCTGCTTATTTGATGGTAGATTCTTCCAAAGCCGGAAAATACAGTTTTCTTGAATTGCTTCCTTTAACAGCAGCAGGTGACAAAGTTGATTTTCTGTTGAGTATTGATACCCTGAAGAAATTGGGTATGATACCTGATTACAACAATGTATTCATGAGAAAGGCCAATATCAAGGGTAAATTTGAAGTAGTTAAAGTATTTGCCAAGGAATCTGAAGTTAATGAAGATTACCAGAAAGAACTGTCCATTGAAAAGGACAAGGAAATTGCTGAATTGGACAAGTATGCTAAAGACAAAAAATATACAACTGTAAAAACACCAGGCGGTGTTTTGGTAGTAGTTGATAATGCAGGCACTGAGCCAAAAGCAGATACCGGCAAACAATTATCTATCTATTACAAAGGTTATACTGTTGATGGTAAAGTATTTGACAGCAATATGGGCCCTGATGCCAAACATAAAGATCCATTGAATGTGGTGCTGGGCAGACAAGGTGTTATTCAGGGAATGCAGGAAGGTCTGAAGTATTTTGGTAAAGGTGGTAAAGGAAAACTGATTATCCCTGCATTGATGGCTTATGGTCCTCAGGGTAATCCTCCCGTTATTCCTCCTTATGGAAACCTGGTATTTGATGTGGAAGTGAGCGATATCACTGTTGCGCCTCCACCTGCACCAAGACAATTTCCGGGCATGCCACAAATGCAGCAGCATCCATAAATAAAGCAGCTTTATGTAATGGGCAAAAAATAATGACTAAGCCCCGCCGCTGGCGGGGCTTAAGTATTTCTGGCAATGCCGCTGCAGCAGCATCCGTTAATGACTTGCAGCAGCTTTATGTAATGGGCAAAAAATAATGACTAAGCCCCGCCGCTGGCGAGGCTTACGTATTTCTGGCAATGCCGATGCAGCAGCATCCGTTAATGACTTGCAGCAGCATTATGTAATGGGAAAAATAATGATTAAGCCCCGCCGCTGGCGGGGCTTACGTATTTCTGGCAATGAGATGCAGCAGCATCCTTTAATGACTTGCAGCAGCTTTATGTAATGGGAAAAATAATGATTAAGCCCCGCCGCTGGCGGGGCTTAAGTATATCAGGGCAATGCCGATGCAGCAGCATCCGTTAATGACTTACAGCAGCTTTAGTAATGGGCAAAAAATAATGATTAAGCCCCGCCGCTGGCGGGGCTTAAGTATATAAGGGCAATGCCGATGCAGCAGCATCCGTTAATGACTTGCAGCAGCTTTATGTAATGGGCAAAAAATAATGCTTAAGCCCCGCCGCTGGCGGGGCTTAAGTATATCAGGGCAATGCCGATGCAGCAGCATCCGTTAATGACTTACAGCAGCTTTATTTATGGAGCAAAAAATAATGACTAAGCCCCGCCGCTGGCGGGGCTTAAGTATATAAGGGCAATGCCGATGCAGCAGCATCCGTTAATGACTTGCAGCATCTTTATTTATGAGGCAAAAAATAATGATTAAGCCCCGCCAGCGGCGGGGCTTAGTCATTTAATACAAGATTAGATGTTATCTTATCTTATAAAAGTCCTGAAATGCTGATTGAAAAAACCTGTTTAGATGGTTAACTTATTTTAGAAATAACGGATGAAATCATATAAAGCCATATCTAACACCTAAAAACAGGTGCACATTTTTTTATCGATCTACCATTCTATAGTAAGGTTGAAACGCATGACAGTTTAATCAGTAAACTACTAGTGTAATTGCTCGATTAGCCGGATGGCTTGTACCGCTTCTTTCACATCATGAACACGTAAAATAGTGGCACCCTGCTGTAAACCCACGGTATGTAGGACACTGCTTCCGTTCAATGCCTCTTCGGCAATAATGCCCAGCGTTTTATAAATGAAAGACTTTCGGGAAATACCCAATAAAATGGGCTTATCGAGTATTTTGAACACATGAAGGTCTTTGAGCAACTTAAAATTATGCTCCACTGTTTTCCCGAACCCAAATCCCGGATCTATGATAATGTCTTTAATGCCTGCAAGTCTGCATTCTTCCACTCGCTTGATAAAAAAGTCAAGCACTTCCCTGGATACATTGTCATATTGCGGATCTTGCTGCATGGTTTCCACTGTTCCCTTCATGTGCATACATATATAGGGCACATTCAGAGAGGCAACTGTAGGCAGCATGGCTTCATCCAATAATCCGGCACTGATATCATTGACCATGCTGGCACCTGCTTGAACTGCTTGTCTTGCCACCTGTGCATGATAAGTGTCAATGGAGAGGATGGCTTCAGGAAACTGCTTATGTATGGCTTCAATAGCAGGGATCACCCTGTTTAATTCTTCCTCTGCACCAGATTGAGGACTGCCTGGCCTGGTGCTTTGTCCGCCGATATCCAGGATAGCGGCACCATCCTTCAACATCTGTTCTGCAGTGATCAGTACATCAGATACCGATTGTTTTCTGCTGTTACTAAAAAAAGAATCCGGTGTTGTATTGATGATACCCATCACTACCGGTCTTTCAATAACCATTAATCTTCCCTTACAATTGAGTGTAAACATTGTACAGTTTGAATTATCTTGCAAACGGGTCAAAGATAACCAGATTCAAAGAGATCAGCAGGTTTTAGCATCAACAGTAAAAGCTGCGTAGTTTTGACAGGACTTTCAGTAATTCTATTAAATAAAGCGAGCAACCAGATATGGGGAATACCAATGAACAGTATGATAAGGCAGTTGAGTCCTGCAGGAATATCTTTATCAAAAAGACCAAGGATTATGGCACAGCCTGGCGAGTTTTGAGGACCATTTCTGTGGTTGATCAGATCTTCATTAAAGCTTTGCGCATCCGTACCATTCAGGACAAGAAGACACAACGTGTTGGTGATGATATCAGGTCTGAATTTATAGGGATCATCAATTATGCAGTGATCGGTTTGATCCAGCTGGAATTGAATAACCCACAGGTGGAAGAAGTGGAAGTGGATCAGGTCAATGAATGGTATAACAGGAATATAGCTTTTACCAAAGCAACGATGCAGGATAAAAACCATGATTATGGAGAAGCCTGGCGGGAAATGAGTCAGGAGAGTTTTGCAGACCTGATCCTGATGAAGCTATTACGCATCAGACAGATCTTATCCAATGATGGTAAAACCATTATCAGTGAAGGAATTGATGCCAATTATGTTGATATTTTAAATTATGCTGTCTTTGCCCTGATCCTGATAGAAGAGGGGAAACATTAAAATACCTATTTCATGAAAGCAGTGCTAAATATTACCCGTTGGATCGTAGGTCTGTTGTTTATTTTTTCTGGACTGATCAAGGCCAATGACCCTTTAGGTCTCAGTTATAAAATGCTTGAATTTTTTGAAGCTTGGGGTTTTCATTTTCTGGATAACTATACCCTTGTTTTTGCAATAACAATGAACCTGCTGGAAGTACTGGCCGGGGTTGCCGTGATCATCGGCTGGCGTATGAAAATTGTCAGCTGGTTTCTATTGCTGCTGATCCTTTTCTTCACTTTTCTAACCGGCTATGTATTGTACAGTGGCAAAGTAAAGGAATGTGGCTGCTTTGGTGATTGTATTCCAATGACTGGTATCCAAACTTTTACAAAGGACCTAATATTACTGGCACTGATACTGCTCATTTTCTTTTTCAGGGGTCAAACAGGTAAGGCATTGTTCAAACCCCGGATAGCAATTACCCTTTTAGTATTGGGAGGGTTGCTAACCGCAGGCTGTCAGTTCTATGTCTTAAAACACCTGCCTTTTTTGGATTGTCTACCCTATAAAAAGGGGAATGACCTACTGGAGCAAATGAAAATACCCGCAGGTGCGGTTCCGGATAGTTTTGCCATCACTTTCCGGTATCAGAAGAATAATAAGATCGTTGAATTTGATAAAAACCATTTTCCGGCTGATTTTGATTCAACCTATCATTTTATTGACCGGTATGACCAGTTGGTAAGAAAAGGAAATGCCAGTGCAGCGATAGCCGATTTTTCACTGAGAACCATTGATGGGGCAGATTCCACCAGCTCGGTACTCCAACACAATGAAAAGTATATCCTATTCTTTGTCAGGGATTTTACAGATATCAATGATTGGATCCAGGATTTCTTATTGGTTAAGAAAATTACTTCAGAACACCATATTCCATTTTATGTGATCACTTCTCAGGCAGAAGCTGCTGCTGCGGTGATCAAAGATGTACAGATCTTTAAATGTGATGCAACCGTCATTAAAACAGCCGCAAGAGTAAATCCATCTTATTTTATCATGAAAGGCGCTTTAATTCTCGATAAATCGAGTTATACGGATGTAAAAGAGCTTTTATTGACACTAAATAGCAATAAATAAGCTACTGAAGTTGATATTTGTCATATTTTCTTTGGCTATAATGTAAGAAATTACGGGTGAAATTTTCTTCCGTAAACCTAAAATTTTCAGCCATGAAAACAGTTCAGGAAATTCTTGCCAAAAAACCATTGCATTTCAATTATGTAAGTCCGGATTCAAAAGTAATTGATGCCATTGCCCTGATGAAGATTGAAGATATGAGTCATGTTGTTGTAATGAAAGACCATAATTACCTGGGCATTCTTACAGAGAAAGATTATGCGCAGAAGATCATTCTACAGAACCGGAATTCCGCTACCACACAAGTGAAAGAGATTATGACTGTGGATTTACCGGTAATATCGGTTGAAGATTCTGCAGATAAATGCATGGAAATGATGCATACATTTAAAGTGAGATACCTACCTGTTTTTGATGGCCATAAATATCTTGCAGTTATTACCATTAATGACTTGCTGCAAGCATCTGTGGAAGATCAAAAAGCGCCTGTTACAGGTCATCAGTATACCAAAAATGCCAGTCAGCAGGCCGGACAAACCCAGCATTACTGGATTTGATTACTGTACGACTACCTGGCTGATGATATTTTCTCCAAAAGCCTCATTGATTCTTTTGATGATTTGGGGCTTTTGGTATTGTAATTCATTTTTCAGAGGACCTACACTGGTCCTGATGAAAAGGGTATGGTTAACGATCTCAATTTTGTCGGTATACCTCGCAATGGTTTTGCCCATCAGGCTTTCCCAAATCTCTTCTATCTGGATGGCACGGATCCCATTCCGTAATTTACTTTTATTGAGAAACCCTTTTAAAGCATCTCCAATATGATATTCGCCCATTTGGTAAAGTTAAGTGCTTGTAATGCTGAATAGAATTTTTGATACAGAAAATTAGAAAAAAGCTAAAGTTCAATTAGATGGAAGGCTGAACCAATGGCTGTCAGCTGTTCATTCATTCTGTCGGCATGGGTATCGGTAATAAAGACCTGACCGTTTTCTTCAATACACACCGTATGCAATAAGTGATGCATCCTGCGGGCATCTAGCTTTTCAAAAACATCATCCAACAACAATATGGGCGTAATGGCTTTTTGGTCTTTGAGGATACCAAATTCGGCAAGTTTGATGGCGAATAGTAGGCTTTTTCTTTGTCCCTGAGAGGCGATCTGCTTAAAAGGTTGCTGTTGCATGGTGATATCCAGTTCATCTTTATGAATACCAATCCCGGTTCGCTGCAAATAAAGATCTCTTTGTCTGTTGGCTTTCAGCAGATCCAGAAAGTTGTCCTGTAGTAACTGACTGTCATACACAATTTCAATTCCATCATCCTTTTGGGCAATACCCCTGTAACATTGCAGGGTGGCAGGAATAAACTGTGCTGTGAATGCTTTTCTGCTGGAAAAGATCAGTTGTCCTTTTTCAGCCAGTTGTTCATCCAGGGTATCCAGCAGAAAATGATCCAGTCGTTGTTGTTCAGCTGCTGCTTTCAGGAAGCTGTTTCTTTGCTGAAGGATCTTATTATAAGCGATCAGATTTTGCAGGTAAGACTGATCGCATTGGGAAAGGATCAGGTCCATCAGTTTCCTGCGTGATTCACTGTTGCCAGTAATGATCTCAATATCATCAGGTGCGATTATCACACAGGGAAATTTACCGATATGGGCAGAAAATTTTTTATACTCCTCGCCATCTATCCAACATTCTTTCCTGTTGTTTTCACGAATGATCAACGAAACTTCGGAGTGTTGGTCCTCCATTTGAAACTGCCCCGCTATACGTAAGCCTGAAGCACCCTGCTGAACTACCTGTGCATCCACCCTGCTGAAATAGCTTTTGGTGAAACAGAGATAGTAGATGGCATCCAGCAGATTGGTCTTACCACTGCCATTGGGTCCGCAGATGGCAGTGATCCGCTGGTCAAAATTCCATTGGCTGTCTGGATAATTCTTAAAATGATAAAGGGCTATTTTTTTAAGCAATAACATATGCGATGCAAAGTAAAAGCTTCCTGAATTTAAAGGCCTGATAATCTTATGGAATCTGTTTTAGACGTATTTTTAACAAAAATTAACCGGTGAAAACAATTCTTTCGGAGAAACAGATCGCATTGGTCGTAAAAAGGCTGTCACACCAGATTCATGAAGAGCATTTGCATCTGAAAGATACTGTCATTATTGGCATACAACCCAGGGGCGTTTATCTCAGTAACAGAATCGTCAATGAACTTAAATTATTGGTTGATCCAGGAAAAGTGCAATATGGCAGGCTGGATATTACATTTTACAGAGATGATGTGCGCAAAGAGCTGCATGTTGCCAATAAGACGGATATACCTTTCAGTATAGAAAATAAGAATGTAGTCATCATTGATGATGTGCTGTATACAGGTCGTACTATCAGGGCGGCACTTGATGCATTGCTTGATTTTGGAAGACCTTCCAAAGTGGAATTATGTGTATTGATCGACAGAAGGTTCAGGAGAGAGTTTCCCATACAGGGAGATTATGTGGGCCAATATATTGATACCCTTGTGTCACAGAAGGTGAAAGTATGCTGGAATGAAAAACATGGTCGGGAATGTGTAGAATTATTGGACAGTTAAATGTCGAATACCTAACTTCGCTTTTTAATGAGACTTTCTTCCAAACATCTTCTTGGTATCAAACACCTCAATAAGGAGGATATCCAGTTAATTCTTTCGACAGCATCCAGTTTTAAAGACGTTTTACAAAGGCCTGTTAAAAAGGTTCCCAGTTTAAGGGATGTGACGATAGTCAATCTTTTTTACGAGAATTCTACCCGGACAAGGATGAGTTTTGAGCTGGCTGAACGGAGATTGAGTGCAGATACCCTCAACTTTACATTAAGTAGTTCTTCTGCGGCAAAGGGAGAAACCCTGCTGGATACGGTCAATAATATCCTGAGCATGAAAGTGGATATGGTGGTCATGCGGCATAGTGCCAGTGGAGCACCGCATTTTTTGGCCAAACATATTCCTGCAGCGATAGTGAATGCGGGTGATGGCATCAATGAACATCCTACACAAGCATTGCTGGATGCGTTTTCTATGCAGGAGAAATTTGGGTCCCTTGAAGGACTCAAAGTGGCGATCATTGGTGATATCATGCACAGCCGTGTGGCTTTGAGTAATATTTATTTGCTAAAAAAGATGGGTGCTGAGATTGTCGTGGCAGGCCCCCCTACCTTGATACCAAAATATATTACAGAAGCCTTGAACGTACGGGTGGAATATAAGGTCAGGAAAGCCCTGGAATGGTGTGATGTGGCCAATGTGCTGCGCATACAACTGGAGCGTCAGAATCAGCCTTTATTTTCATCCCTGAGGGAATACAGCCTGGCTTATGGGATCAACAAAACAATGCTGGATAGTCTGAACAAAGAAATTACCATCATGCATCCCGGACCAATCAATAGGGGTGTGGAATTAGACAGTGATGCTGCAGATGGTCCGCATTCAATCATTCTCAATCAGGTCGAGAATGGCGTGGCTGTTCGTATGGCAGTATTATATTTGCTGGCAAACAGAGAAAACTAACCGTAAACATGGTACAACGTATTTGCTTATTTCCCGGAACTTTTGATCCTGTTACCCTGGGACATGTGGATATCATCAACCGTGCCCTGCCCCTTTTTGACAAGATCGTGGTGGGCGTGGGTACCAATGCTTCCAAGAGTCCCATGTTCAGTGCTGAACAAAGGGTTCGCTGGGTGAAAGAGATCTATAAAAACGAGCCACGGGTGGAGAGTGTGATGTACGATGGACTTACGATCAATTTCTGCCGGATCATCAAGGCTAATTTTATTTTACGCGGTATCCGTTATGTGAGCGATTTTGAATACGAAAAGACGATTGCTGATGCCAACAGGACCCTTGACAGGAATATCGAAACTGTATTCCTTACTGGAGAACCCAAATACACTTCAGTGGCTTCCACTATTGTGCGGGATATCCTGAAAAATGGGGGGGATGCTTCTCTTTTCCTTCCCGATATTGTGGGTAAATCTATCCACGAGAACGATCTGTTGTAAATGACTGTTTATGTCTATATGGTTCCAAAAGGACATCAGTGCCGAACAGTGTAACCAATTTGGCAATAACACTATGGCAGAAATCATTGGTATAGTGTTCACCGAAATAGGAGAGAACTATATCAAAGCAACCATGCCAGTAGACCATAGGACCAGGCAACCCTATGGTATATTACATGGCGGAGCAAGTGTTGTACTTGCCGAAACCCTTGGTAGTGTAGCTTCAGCGCTGGTAATAGATACCAGCCTTTTCAATTGTGTAGGACTTGAAATCAATGCCAATCATCTTCGTTCTGTAAAAAGTGGTTTTGTTACAGGGATTGCTTCACCTATTCACCTTGGTGGCACGACCCATATCTGGGATATCAGGATCATTGATGAATCAGGAAGGCTGATTTGTGTAAGCAGGCTTACCGTTGCAATTCTCAATAAACGATGATCTGTTGAGGATTATTGACCCTTCCACTTTTTGATGATCTCTATGATATTGGAATATGTATTCTTAAGGCATTCCTGCAATTCTGTTTCATTGACCCATCTGGCTTCAGTGATATCTTCCTCAGACTGCGGAATCAGCTGATCTGATCCAATGCACTGCATGGCATACCAGTAAGTCTCTTTTGTCACTTCCTCTTGCTGCCAGCTATCAAAATAATCGTGTATGGTAACACCTATCAGCGGGCCATTAACCAGGTTGACCAATCCGGTTTCTTCACTTACTTCCCTGGTAGCACAAGCTTCAATCGTTTCACCTTCATCCAGTTTGCCTTTGGGAAGATCCCATTTATTTCTTCTGAAAATAACGAGCAATTCGCCCTTAGCATTGATGACCAAACCACCGGCTGCAATAATTTTTCTTTTCATAACCTGTTGATAATATTATGCAAGCTACAATCAAAAATGTGTTTTCTAACTTTACCTTCGCTATATGACGAATGAAAAAGCAGTGGCCGAAAAACTTTTACAGGTACAGGCCATCAAATTAAGTCCCAATGAACCTTTTACATGGGCAAGTGGCTGGAAAAGCCCCATTTATTGTGATAACAGAAAAGTACTTTCTTTCCCTTATGTACGTGATTTCATCAAGAGTGAAATGAGTAATGTCTTGTTTGAAAAGTTTCCAAAAGCTGCAATTCTGGCTGGCGTTGCTACTGCAGGGATTCCCTGGGGAGCTATGGCTGCCGATCAGCTGAAACTCCCTTATATCTATGTTCGTCCAAAACCAAAGGAACATGGATTAGGCAACCAGATAGAAGGTTTTTATACCGAAGGACAGCAGGTGGTCGTGATTGAAGACCTGATTTCCACTGGCAAGAGTAGTCTGCAGGTGGTTGAGGTATTAAGAAAAGCCGGTCTGGAAGTAGTTGGAATGGTATCGATTTTTACCTATGGTTTCGCAGTGGCGGATGAAGCATTCAAGTCAGCAGGAGTGCCTCTTTTATCTTTGACCAATTATCCTACCCTGATCAGCCTGGCAGTGGAAAAAAAGATAGTAACTGCAGATACCGAGAGTTTATTATTGCAATGGAGTAAGGACCCCGGAAGTTGGACTGGTAAATAGATTGTTAAACTGAACCTGTTCTTGCTTTCTAAAAATACGGGTGTCCCAATAATTGTAGATACCCAACAATTTTAAAAATAGGCTATGATAAAAAAATGCATATTGTCACTATTGATGATCGTACTGATCAAGCTTGCAGGAGCCCAGGTGATGGCACAGAAAAAGGAATGGATTACGATCAAGTCACCCAACCTGAAATGCTGGCAGTGTAAGGCATTATTGGAAAAATACCTGATCTCTGAAAATGAATCCACCATGCAGAGCGGTATCGTGCAGAGAAAGTATAATTTGATCGTAGGAGAAATCAGGATACAGTATTATCCCGACAGAGTAACTCCTGATGAAATCAGAACAGTGATCAATAATGCAGGTTTTGATACGGAAGATGCCAAAGCTGAACCTGAACCGTATAAGAAATTACCACCCATTTGTAAAAGGGCTGAAGATGGAGGAGGACAACAGAAAGGGGCACCACCTTGTCATATAGAACCTTATCAGCCCTAATTGAAAAGGGATAAGGGCTGCTTGGTTTCAAAATGTATAGGGACATTAAAATAGATCCCATGTTTACCTGCCCTGGCAGTACCATTAACCGAAACAAGAATTTCATTGCTGATCAGGGAAGCGATTGAATTGGAAAGTACGCTTTTCATATTAGCCTTCACCTGAACGGGCAACATAAATGCTGCATTGGCAGGAATGATCAACAGTGTATCGAGTTGCAAAGTCCCAGCTTGATTTTTATTGACAGCAAGCACACAATCCAGTTTTCTAAGTGTCATACTGAAATGATTGGGATTAAAAAGAATGAGGGTCATCATTAGTTCAGACTGTTCCAAATTGAAACCATTCAACTTAATATCTTTTGCAGCCCTGTACTCAATCTGTTTTGGATGAAAGCAGGAAGATAGCAGGATCACAGTGAACAGAGACCCGGTAAGTTTTCTCAATTGTAATGATTTGACTGCAAAATACTGTTGAACAGGGAATTTAAGGCCGGTTTTTCTAGTTTTGTATTTTATTTATCGGCAGTTATCATCAGCTGTCTCATGCATGAACAAAGCCTTAGAACCATTACATTAAAGAGTTTTTCAAAGAGAAAATTATTGTATGATCCAAACAGCGAAGAAGGTAATTGTGGAGAACCAGTATTTAGGCTGTATTCATTATTTTGCCGGACTGGTCGACTGTGAACAGATTCTCCTGGAATACCAGGAGAACTGGCAGAAAATGAGTTATAGGAACCGTTGCATCATAACTGGATCCAATGGTTTGATCAACCTGACTGTACCTGTTGTAAAGGGCAGGGATCAAAAAGAAATCTATCGCGATGTGCGCATCAACAATAGTGATCAATGGCGTAAGCAGCACTGGCGTTCTATATTTTCCTGTTATGGAAAAGCCCCTTTTTTTGAATATTATAAAGACGCTCTGGAAGCATTCTATGAACAGGATTTTGAATTCCTGTTTGATATGAACCTGCAACTATTCATGTGGATATTAAAAATGCTGAAGATCAAAGCCACAATTATACTTACTGAATCTTATAACAACACTTATTCAGAGGAAACCCAAGACTATCGTAATTTATGGCAACCCCGACAGCAATCAAATCTGCCTTTTACCATTCCCTATATTCAAGTATTCCAGGACAGAACAGGTTTTCAGCCCAATCTAAGTATCCTTGACCTGTTGATGAATACCGGTCCGGAAGCAATACATATCCTCCGCCGAAAAGACTGATGCTAATAGATTTTCAAATATACAGGAGGTGAATTATTGTGGATTTTGCTGTATCCTGATTTGAGTAGTGGTATCCTGATTCTGGTTGATCAGCTGTTGTTGTAATCCGGGATATTTGGCATTTAAGTTTTGACCGATTACTTCATTCTTTAGCACTACAAAATAATGGTTGATGACTGTGCCATTTTTACGAATTGCTGAACGGAACAGATAACAGGGTGCCTGGTCATTATCAGATTCTCCTATAAGTGTAAAGACACATAATTCATTGGACTCAGGGTCCTGAATGGCCATGCTTTTACCAGGCAATAACCAGGTGAATTGGTAATTTGATTTGGTGGAGCTATTCGGGTTGTAGGCTTCAATTGTTTTATGAAAGGGTTCACCAATGTTTGTATTATCAACAAGCGTTAAATCGCTCTTTTTATCTTTCAGATACAGACTTTGTTTTAGCAATTGCAAACCGGCTTGATGATCCTGTGTGGTTTCTGAATAAGGTCCTGCAAAACTAAATACCGGGTCTGAAACCATACTTACTATTGCAGTATCCGGAATGAAGCTTGCGGATCTGTTATTATCGGCTTGGTAACCAGTATTCGGATATACCTGATAAGTGATGGTCAAGGTCCTAACTGGTTCTATGACTGGTTGATGATATTCTTGCTGGTCTCCGGGATGAGCATGAACTACTATAACACGAACCGTGTTTTTTTCGTAAACAAAATGGTCTTGTAAACGAGCGGATATGGTGTGATCTTTACGCAATGGAAAAATGACAGAGGGCTCCTGCTGTATGAAATAACGATTTAATAGAATAGGTTGACTACTCAATTGTCCGGCTTGATTTTGTACATATCCGGTTCCCGGAATCCCTTTAACAGATAACAACCATGTTAAAACGGTTATAGACAGTAAAATAAATAGCCCTTTTCTAATTATGGTATGTGTAGATTTGTTTTCCTGTTGCAATAATCTTTTAATACGCTTTAGTAACTGGTTGTTTTTGCCGGTTACCTGCATAGACAAAAAAGTATAATTGTTATTACCGGCAGCCTGACAGGCTATTTGTAACAGTGCTTCCGAATATTGTAAAGGATCATAATGGAACTGCATGACCAGGTCATCACAACTGTTTTCCCTTTCCCTTTTGATATGCTCATTGATCAGATAAGTAAAGGGGTTGAAAAATAAAACAGATTGTATGATAGACATGCAGATGTTTATAGCATAATCATATCTTTTGATGTGGGCTAATTCGTGTAATATCACTGCTTCCAGTTGTGTTACAGTTAAGCTGTTGATACTGGCAACAGGAATAAGGATGAATGGTTTAAAAAAGCCAATGGTAAGCGGACTTTTTATCAGATCTGATACACAGATCTGAATAGGAAATGGGATACTCAGCTGAGCTGCGATCCTGTTTGTAAAATGTTTCCAATGTTCTTCAATATTTGAAGTATAGTTCCTACCCAGCTTTAAGGTTTGAAAGTATACCAATATCCATCTTGCCAGAAAAACAGGAAGTATCAGCAAATAAAGCAAGGCCAAACAGGGCATCAGGTAGTTTATTTTTGCTGCTGATTGATATAATAAGCCCATCAGTGAAACACTAAATAGAGGTCCATCAATTTCACCTCCAGATATCAGTGGATTGTATTGACAGATGGTAAGAATAAACCAAACCAATCCGGCAAACTGGATCAATATCCCAATTAGATATTTAACAGATGGTTTAATATTGAATGCCTTAAACAGCAATACGATCAGTATCCATAAGCTGAACATTTGAACCAGGCTGGCAGTAATTGCATATCCCAGCTCCTTTAATAAAGGGTATTGTAGGGCAGCTTGCATCTTATTGCTTTTTCAAGTCATTCAATAATTGCTGGATCTGTTCCAACTCTTCCTGGCTGTGTTCATGATTGCCAAGGGCTTGCATCACGAGCTGGGAAGAAGAGCCACTAAAAAGTGTATGGATCATTTTTTTTACAAATTGCTGCTGCATATTTTCCCTGCTGATATTGGCTTTGTATACATGTACTTTGCTGCTGTCATCCCGCAATACCAGCCCTTTTTCATACATGATCTGTAATAGTTTCAATGTGGTTGTATAACCTGCATCTTTATGCTCACTTAGGATTTCATGGACTTCCCGTACAGTCGCTTTTTCCTTGTCCCACAATACCCTTAAAATTTCGAGTTCACTCTCAGTCGGTTTGCTGTTTTTTAAAGTTGCCATTGTTACGATTGTTTTCGTAAGCAATTTAATAAACTGTTCCTAAAAAAAAATATAAAATTGGGAGTGTTGTGCTTTACTGTTGTTGTTCTTTTCTCAACTGGGATGTTGTTTTCGTACTTCCATCATGGCTCCATCCCGGAGGCATGAACATATAGCCCAAAATATGTGAGATCCGCTTTGATTTTTTGAAATCCCTGGCCATATGTATCCACTCATGAAATGCAATGATGACCGGATTGAAGGTTTTTACATTTTTGGTTAGTCCATACTTTGGTTTAAACGTTTCAGGTTCAAAACTGCCGAACATCCTATCCCAAATGATCATGATACCTGCATGGTTCTTGTCAAGGTATTCCAGGTCAGACCCATGATGTACCCTGTGATGTGAAGGAGTATTGAAAATAAATTCAAACCAACCTGGCATTTTGTCAATTGCTTCTGTATGGATCCAAAACTGATAAATAAGACTCACAGATTGCATCAGCAGGATCATGCCCGGTTCAAAACCAACCAGTGGCATCCAGGCCCAGAAGATAAAACCTCCGGTAATATTACTGGTCCAGGTTTGTCGAAGTGCAGTTGCCAGATTATATTTTTCGGAGCTGTGGTGCACTACATGTGAAGCCCAGAACCATCTAACAGAATGAGCCGTTCGATGTGCCCAGTAATAACTGAAGTCATCTGCGAAATAACAAAGTACCCAGGCCCACCAAGTAGTATAAGATAATGTCCAAAACCTGTACTCGTATATTTTGGCAAAGAATACCACGATGAAAGCTTTAGTGGCTATCCCTATAAAAAGGTTGCCCAGCCCCAGTGCAATACTAGCTGATGCATCTTTAAATTCATACAGATCGCGCTGGATTTTCAGCGCATAAATGATTTCAAGCGCCATGAGAATGATAAATCCAGGAATGGCATGCAGTAAAATATTAGGCAGGTGTAACATAGCCAATCGTTTGATAACTAAATTTACAGTATTCCTGATTAGAGATACAATAAATAAATATTTCCGGCGATCAATTTACTGCATGCCTGATAGCATTCCGGCTTAGGTTTCATTCATTGCACTGAATGTTACAACCTCCGGGAATTGGTTTTCCAATAGGCTCAATAGAATAACCATCAGATACAACAACCCAGAACAAACTGGTAGTATAATAATGATGGACAAACAATTGATCACCTTTACAACAGGTAAAATCCTCACCACTCTTATAGAATTTGCCGATCATTTGAGTGTAGGATGATAGTACGCCGATCAGTACGACTGACAAGCATACAATGATTACATTTAATTTCAACTTGTTTAACATAGGAGGAGATTTCAGAGGTATTACAAGCCTAAACTACAAAACTATATCACAATTTATACTACATGATCTTAAATTTCATTCAATTTTAATGCTGTTAAAAAAAGCTGAAAAAAATACGGTACCACGATTGTAAGGGTTATGGGCATAAAAAAGCCTCCGGTTGAACGGAGGCTCAAAATCATCAAAAGATCAGTTTAATTCTTAGTTATTGTAATATACTGCTTGTATTTATTGTATTGTTCTGCAGTAAGTTCTTTGCCATTCACGATGAGTTTATCATCATTCATCTGAACATTTACATTATCACCGCTAACAACACCATCCTTTTTAAGGGCTTCCACCAGGTTGCTGAGTTCATTATGATCATCTTTAATAGAAACGGTGGTAGCATGCTTACCCGCTGTTGTATCATTGGAAGTATTAGTTACCCGAACTTCAATTTTCTTTTGCATAGGTAATGATGCCTGAACATCAGAAGCATGTATATGTGCCAGGGTTGGAGCTACTACCAGTGAAACAATGGACATAAGTTTAATAAGGATATTCATAGATGGACCAGAAGTATCTTTAAAAGGATCACCTACAGTATCTCCAGTTACGGAAGCCTTATGTGGTTCAGATTTCTTATAATAGATCTCTCCATTAATTTCAACTCCTTTTTCAAAAGATTTCTTAGCATTATCCCATGCACCACCAGCATTATTTTGGAACATTCCCATCAGTACACCACTTACAGTAGCACCAGCGAGGAAACCACCCAATGCTTCAGGTCCGAGAATAAATCCGATGATCAAAGGGGAAATAATGGCTATAGCACCAGGCAGCATCATCTTACGGATAGAGGCATGTGTAGAAATAGCCACACATTTGTCATATTCAGGCTTGCCTGTACCTTCCATGATGCCTGGAATGGTCTTGAATTGTCTGCGTACTTCTTCCACCATACTCATGGCAGCTTCACCCACAGCACGGATCGCAAGGGATGAGAAGATAAAAGGAATCATACCACCCACAAAAAGACTGGCCAGTACTTTAGCTTTATAAATATCGATACCACTCATTGGGTATCCATTATTGTTGATCACACCTACATAGGCTGCGAATAAGGCAAGAGCGGTCAATGCTGCAGAAGCGATCGCAAAACCTTTTCCTGATGCTGCAGTTGTATTTCCCACTGCATCCAGCACATCGGTCTTTTCACGAACTTCTTTAGGCAGTTCACTCATTTCAGCAATACCACCTGCATTATCTGCAATTGGTCCGAATGCATCAATAGCAAGCTGCATAGCAGTTGTGGCCATCATACCTGCTGCTGCGATGGCAACACCATATAAACCCGCACAGGCAAATGAACCCCAAATACCACCTGCTAAAACCAAAATTGGTAATAAAGTAGATTCCATACCTACAGCCAAACCACCAATCACATTGGTGGCATGACCTGTAGAAGACTGGCGGATAATAGACATCACTGGTCTTTTACCCATGGCGGTATAGTATTCAGTGATGATACTCATTAGGGTTCCAACCACCAATCCAACAGCAATAGCGCCTAAAACACCATTCCTGCTAAATTCCAGTCCGCGTAAACTCATGGTTTCTGGTAAAATATAATAAACCAGGCCAACACAGGCAATAGCGGTTAAAATAATAGAACCCCAGTTACCCATATTTAAAGCCCTCTGCACATTTTCGGTATTGATACTTGCAGTATCACTTACACGTACAAACAGGGTACCTACAATAGATAAGATGATACCAACACTGGCAATGAGCATCGGTAAAAGAATAGGAGCCAGTCCCCCAAAATGATCATGAGAGATGGTTTCTTGTCCCAATACCATCGTTGCAAGTACAGTTGCTACATAAGATCCAAAAAGGTCGGCACCCATACCGGCAACATCACCTACATTATCACCAACATTATCTGCAATGGTGGCAGGATTGCGGGGATCATCTTCAGGGATACCTGCTTCTACTTTACCAACCAGGTCAGCACCTACATCAGCTGCTTTTGTATAGATACCACCACCTACACGTGCAAAAAGAGCAATTGATTCAGCACCCAGTGAAAAGCCGGTCAGGATCTCAATGGTTTTTACCATTTCTTCTGAATTGGCTGCACCGTCTGGTGCAAATATGGTTTTGAGGATGATAAACAGACTTCCAAGTCCAAGTACTGCCAAACCGGCAACACCCAATCCCATTACAGAACCACCGGTAAATGATACCGATAATGCTTTGGAAAGACTGGTACGAGCCGCCTGTGCTGTCCGCACATTGGCTTTGGTGGCTACCTTCATACCAATATATCCTGCAGTAGCACTACTGATCGCCCCAATGATAAAAGCTATGGCAATAGACCAGTGAGAATTGGGATTGGCTGAAGACATTACAGCCAGTAAAATGGCAACGATAACCACAAAATAAGAAAGGATCTTCCATTCCGCCTTCAGGAAAGCCATAGCTCCTTCAGCGATATAAGTACTGATCTCTTTCATTCTTTCATTTCCAGGATCCTGTTTAGATACCCAGTTGAATTTTATCAGGGTATAAATAAGTCCAATAATTCCCATTGCCGGAACGGCATAAAACAAATTGTTCATAAGCAAGTAATTAGCTGTATTTTAGTTTATTTTGATAGGTCGACAAAAATAGGGTAAAACAGTTTAAATGCTTTTTATTTTTAGCTTATTAGGTATAGCTGCTACTTTTACCATATTTATTAGTCTTCTACATCTGTTGTATCGGAGGATATGGTCGAAAACACCCCAATGATCTGTCTGGCCCTGTATATGTTTTTGTTGAACTTATTTCCTAAAATGATCAGGGTGGCGGTATCACTAGTAAGCCTTGTAAACACTGCATTATTGCCATGCCACCAGCCATTATGATACATGATGGTATCGCTTTTATTGTCTGCAACCTGCAGATGCCAGCCCAATCCATAATAATGTCCGGTTTTTCTGCCTTCCCGCACTTGTGGCCTTGCTGCCATAGCCACTGTTGATGCTTTTACGAAACTTCCATTGTAGAGTGCTTTATCCCATAGCAGCAGATCCCTGGGCGTGCTATATAAGTTTTTATCCCCATAAATACAATCAAACCGTTCCAGTGGATAGGGTGATTTATTATAGTAATAGGAGGGGACATAATTGCTGATATCCGAACTGCTGAATATATAGGTATGCTGCAGTCCCAATGGATTAAATACACTATCTGCCATATATCTGGGAAAGGGCAGGTGTGTTATTTTTTCTACGATCAAAGCAAGCAACGCAAAATTGGTATTACAGTATCTGAATCTTTTACCTGGTTTAAATTCAAGGGGGGGATGGTGACTAACCATATACTGCAGCATCTGCTCATTGGTAACGAATCCTTTGTATTCATTGGCCATGGCTGTCTCAACACTTCGGTATCTTTTTACCAGTTTCCCTCTTTTGTTTTTTACATAGTATACCTCAGTCCTGCTGTTGGACATGAAATTCTCATATTTGGGTAATCCACTCTGATGCGACAACAATAGCCTTATCGTTACATCATGATAGGGAAACTGAGGGAGATACCGCTGTACCGAATCATCCAGTGAGATTCTTCCCTGTTCCCATAATTTTAAAATGGTCATACCAGTGAAGGTCTTGGAAACAGAGGCCAGGTGTAAAGGGGTATTCGCACTTATGTTTTCACCGGTTCGTCTGTCGTAAAAACCATGATAGTCTTCAAAAATAATTTCTCCGTTTTTTGCCATTAGGATACTGCCATTGAATCCTTTGTTTAAAAGTAATTTTTGATACTCCTGTTCTATTGCTGTTGCATATTTTTCTTTTGTTGACTCACTCATTTGTTTTTGCCTGAAAACCGCCACTGCTGTATCTTTTGGCGGATTGTGCTGCTGAGACTGACAAGAAACAATTACCAGAGATAATATGATCACATTTACAATTCGCTGCATGCTTGATATTTTTTTTGATCGTGGCAAATATAGCCGAATATGCAACTGAAATGGTTGTTTATCAGGGTCGTGGAAAAATTATTCAATGACTGCTTTTAAAATAACATTTAATTTCGCAGCCATGAGCATACAAACTACAAGCTATCCAAAGGAAAAAATAAATATTCTTTTTTTGGAGAATATAAGCGATAAGGCTGTACAGCAATTCAAACAGAATGGTTATACCAATGTTAAAAAGTTGAGTGGAGCTTTGAGTGAAGAGCAACTAATTGAAGAAGTGAAAGAAGTGCATCTGCTGGGTGTAAGGTCTAAATCTCAGGTTACTGAAAAAGTGTTGAATGCAGCTAAAAAACTACAGGCTATTGGTTGTTTCTGTATCGGTGTAAATCAGGTTGATTTAAAAGCAGCAACCAAAAATGGTATTGTGGTATTCAATGCACCTTATAGCAATACCAGAAGTGTGGCAGAACTGATCATTGGTTTATCCATTATGCTGATCAGGAGGATACCCGATAAGAACAAATTCGCCCATGAAGGGATCTGGATGAAAGAAGCCAAAGGTAGTTTTGAGCTGAGGGGTAAGACCCTGGGGCTGATCGGCTATGGTAATATCGGATCTCAGGTGAGTGTACTGGCAGAAAGCCTTGGGATGAAAGTGATTTTTTATGATGTGGAAACCAAGCTTCCTCTGGGCAATGCCAATTCCTGCAAGAACCTGAAGGAACTGCTGTCAAATAGTGATATTGTATCCCTGCATGTTCCTGAAACCGAACAGACCAAAAACCTGATCAATAAGTCCAACCTTAAGTATTTTAAAAAGGGGGCTATCCTTATCAATTATGCCAGGGGTGAAGTTGTTGATCTGGATGCTTTGGCTAAAAGTCTGCAGGACGGACAAATCAGCGGTGCTGCCATAGATGTATTTCCCTGGGAGCCAGAAAAGAATGGTGATAAATTTAGTTCCCCATTACAAGGATTGTCTAATGTTATCCTGACTCCTCATATTGGGGGTTCTACCGAAGAAGCACAACAGAATATTGGTGATGATGTGAGTGCCAAACTCTTCAATTACCTGGAAAAAGGCATCACCAATGGTTCTCATACTGTTCCCGCTATAGGATTACCTCCTGTGGAAGGCGCGCACCGGATATTGCATATACACAAAAATGTACCGGGTGTACTGAGTGCGATCAATACAGAACTCTCCAAATACCATATCAATATTGTGGGTCAGTACCTCAAGACCAATGATGAAATTGGTTATGTGGTATTGGATGTGGATAAGCAATTATCCCAGCAGGCACTCGAATTATTACGAAAAGTGAATGAAACGATCAAGGTAAGGATGCTTTACTAATTTTATCAAACAATAACTTTGAAAAAAGTCACAATCCCGGGCATCTGTCTTTTCCTGTTTTCCTGTTTACAGGCACAGGTAAATCCACCTTCTGTAAGAGTGGTGGATGCAGTCAGCAAAGGACCACTTTACAAAGTATTGGTATTTGCGAATCATTCCAGCCATTATTCGCTTTCTGATAGTGCAGGCAATGTGGTCTTTACAAAAATGCCGGAAGCGGATGCTGAATATGTATTTGAGAAAGCAGGCTATCAAACGTACAGGTATACATTTTCAGCCGGCCGATCTTCATTACCTGAATCCATAGAACTCCAGACTGCAGCCGATGTTTTACAAGTAAATGACAGTCTTTTAAAAGACGAGCAGGATAGATGGGGCCAGCTATTTGTCAATAAGCTATTGGGTAGTTCACCCAATGCAAACCAGTGTGAAGTAGGCAATCCGGATGTTCTCAGGTTTACACACCATGATCATGATACTGCTGTTTTACTGGATGTAAAAGCAACAGCCCCACTGGTTATCTTTAATGAAGCATTGGGGTATATGCTGCATTGTATTATCAATGAGTTTACGATTGCCCGAAGTGGTAAAGTAACCGCATCGCTGCTCGTGCTTTTTAAACCCCTCAGTTCTCATCAGCAGGATGTATTATCAAGATGGAACCATAATAGAAATGACCAATACAGCAATTCTATTGCTCATTTCTTACGCAGTTTTTACAATAACCACCTGATGGAATCCGGATTTGAGATCAGGAAGATAGCTGCTATTAATATGGATGATCCTTCGTATCCCGAAATTAGAAAATCCCTGAAAGCAGCACATAAAAAACAGATCCAATTAACAGGATTTTACGGGTACAATGAAAGAATGGCTTATTGGATCGATCGAGACCCTTCCGATATATCTTCCTTGCGCTTCCAGGATCCAAGTTCCCCAATCGTTTCATTAGATTTCAAACACTATATATTGCAGTTGACAAATGGTAAAGACCCATCCATGCCAGATTATCAGGTCTCTTATCTCTATTCATTAAATGGTAAACCATTAAGCATATTACCCGGACAGTTCCATTATAATTTTCAGGACATCGGTGTAATGGGTTATTGGCGTGAATCGTCTCTTGCAGATCAGTTACCTGAAGATTTCAAACCCTGATTTTTGTGAATCGCAGTTAGTATTTTTTTACCCCTTGACCGGAATGCTGCTGTTTCAGTAGCCCATCTCTCTTCTATGATCAGGTGCAATTCAGATTGTGTTTCCGGATACACCCTGGACAGATTGTAAAGTGTGGTTAATGAAAAAGCCTTGATTGCCACCGGAGTTTGTGGCGATGCTATAAACTTGAAACAGGAATCCATCACGATGCCATGATAGCGTTCGGGTATGTCAATCAATTCCAGGATCCTGACTGTATTCCTGATCACTGCAGGATGTACCTGGGTTAGCTGTAACCGGCTGACCAGCAATTCGATATACGGTTTAACCATTTCCGGTTTATGCCTTGCTGCCCAGCTTACCGACCAGGCTGCCCTCTGGGAAAGCCGGTATTCATTGGTTGCAAAACAATCCATCAATTCTTTGAAATGTTCAGGAGATGTTACTGCATAATGGGCAATTCTCATAGCATTATCCCGGGAATGTTCAAGCTGTAGGGCTTCACGGATATTCATGTATAATTGACTTGATTTTCCTGATTTCCTCTATATCCACACCTACCTGGTCAGTATCATCTTTCATAAAAGGATGAACATATTCCATAACAGATGATATGGTCTTTTTAGCAGATGTATGAAATTCAACTGCTTCGGTATGCTCTTTGATAGATTGTACATTAGTACTTCTTAAGCCCCCGCCAACCAGTATAGTGATCCGTTCATTTGCCTGTTTGATAAGCTTTCTAATCAGTTCCCGACCATCATATACATTGGGCTGTTGACCACTGGTCAAGATTCGATCACAGCCACAACTGATGATGGTTTCAAGTGCTTCCATTGGTTCCCTGCAACGGTCAAATGCCCGGTGGAAAGTAAAAGCCAGTGGGTATGCCAGTTCTACCAATGGTGCTGTCCTTTCCCGATCAATACTGCCATCTTTATTGAGTATGCCGCAAACCACTCCGTTAAAGCCAAGGTCTTTGGCAAGCTGTATGTCTTTTCTGATCACTTCATATTCTTCCTCATTATAGAGGAAGTCACCAGCACGCGGACAAACCATTACAAATGCAGGGATGCTTACTTTTTCGCGAATGGTCTTCAGGATCCCATAAGATGGTGTAGTGCCCCCATTGTTATAGTTTTCACAGAGTTCAATCCGGTCTGCTCCACCATTAGCGGCAGTCAGTGCCGATTGAATATTAAAAACAGCGATTTCCAGTAAATGCTTCATCAAGTCTTTTTTTATAAAATGTATTTCCCGTCTACCAAAAAGTTTTGGTCATCGGCATGACATACTGCATAGTTGAAACCTTTTTGAATGCAATACCCACCATATTCCCCTTTTTTATTGATGGCAATAAAGCCAACCTGGATCAGTTTGGATTTTTCTGTTCCTTTCGCTTTGATGATGCGTTCTACTGCCTTTTTACAAGCCAGTTCAGGATGCAAACCTTGCCTCATGAATTCGACCACCAGGTGCGATCCACAGATCCGGATCACATCTTCACCCTGTCCGGTGGCAGTAGCGGCACCCACTTCATTGTCAACAAATAGTCCGGCACCAATAATGGGACTGTCACCTACACGCCCTCTCATTTTAAAGCCCATTCCACTGGTGGTACAGGTACCGCTCAGGTTGCCTGAGCTGTCCAGAGCAATCATGCCGATGGTATCATGGTTCCATTCACCGGATGGTAATTTGGAAGGCGCAAAACTGTTGCTTCTTTCAGTTCTTTCTATATTGAGTATAGGCTTGTATTCACTTTTCTTTAGCCAGTCTTCATAGGCTTTTTTTGCATCTTCACTCAGGCCCGGACTTTCCAGGTGAAACCCTTCTGCAACAGCGAACTGCTGTGCACCTTCCCCCACCAGCATCACATGGGGTGTCTTTTCCATGACCCTCCGGGCTACTGAAACGGGATGTTTGATACGTTCCAGGAAAGCCACCGAACCACAGTTGAACTGATGATCCATGATACTTGCATCAAGGGTCACAAATCCATCCCTGTCTGGGTTGGCACCCAGACCTACACAGCAGTTCTTGCTGGCTTCGGTAACCATCACACCTTGTTCTACAGCATCAAGTGCACTACCACCATTACGCAATACTTGCCAGGCCGCCTTATTGGCATCAATGCCAGCATCCCATGTGCTGATAACAAGCGGTTTATGCTGTTCGGCCGGTTTTCGAAAACCGCTGAATGTAAGGGCCGAAATACCCAAAGAACCTAATTCGAGGAATTTTCTTCTTTCCATGTTTCCTTGTTTTATATGCAGTAATTTTACACTGAATGAACAATTTTTTTTGAAAGATACGGAGAAGAAATTGTTTATAATTTGACAATATGAATCAAGCTATTATTCATCAACTATCAGGATTTTATGGATGGACAGAACCCGAAATCACGGTTCTTCATTCTGGCCTGATCAATCATACTTGTAAAGTAACTGTTGCAGGAAAATCAATGATCCTGCAGCGGGTCAATACAGCGATCTTTAATGAACCCGAATTGATAGACGAGAACCTGCGTAAGCTGTCAACTTATTTCGCTGCCCAACATTCTCTTTACCTGTTTACAAGCCCTGTGGCGGGTGTATCCGGAGAAACCCTTTGTAAGCTGGGTGATGCTTATTACCGATGTTTTGAATTTGTAAGTGGTTCGTATACGATATTAACAGTGCAGTCCAGGAAGCAGGCATTTGAAGCGGCGCAGCAGTTTGGGCGATTTACAGCCTTGCTCAACCGGTTTGATGCCGGTAAACTGCATCTCACATTACCCGATTTTCATAACCTCAGATTACGGTACCATCAGTTTCAGGAAGCCCTGATAAAAGGAGATAGCGACAGGATAACCGAAACCAAATCGCTTTCAGATTTTTTGCAATCACAACAACAAATCGCAGAACGATATGATGCGTTTCTGGCAAATCCGGATGCCAGAATAAGGGTAACCCACCATGATACAAAGATATCCAATGTATTGTTCGACAGTGAGGAAAGGGGTATTTGTGTCATTGACCTGGATACGGTGATGCCCGGTTATTTTTTAAGTGATGTGGGTGATATGATGCGTACTTATACCTGTCCGGTATCAGAAGAAGAAGCAGATCTGGATAAAATAATTGTTAGGCCCAAATATATCGAATCCATTCATGCTGGTTATGGTTCATCGATGGGAGAAGAACTAACGACCTTTGAGCAGGACCATTTCTTGTTTGCAGGCGAAGTACTGATCTATATGCAGGCCTTAAGGTTTTTGACAGATTACCTCAATCAGGATAAATATTATGGCAGCAAATATCCCGGACATAATCGGGTCAGGGCAGCCAATCAGGCCAGGTTACTAATAGCTTATCAGGAGGCTATCAGGTAAGTCCTAAAATCATATTAAATACAGTAATATTCTATATCCAAACTACACTTAAAATTGTATTGCCCGATCAGTTAGTCTAACCTGCAGGATCATCTTTTAAAATGTGGTTGACTGTATATATTTCCACAGCCTTGTTTCTATTTATACAATAGTCCGTAATGGGATGCCAAAACGCATGCCAATATGGTGATTTCTCATTACCTCAAAGAACCTTGAACCCATATTGAAAGAAGGTTAAGACAGGTATTCAATAGGTTCATAATTTATTTAGATCTTGTTTAAGCCTTATCTATTAGATAAGGCTTAAACAAGGCTTAAACAAGGCATAAACGAGGCTAAAACAAGGTGTAACTCATGTTCTGATGATCTTTCGACTGCCACAGGGATGTTTGATTATTATCAAATAATGTTATGAATTACAATTGCGATTTGGTTAAAGTGTAATTTGGCACCCGCTGAATAAGAATAGCCTGTTCAGCCTCAAATAAGACCAATATGATAAAAATTGTGCTCATTGTATTAGCCATGAATCTGTTTGCAGGACTTTCTGCTCAGACCGCTACAGCAGTCAAAATCAAAACACTGGTCAGTAAAATGACCCTGGATGAGAAAGTAAACCTGGTAGTAGGGATGGGGATGAATTTTCCGGGTATGAACCTGGATTCCACCATTGCAGAAAAAGTACCGGGTGCAGCAGGCAACACGTTTGCTATTCCACGTTTGCAGATTCCCCGCATTGTATTATCCGATGGCCCTGCAGGCGTAAGG
>Ga0364859_10230_pt1 | contig 39307 bp, 18 predicted proteins | sample ExccelAu500001D3_FD_206911 | JGI IMG/M metagenome (GOLD analysis project Ga0364859, IMG submission 206911) | Enriched cells from Trout Bog Lake Hypolimnion, Wisconsin, USA - BchlTB.Aug20.5000.01 .D3 | ecosystem: Environmental > Aquatic > Freshwater > Lake > Hypolimnion/Profundal zone | place: USA... | reverse complement strand
CGTGCCGGGGAAATTACCTACAGACAGATCGGGCAGCTTACTTATGAAGCAACTTTAATTACATATACCGATACAAGGAGCCCAAAAGCCGACAGACCCAGCATTCCATTATCCTGGGGTGATGGGCAGACATCAACCATTAACAGACAATCACAAATTACCCTGCCAAACTTTGTATGGAAAAATACCTATGTATCTACCCATGTTTATTCGGGGCCGGGCAGTTATGTCATATCGTTTCAGGATCCAAACCGTGTTATAGATGTACTGAATATGGATCAGTCTTTCTATACCCCATTCTATGTGGAATCCCTTCTTATTATTGACCCGCAACAGGGATATGTCCAATCTCCGATCCTGCTCAATCCTCCCATTCAGAATGCATGTGCCAATCATAAATTTACGGATAACCCAGATGCCTATGACGCTGATGGAGACAGTCTTCATTTTAAACTGATCCCTCCGAAACAGGCAGTGGGCACTAATGTTTCCGGTTATTTTACCCCGCAACATCTCAAACTTGACAGTTCTAATGGTGAAGTAACATGGGATCCGGTTGCTTCTACACAGGGAATATACAACATCGCAATCCTTGTACAGATGTACAGGAACAAAAAACTGATCGGGTATATCATCAGGGATATGCAGATAATAGTTATCGCCTGCAATGGAAGCCCTCCCTTTATTGAGCCTTTGAAAGACACATGCATTGAGGCAGGGCTTAATTTTAATTATAAAACTTTGATCGAAGCCCGGGATACGAACAAAATGCTGGATGATAGTGTAAAATTAACAGCCGCCGGAGGACCCTTTCAGCAGGCTGTTTCCCCGGCAGTCATGATCAACAATCCTACAAAAGGGAAGGATACCGTGCGTGCACTTTTTGAATGGACCGTATCTTGTGAACATATACGGGAGCAACCTTATATCGTAGTATTTAAAGCAATTGACATCGATTCTATATCCGATATCGAAAGCATGAAAATACGAGTGGTAGGACCCGAACCACAGCAGCTTACAGCTACACCTGCCGGGAACAGTGTTATTCTGAAATGGAAACTGCCCATATGTCCCAACCCGGTAGGCTATTTTATATATAGAAGAGGCGATTCTTCTACCTGGCAGCATTCCAATTGCGAAACCGGGGTACCGGGCTATGTTGGATACCGGCTGATAGATACTATTACAAATCCGAATATTTTTAGCTACATAGACAACAACAAAGGTGCAGAGCTGGCACCCGGCATCAAATACTGTTACCTTGTTACCGCCATCTATCTTAATGCCGGTCAGTTTCAGTATGTTGAAGGATATGCATCCAATGAAGCATGTGCAGAATTAAAAAAGGATGTCCCGGTATTAACACATGCCTCGGTCAGATCTACCGATCCTGTACATGGAAGTATCTATGTAGACTGGTCTAAACCCCTTGCCGAAGCATTGGACACCAATCAGAACCCGGCTCCTTATAAATACGAACTTTACCGCTCACCGGGAATGGGTTCTTCGAAATATTATCTTGTCAATGCATCGGTCAGTCCCAGTTTTCATGGTTTGAATGATACCACCTTCATCGATACCATGTTGAATACCACTGACTCTGCTTATACGTATAAAGTTAAGTTTTATAATACAGACAGCGGTAAAACCAGACTCCTCGGAAATACAATTCCGGCTACATCAGTATTCCTGAATATTATCAGAGGCTATAAAAGCATGATTCTCAACTGGTCGGTAAAGGCACCCTGGCAGAATATCTATTATATTATTTACAGGCTCAATAAAACAACTTCAAAATGGGATTCTATTGGTACTTCCAATACCATGAGCTATGTAGATACAGGCCTCGTTAACGGACATCCTTATTGCTATTATGTCAGATCCATAGGGTCTTATCTGGCACCCGGTTTTACAAATCCGATCGATAATAATTCTGAAACAAGATGTTCGAGCCCGAGAGATACCGTAAAACCCTGTCCACCTGTCCTTTCCGGTATTGCAGATTGTGAATCAAAAACAACATCCCTCGGCTGGATAACCAACGACAGCTGCAATGCCAAAGTAGTGCAGTATAATATTTATTACAGTACAGGTAACAGCTATAAATTCTTGTATATAGATTCTGTATCGGGTATTAATACAAAAAATTATATAGACCAGCGAAAGATATTAAGCTACTCCCTTGCAGGCTGTTATTATGTTACAGCTATTGATTCTTACAGCAATCAGAGCCGGCCAAGCAATTATGTCTGTGTTGACAATTGCCCGCGATATATGCTGCCTAATGTTTTCACGCCAAATGGAGATGAAATCAATGATCTGTTTATTCCATTTCCAGGCTATCAGTTTATCCAGGGAATAGATCTTAAAATTTACAACCGCTGGGGACAACAGGTTTTCAGTTCAACCGACCCGGCCATCAACTGGGATGGGAAAGATGAAAAAACACATCAGCGCCTGCCTGATGGGGTTTATTATTATTCATGCATTGTAAAGCAGATCCGATTTGAAGGAATTATTGACGTGCCCCTAAGCGGTACCGTCAGCATCATCAGCAAAAAATAAAATTATATACAGCAGATTATTCCACTTGCTCAGTTAATAATAATCGTATTATTCAGCGTTAAGCATCGTTATTAAATTAATTTTGCATGCAATTGTTTCGGATATTCATCAAAACAAAAGACATATAATATGTTCAGCGGCATCATCAAACATCTCGGTACTGTAGTGGATACATACAGGGAAGGAACCAATAAAATATTCTGGATAAAAAGTGAATTGACGCCCGATCTGCATATCGACCAGAGTATATCCCATAACGGCACATGCCTCACTATTGAAGAAGTAAAAGATGACACCTACCGTGTTACCGCAATTGCAGAAACACTTACCAAAACAAATCTTGGCTCCTGGAATACCGGGAGCATTATAAACCTGGAAAAAAGCATTACCCTGCAAACTTTACTTGACGGGCATATTGTTCAGGGACATGTAGATACTACTGCAAAATGTATGGAAATAAAATCAGTTGAAGGCAGTCATATCTTTACCTTTCAGCTCGATTCATCTTACAGAGATCTTATCATAGAAAAAGGTTCTATAGCAGTAAATGGTATAAGCCTTACTGTATTTGATTGCATTCATAACAACTTTAGGGTTGCCATCATTCCTTATACGTATTCACATACAAATTTCAATACCATCGAAAAAGGCGATACCGCAAATATTGAATTTGATGTTATCGGGAAATATGTAAAAAGAATCATGGGAAACCATCAGGATTGATGGATTCTATACCATCATTATCGAAGCAAAAAAAATCCGGTTTGAACATTTGTAAATGATTCAAACCGGATTTTTATATATCCGAAACTGAATGGCAGTGATTACCTGCCGGCAGTGAACTTACGTTTCTTGTCTTTATCCCATTTCCTGCCACCTACGCGGATCATCGCGCAACGGAAGCCAAGCTGAGATGATGATTGTGTTTCATCAAGGAACCTGCGTGAACCTGGAGAATTCCAGAACGCCCTGTCGGCCCATGAACCACCTTTGTACACTCTTGCTTTGTTATTGATAAGGGTCGTATTTCCATAATCATAACCCTGCTGACCGTTATTATAACTCATTTCATCTTTAGAGCCAATATTGTCTGAAGTTCTGTAATTTCTGCGGTTTGCACTTTCTTCATCGGTAACCGGTACATAAGGAATACGGCCAAGACTATCTTTTTCAGCAATATAGCCATCGTCGGTTTTCTTAAGTTTCATATATACGTTACCACGATAAGGGTTAAAGTCAGATACATCCTGATGCGACATCGGACGGTAAACATCCAGTACCCACTCGCTTACGTTACCCGCCATACCATACAAACCGAAATCATTCGGCCAGTAAGAATGAACAGGAGTAGTAATAACACCACCATCATTAGGAAGTTCTGAAATACCTGCATAATCACCATTACCACGTTTGAAGTTGGCAAGCATTTTACCAATATATTTGGTTTCATTCTTACGCATAGAGATACCATCCCATGGATAAATTCTGCGGTCGTTAACGTTTTCAAATTTAGCATTACCCTGTAAGGCAAGTGCGGCATATTCCCACTCCGCTTCTGTAGGCAGACGATAATCAGGCAGCATGATACCATCCTGCAGCTGAATTTTTCTGTTTCCACCCTGTGGGCCTAAATCTTTTTTGTTCTTTTTGGTCAGACCTTCATATTGACCTGACATATAAGCATCAACATTAAAGTTGTCGTTATCTGTTTGTTGCGGATTTGGTTTGAAATAACCATCCCTGATCAATATAGCCTCATTTACCCTGTCGGTACGCCATTGGCAATAATTGGAAGCCTGCACCCAGCTTACACCTACAACAGGATAAAACTGATATGCGGGGTGACGGAAATAATATTTCACAAATGGCTCGTTGAAGGCCAGTTTGTCGCGCCAAACCAAGGTATCCGGCAAAGCCTGCTGATACACTTGTGGAAGATCTGTATATACACGGTGCAACCAATAGATATATTCCAGGTAATCTGCATTGGCGATTTCTGTTTCATCCATATAGAAATCGTTTATGGTTACCTTTCTTGGTACAGCATCATTTTCATAAGTTACTTCCTGCTCCATCAAACCCATGGTAAAGGCACCACCCGGAATGTAAACAAGGTTTGGACCAGTTTCCTGCTCCTTATATTTGTGAAGCTCAAAACCACCCCATTTCTTGTCATTGTAATTCCAGCCGGTGGTAGCCGACTTGTCCTTACTGCATGAACCTAATAGACTGGTTGCTCCAATGAATGCAACAAACAACAAGTTCCTCTTCATTTTCATTAATGTTTTTTCGTGCTGCTTTATAAGTACTGTAACTGCAAATATATATAAATATTATGAATGGCCTCCAAAATTATCGGGGCAATTTATTTTTCTCCATCTCCTTTTTTGCTTTGGATTATATTTTTTGGATTCTATAATCAGGGAGATTTCATGACTGCCTGCTGCTGCCGCACGGGCATCAGAAACAGTTAAATCATAGCTATATGCGATGCGGATTGCGTCTTTTTTAATACCGATCATTATAATAAGTGCATCAGAGTTAGGATCTGTTTGCCTGTACCATAATCCGGCCATAAAATAATCTTTCAGGAAATAACCACCCATATTAAGCTGGGTAAATGTGCCCTGGTGCAATACAAGGATATTTGGTGAGAAAAAAGTTTCAGGGTTCTTTTTCCAGTTGTCTATAGGGAGTAAAAATCCAAGATGTGCCGTATATTTTCTTAACAACACACTGTTTGGATTGTTGAAGAAGGATTGAGGTGGCTGAATAATATGCTCAACTGCCAAACCAGCATAAAATTTAGAAGTAAATGCCAGAAGGCCTGCGCCAAAATCTGGTGTAAGATTGGTTTGATATACACCAGTAGATGGAAGTTTTTCCTGTGTAGGATATATAAATCCGAGTTTCGGATCGATCTGATCGCCAAACCTCAGCTTGCTGAAATCGATAGAACGGTCAAATGCACCCGCCTGAATACCGGCTTTTATCACGAAATAATCTCTCACATCACTTTTGATGGTAAGATTATAAGAATACATGGCATTAAAAGTATTTGTAGTTAAGTTTCCGTCCCCTGCCTGATCACGCATCACCTGAAAACCGATACCACCGCCAATGGCATCAAAGTGCTCATCATAAGAAGCGGCATAGGTAACAAATGAGCCGGAAACGCTGGGCCACTGGTCGCGGAAATTTACCGCAAAACGGGGACCAGGTGCTGTACCAGCCATAGCCGGGTTTAAATAAAGGGGATTGGCGTAAAACTGGCTGAATTCCGGATCCTGCGCATAGACATTTGCAGCAAAGCCCAAAAACAACAGAAGCATTAACGTAATTGACCTATTCATCGTCGTATTGTAAGTTTTAATGATTTTGTTCACAATTTAATCTGACGTTATTCGTTATTGAAATCAAATTTACGCAAAACATGTTAATTTTACAACTTCTCAAATAAATTATTTTGCCTGTCATATATAACACGATCTGACTTTATGCTCAAACGAACCTTATCTTGTTTTATTTTAAGCTGGACAATTTTAGTTTCCCTTGTATTATCTCCTGCCTACGCACAAACCTTTACCTCGAAGCAGGATTTAAAGTGGCAAATTAAAGCAAATATCGGGAACCCGAAAATAAATGCAACATATTTTTTAAACTTTCCCGGTGCCGCTTATTCACGTAACAATCCGGCCACACCCGTATTTGAAGCAAATATTCCTGTATCCGGTTTTGGATCAGTTAATGCCACACTGGTGGATGCGATATATGTAAAAGAGGATGACCCTGTTATTATTGGTGAGCTTAAAAACCTGACAGACCAGGTTATCATTCAGGCAAATATGACAGAACTTGATCATAATCCCCTGGTTGCTGTCCATTTTATCCCGATCCGTAAAAACCCTGCAAACGGGGATATAGAATTGCTGAAAAGCTTTACAATATCCCTGTCCGTTTCGCAGCTTATCACCCCTGCAGCCCCGGTAGCCTCTTCAAAGCGTGCTTCTTCAGGCTCTTTGCTTGGCACAGGTACATGGTATAAATTCGGATTAACAAGGACCGGCATTTATAAACTGGACTATAATTTTCTCAAAAGTGTAGGTATTTCTGCCAACACAAATATGTCCAATATTAAAATATATGGCCGTGCCGGGGGAATGCTGCCTGAACCAAATGCAGTTTTAAGAGATTCAGACCTGGTTCAAAATGCCGTATATGCGAGTTCCAATGGCCCAATGGGCAGTTCTGATTATATCCTGTTTTATGCCAAAGGCCCTACCGCATGGACATACGATACCACCTTAAAACAGTTTCATCACCAGATCAATTATTATTCTGATACTGCCTATTATTTTATCACAGCAGATGGCGACGCAGGAAGCAGTGCAAAACGAATTCTGCCTCAGAATATAACGGCTGCCCCAACCAATGAAATAACCGGCTTTACGGCCTATGATTATCATGAACTGGATACCATTACCGCGCTTACTATGGAAGTAAAATCAGGACGGGAATGGTATGGTGAGGCCTTCAGTGCCATCAATACGGATTTGTTTGGCACATATAACCATTACCTGAGTTTTAACTTCCCCCAGGCAGATCTTAAACAAAAGGCATTTATCAGAACATCAACGGCCATCAGGGCATATCCTTACCAGGCATCCTTCAGTTTTTCAATTCTTGGGAACATTATAAATACCAACAATGTCGGCCCGGTTCCTTCCACAGATGCCTTTGCCAATGAGTATGCGGAAGTAAACGATAATGCCTCATCAAATTTTACACTCCCGGCAACAAAATTTTCGATGGATGTATTGTTTAATCCAGGAACGCAGAATGATCTGGGCTGGATTGATTATGTCGAATTGAATGTCCCGTCAATTTTGAAATATATTCCCGGTCAGTTTGGTTTCAGAAATCCATTAAGCACGGGGCAGAACCTGGTGAACAGATATCATATTGCCGGCGCTTCCTCAGGAAATTTCCAGGTATGGGATGTTACTGACTTTCATAATGTTAAAACTGTTACACTCAGTCAGGGTTCCGGAGAATTAACCTTTAATTCCATGGGGGATCAGCTTCGGGAATTTGTGGCCAATGACGGCTCAGGATTTTATACACCAACCGCATTTGGAAAAGTGCCGAACCAGAATATACATAACATGCCGCAACCCGATATGGTTATCGTTGCCTATCCCGATTTTATTCCGGCGGCAGACAGCCTGGCTTCATATCATAAAATGCATGATAATATGGTGGTAGATGTGGTGACACCCCAACAGGTTTATAATGAATTTTCTTCAGGCACCCAGGACGTATGTGGCATAAGAGACATGATGAAAATGTTTTATGACCGGGGACCTTCCACCGGAAAAAATCCGGGCTTCCTGCTTCTGATCGGAGCAGCGTCTATTGACTATAAAAACAGGATCAAAGGCAATACCAATTTTGTGCCCACATACGAGGGATATTATTCGCTCTGGAGTGAAGGTTCATTTTGCTCTGATGACTACTATACACTCCTGGGGAATAACGAGGGAAACTGGCCGGATGATGACTATGATGCATCCACGCAAATACTGCAGTTAAGTGTGGGCAGGATGCCTGTATATAATACCCAGCAGGCCATGGATGTGGTGCATAAAACAATACGGTACAACAACGAATCGAAATGCATGAATGACTGGCGCAACAAGCTGGTTTTCATAGCTGATGACCGCGAGAGCAATACTTTTGTAAGTCAGACTGAAACGCTTACTGTTGATTATATTGCACCGCAGCACCCGGAACTGAACATAACAAAATTATACCTGGATGCTACACCGGAAGTGAATACCGCTGCCGGACAATTATTCCCGCAAATAAATACAGATATAGACAATAATATGACCAATGGATGCCTTGTCATGGATTATATCGGACATGGAGGGCCACAATATCTTGCTGTAGAAAAAGTTATGACACTTTCAGATATAAATTCCTGGGTAAATCCATACAACATGCCTTTGCTTATTACGGCTACCTGCCAGTTCGGCACTTTTGATGACCCTACAAATGTTTCAGCCGGAGATCAGGCATTGCTAAATCCGAATGGCGGCCCGTTTGCCTTATATTCTACAACACGCGCTGTAGAAATTACCGCTAATGAATTGTTGAACCAGGCTATATTGAATAAAAACCTTTTTGAAAAAGAACCAAAAACCGGGCTTCCCCAGTTTATCGGATCCGCATTTACTGCCGGCAAGAACAATACAGATGAATCAAACGGCAAGAGCTTTGCACTGCTCGGCGATCCTGCCATCAGGCTGGCATTACCACAATACAATGTAAAAGTGACCAATATTTCAAAAGACAGCATGGCTTCTGATACCTTTAAAGCGCTGTCTTTAATGACTGTAAGCGGCGAGGTAGTTTCAGGAAACCAGGTTCTTACCAGTTTTAATGGCGATATTTACCCAACCGTTTTTGATAAACCACAAACGCAATACACTTTGGGTCAGGCTGCCGGTGACCCGGCTGATCCCGATTGGGTGCTTGGTTTTTCAACGCAGAACAATGTGATATACAAAGGTCATACATCAGTCAAAAATGGAAAATTTACCTTCCAGTTTGTGGTTCCTCGTGACATTTCTTTCGCATATGGAAAAGGAAAAATCAGTTTTTATGCCGACAATGGCATTATAGATGCCAATGGCTATACCGATAGTTTGATAGTAGGTGGAAGCGATACCAAAATCAACCTGCATTTTACAGCGCCTCATGTCAAATTATTTATGAATGATACCAGTTTTATGGATGGCGACATTGTGAACCAGAACCCGGTGATGCTGGCACGGGTGTATACACAGATCGGTATCAATACCCTTGGAAGCATCGGGCATAACCTGACAGCGGTACTTGACAGCAACGGCGGAAGCGGGACCTATATCCTCAACAATTATTATGCGGCAGACAAAGGGACGTACAAATCGGGCACTATTGCCTATCCCTTCTTCAATCTTTCTAATGGAAAATATCATTTAACAGTTACTGTATGGGATGTAGACGACAGCTCCGCAAGTGCGTCTACAGACTTCCTTGTGGTCAATTCATCAAATTTAACCATAGGTAAAATATTCAACTACCCAAATCCGTTTACTGACATAACCACTTTTGGATTTGACGACAACGAACCGAACAAAACATTACACGTGGATATTTCCATATACGATATTCATGGCAAACTGATACGCGATCTGCAGAGCGATGTCATGTCGGCCGGAGACCAGCAGCTGATACAATGGAACGGCACCAGCTACGGAGGTGCAACCATTGCTCAGGGTATGTATGTGTATCGTTTAACAGTCTCAGACACAGACGGACAAGTGGCATCCAAATCCCAAAAGCTGATTTTTATTAAATAATACATCATAAAACTTCCTTATCTTTGCAATCTAGAAGACACGCGTATGAACAGAATACCCTCCATAGCCCTTTCGTTGTTTGGGATATTAATATACTCAGGCAGCAATGCCCAGATAAATAAAACAACTGCCTCTGTTACAGGCCAAACAGGGGTAGTAACCACTACCGTACCTTTCCTGCTTATATCGCCTGATGCAAGATCTGGTGGCATGGCAGATGCAGGTGTAGCTATTTCGCCTGATGCAAGTTCCATATACTGGAACCCTGCAAAACTGGCTTTTGAACAGGATGAAATGGGCGTTGCTATCTCTTATACGCCATGGCTCAGGCAGTTGGTACCGGATGTGAGTCTCTCTTCATTGTCGATGTTTAAAAAGATTGATAAATTTTCAGGATTCGGGGCTTCATTAAGGTATTTCTCATTGGGTGATATCAATTTTACAGATAATAATAATAATTTTCTAAGACCATACCGGCCAAATGAATTCGCACTGGATGCAGGTTATTCCAGGAAACTTTCTGAGCATTTTTCTATTGGGGTTGCAGGTCGTTTTATTTATTCTGACCTGGCCGGCGGTATTGTATTAAGCAGCGGGCAGGTACCAAAACCGGCATCTGATTTTGCAGGTGACTTTTCAGCTTATTACACAACAAAAATAAAATTCAAAGACGGTACCCCTGCTGATCTTGCCTTTGGTGGCAATGTTACCAATATTGGTGGAAAAATTACCTATACCAATGCGGCAAACCGCGATTTCATCCCTACCAATCTTAAAATCGGGGGGTATTTAAATGTCCATGTCAATGATTATAATGACATAGGCTTTGCACTGGATTTTAACAAACTGCTGGTACCTACCCCTCCGGTATATGCAACGGATTCAAATGGCGCACTTGAGTATAATCTGGACGGTACACCTAAAATCCTGAATGGAAGAGACCCCAATACTTCCGTCATCAATGGAATGATCCAATCATTTTATGATGCCCCGGGTGGATTTAAACAAGAACTGGCATTGATAGACCCATCTATTGCCATTGAATACTGGTATGCACATCAGATTGCAGGACGTATCGGCTTCTTTTACGAAGACCCTAATGAAGGCAATCGTCAATATCTGACTTTTGGAATTGGCTTACGCTACAGTGTGCTTAACATTGATTTTTCATACCTTGTACCAACCAATGGCGCTACTACTGTAACACGCAGCCCGCTTGAAAACACACTCAGGTTTACGCTGGCATTTAATTTTGATAAGGGCGCTCTGAAAAAATCAAAAGATAATTCTCAGATCGGTACTGACAAATAGATTTCAGATTTTCAGATCACCTGCATTTCCTGTCTTTGTGATGGATGAAGCTAACCGGGCGATAAATAGTTTTCAATTATATGAATATCAGGGTAGGATTTGGATTTGATGTACACCAGCTCGAAGCAGGAGAACAGATCATCCTGGGTGGCATTTCCATTCCTTCCTCAAAAAAAGCCGTTGGACATTCGGATGCAGATGTGCTTATCCATGCCATTTGCGATGCCATACTCGGCGCTGCCGGACTTAGGGATATAGGCGTTCATTTTCCCAATACAGACATGAGCATTAAAGGGATCGATAGTAAAATCCTACTCAAAAAAACTTTTGATATGATCCATAGCAAGGGATATGAAATTGGAAATATAGATGCCACTGTTTGTCTTGAAAATCCCAAAATCAACCCGCATGTTGAGGCAATGAAAATAACCCTGGCAGCCGTTCTTGACATTTCTGTTGATGATATCAGTATTAAGGCTACAACCAATGAAGGATTGGGATATGTAGGCAGAGAAGACGGCGTAAATGCCTATGCAGTAGCCTTGTTGCATCGAAGGGATTAAAAACATCCCTATGCAACAGGATACAATCTGTTGATTTAAATCTTCCATTCAACTAACTTTTCTGACAAATAAATTGCAATTTGCAGGCAAATAGCAAAGCGTTATGATGCATAAGGAAGAACATTTTACAGCCAGCGATACCATAAAGGATATTGTAATTGGCATGAGTGACGGCTTAACCGTTCCTTTTGCATTGGCTGCGGGCTTGTCAGGGGCACTGGCAAGCGCTCCAAATTCTACGCATATTATTCTTACTGCAGGACTGGCAGAAATAGCTGCAGGGTCTATTGCCATGGGTCTTGGAGGATATCTTGCAGCAAAAGGTGATGCTGAGCATTATGTAAATGAACGGATACGTGAACAGCGGGAGGTAAAGATTGTCCCTGAAATTGAAGAGCGGGAAATAATTGATTTGATGGCTGAATACGGCGTATCAAATGAAGAAAGCCAGCCACTTCTGATGGCATTGAAACGCAATCCGGAAAAATGGGTGGATTTTATGATGCGTTTCGAACTGGGTCTTGAGGAACCCGATCCAAAACGCAGCTACATAAGTGCCGCTACCATTGGAGGATCGTATATTGTGGGAGGACTGATACCCTTATTGCCATATTTCTTTTCATCCTCAGCGCTTACAGGCTTGTATTATTCCTGCGGGGTAACATTATTGTCTTTATTGCTATTTGGATACTTTAAAAGCACATTTACAACTGACAAACCTTTTAAAGGGGCCGTGGAAACAATGCTTCTGGGTGGCCTGGCAGCTTCTGCAGCTTTTCTGATTGCCAAGCTGTTTTCATGATTAATACCGGATACAGGAAAATTGAAATAACGATATCCAACTTAAGACAAAGTATTCTTATTCAATTTTTGCAATCTGAAAAAACCGAATAAAACCAGGGGAAAAGTTGTAGGTATATTACTGCTATGCAGCTACCATATTCTCATAATCGGCCGCAGAAAGCAGGCTGTCAAATTCAGAAGCATTCGCAACTTTAATTTTGATCATCCAGCCTTTGCCATATGGGTCGCTGTTTACCGTTTCAGGAGCGGAATCCAGACCTGAATTCAGTTCAAGAATTTCACCACCAACCGGCATAAAAAGATCAGAAACAGTTTTTACTGCCTCTACTGTACCAAAAACTTCACCGTGGTTCAGGGTGCTACCAACCGTATCTACTTCCACATATACGATATCTCCTAATTCGTGCTGTGCAAAATCGGTAATGCCAACAGTTGCGATATCGCCATTGAGGGAAACCCATTCGTGGTCTTTGGTGTACTTGAGTGTTTCAGGATAATTTGACATCTGGTTCTTATTATTTATGTCGCGAAATTACAATTATTTTATAAACTAATTAAGGCGTAAGGATATACTTTAAGCTAAAGCCAACACTGGTAAGCGAAGTTGGGAACTGGTTTGATGTATAGGGCGTTGTCATATTTCGCTTTACAAAAATATTCAGTGTAAGGCTTTTATTCAAAGTGTATGTGATATTCGGTAATATCGAAATCATCAATTGCCCACCGGTAGCATCCGCGGTATTCTGGTCAAGGATCCGGACAACCTGTTCGTTCTGATTAACCTGAACATCAAACCTGAATTTAAATTCATTTTTAAGGTACCGCTTATTACGCCCCCTGGTAAATGGCAGGTATAACCGATTGGTAATATAGCCGACTCCTAATGTGACCTTATTGGTCTTGTTTTCTGTAATTCTCTGGTCAATAAATGTTAACGATTCCTGCCTTTCCTTTGCAAATGAAAATGCCCCGGTCCAGTTGCTTTTCAATGTGATATCAATACCGATAAGCGGATCGAACCGCTCTGAAATGGTGACCCCCTGCATCAGGTATTTACTATAATAATTAGTTGAATTGCTATATGTTGTATCAAAAGTGGGCTTAGCAGGGTTGTAATACAAATTGCTTGTGTAGCTGCTCACGGTATATGTGGAATGATATCCGCTTGAAATCGTAATCTGCTTGGCAATTGACTTGAATGCCGGATAATTGCTCAATCCGGTATAGGTAATGCTCCAGTTTGGAGCAGGAATTTGCGGAAACTCATTGGTTCCTACCTTCATACCGGTATATGCCTGCAGGAATGCAGGTATTAAAACATCCTGGTGCGTTCTGGAATACCCAACCGGAAATCCAGCGCTGTCAATACGTGTTGGCTCCCCGGGTGTTGACCTGGCCAGGGCCTGGGCTATGGGTAGCCTGTCATTTAAGAAATTATTAAAAACAACATTGCTGTTATTGGATCCATTCGGCTTAAAAGATGATACAAATGAAATGACAGATATTGTAAAATTTCCTGTCTCCACCGGACTCAGATGTGCAAAACCGCTATATACACCTCCATGTGCGCTGATAGTGTCTATATACCTGTATGTTTCAGTAAAAGTAGAGGTCTGTGTCCTGGTAAAATCAACCTTGATTTTAAGATCCTTGACCGGTTCAAGACTTGCCGAACCAATCAGAGATTCCCGGTGATTTGTAATATACTGCTGGGAAAGATTGGTATCATTGGTGATCCAGCCACTTCGGGCCGCTTTTTCCCTGATATCGGCCTGGGAGCCAAAAATAAATGGGAATCCCGGTGCCTGGCTTGCAAAGTTTTCACCGAAATGCTGTGGGGTAGGCAAAAATCCCGGAAGTGCTGTTCCATTTGTGAGTGTATAAGTAAACTGTACGGTCCTTATACTCATTAACAGACCCAAAAGCGTTTCCTCTGAGGTTAAATGATTTGGTGCCAGTGAAGGGATATCAGGTTTTATATTAGCCCCTCTGATATTCTTCTGCAGGATTTTGGTTTTGGATGTGTCTTTTTTATCCTTTTCATCAACGGAAGAATTTCCTACTCCGGACATGATGTTTTTCAGATATTTGGATTTGCCATAGAGGTTCGCAAAATTCAATTGGCCTGTACCGGTAATGATCTGCGAATTTTGAACCACGTTGCCCAGGTATGCTGCAATGGGCGGCGCGGCTGTCCATTGATAATTGGCAGTGTAATTGGCATGCAGTGTTGTCCAGTCAAGGAATGGCAGTTTACTTATCGGAATATCATAATCGAGGGCCGTATTTTGAACAAAATTTGAAGGAACCCCGCCACTCAGGATATTATGCCATATTATCTGTCGTTTATAGGCACTGTCTATCAACCCATTCGGTTCGTTTATCAATGAGAGGGAAGTGGCCGAATATGTCAATCTCAATCCATTCGAAAAATTATACCTGAGATCATACTTTCTTGTAAATGTGAAGGTTTTATCATACATCGGCAGATTGATGGTCTGATAGTCTGCTGTATTTCTGTACAGCTGCTCCTGTATATTCCTGTCTATTTTTCCAACCATGGTAAAATTCTGCGGCAGGTAATAGAAATTCATATCATGCAGAAGTTTCAGATACTTGGAACTTAACGTCTTGAAAGGATCCCAGGATTTGGGTTTGAAATCATATCTATAGGTTAACTGCGCAGAATATGTTATCTGATTATTGTAAATGCTGGTAATATTATGCCTGTCTATTTCCGAATAAATATATGTTGCATTAAAGTTCTCAATATCATATATATGTGTCTTTTTACCCGTACCGGATGTTCTTTCCTTGTGTACCCCCGTAAAATTCAGACTTTTGCGGGCCGTAAAATCTTCACAGGCCTGTATGACAGAATCCTGTTTTGCCACATTGTTTTTATAGACGCTTGTAAGCGTAGCCAACTGCTGGTCAGGACTTAATGGATTATATTCCGGGGTATTTAACTGCTGGGAATAAGAAAAGAACATCGGAATTTTGACCCCATACTTTTTAGGGAAAAATTTATCAAGATTCAGGGATGATATAACACCTATATTGGTCATATCCTGGGTATTTCGCTGTTGTAATGACTGATCTATGCCTCCGAAACCAATGGTTTGCCGTGAAGCAGAAAGTTCAACACGCCCGAAATCTGCCAGCTTGGTCATCACCCTTGTGGTAGCGGCCCATCCGCCTTTTTCATTAAATCCTGCCATACGCAATTCATCCACCCATACCTCAGCACAGGGTGTAGGGCCTTTATCATCCCCCTTGGGATGCCGGAGTCCAATCATAATGGTCCGGATATTTCCCAGATCCGGATTTCCCAGCACGGTAAGTTCGCCGGAAGTGCCGGTGGCTCCCACCGTATATGGAACCGCCAATGATCCATTGGCCAGATTCCTGTTTGTTTTCATATCTACCCATTGCTGTACGGCCAGCTGAATCTGGTTGGCCGTTGGCCAGGTCAGATCCACATTTCCGGTGGCAGACGGCTGGGTTACTGCCAGTGGCATATCCAGTTCATAATAATTGGCTGTATAATCCACACCAAACCTGATAAAAAGATGAAGATCTCCATCTTTGAGCATGCTCTTATTGTTGGCTTCGCAATGCACAAACATTTCGAGTGTTTTATATTGCCTCAGGTCAAGGGTAACATTTTTATAGACTGCTCTCGACTCACCATCTTTGAGACCACAGATTTTAAGATCCAGTGATTGCTCGTTTTCCTGAATCAGACTGGGTGTACTGTAGTCAATCTGTCTTTGTATTCCGGGAGGAATCACATACCTGATACCGGGTCTTTGACCGTCGGTCTGGATACTGATAGCAGACACATCCAGGTTTTCCTGTGCGGTATCCGTAGGCAATGGATCGCCTGCAGCATTGAGGGAATACAGGTATTTCCGCCAGTCGCCACGTACCAGCTGCAGCCTGGCAAAGCGCAGCAGCATCGGATCGGTAAAACCGGTTAAGTACATCCGCATAAACCGGATAGAAGTAAAATCCTGTATAGAACCGATAGCCCTGGTATACTGGTCGACCGGAATTTTAAACTGATACCATTTGGCCGTTTGCTGGGTCCCGTTCGGCAGGGTAACTACTGTAGATTGTTCATCTGTCACATAGTTTCTGCCAACGGCAAGATCAAGTGGATCAATTTTAACTTCATATTCATAATATGCCTCACTTGTTTCCACGTTAAAATCATGGTTTATATCTTCATCGTCAGGGTTTAATGATCCATAACCCCCGATTGCTCCGCCTACATTTACAGGGGTATTTCCTTCTACACCGTTGATCTGGGTATAGCGCTGGACAATATTTGCGTTTGCATTATTGTAACTGCCATCCTTAAACCATAGAAAATCATCACCTGACGGGTCATTGTACAGGCTTGCAAATGCCGCCGTTGTAAGATGGTTTTTTACATAATTGAGGAAAGGAGCGAAACGGATTCGTTCAGAATCATCCGGCAATCCATCATACCCAACATCCTGGCAGGGACGCGTGGTAGGATCGTTGTCGAATGCGGTTGTGATGTGCAGACCGTTGGGAACTCTCCCCCACTCGGTTACATCTTCTGCAGATCCATCGCAGGTCAATCCGTTTTCCCAGGATTCCCTGTCATCATGAAGGACATCTTCCGAAATAGTTCCCAGATCTATTTCCATGGTTCCGGTACCAAGTACCGGCATGGCTGCAGATGGATTTGTATAGGGATCCATCAACCATAATTCTACATACTGAATATTGGCATCAAGGAAATCTGTAATGGGCAGACTGCGCTGCAAACCTCCCCAGTTTTCAGATGGATTTGTAAAAGTACCATTGGCATCAAAACCGGTAGTTGAATAATTGTAGGGTCCTCTTTGTTTTGGATTATAATATACATCAAATGTCTGGCATATATCCGGCGTACCGGCAGCTATCTGCTCATTCGGGAACACCTCGGTTTCCTGAACCATGCGCTGCGCCGGATCTGAAAGCAATGCATTATTGCCCAGAATATTAGCAGGGGTTACACCCGAAATATTTTCAAACATGGTATTGTCAATAACATACCATGCTGTTTTTGCCCTTCTGTAGCCATAGCTCAGGTCATTCACCTTTCCGCCTTCCGGAAACCGGGTAGGCTGTCCCTGCGGGCAACTGGCCAGGAACCAGTTGCCGCCAAGCCTCAGGTCATAAGGAACTATACTTCCTTCAAAATCATCAATATATGATGTACCACCTGTCTGGCCGGGCTGATTCAATACGGCAGGGTGGCCGGGAATTATTTCTGCAAATTCACCTTCTGCGGTAAAGGTTGATTTCTCTTTGGTTTGTATGAGAGGGATCTTGTTCACCATATCCGTCAGGAATTTGGAGTCACTGTTATAGTGCCCGTCAAATCCCCATATGGCATTGCTCACGGGTTCTTCTCCGATATTTACTTTAGTAGTTAATGGCCTTTCATTCAGGTATAAAAATGTGCTCCCCAGGGTAAATTTCTTACTGAAATGATAATCCAGATGGGTACCCATAAGGGTTTTCTGCTGAATGGAAAACAAGCTGTTGCTTTCTGAAGTAACATTGATAACAGCACCGGAATTGAGCACACTCTGGTTGATAATGGTTACCCTTCCCTGGTTATAATCAACTGTATAATCGGTTCCCTCCACAAGAGGTACGCCATTGGCTGTCACTTTTACGGATCCCTGAGGGACGTTAACACTGTTCAGCATGATCACATTACCGGCAGTACCCTGGAAGGATCCTTCCAGGAAGAATTTGTTATGGGTCTGATCCTGAACGGCAAATGTGTGTGTAGAGTCGTAAAGCAGCTGATAAACATAGTTGGCGGCAAGAGTGGTATCATTGCCGAAGAGTTTTTTCATGTCCTTGCCAAAGGGTTCCAGAACCGGAAATATGATTTTTCCCTGGGCTGATATCACTGTTACACCTTCAATATAGTCGAACTGGCCATCGGGCTTAGGCTGGTTTTCACTGTTCACTTTATCCATGCCCAGCAGCCTTATCAGCGGCGTTCCATCCATGCCTGGTATTTGTGGTTCAGGCAGGTAATTGAGATAGGCGCCTGTTTTTGTATCGTCATATACCACCTGAAATTTAAAATTTGTGGGTGATATCTGGTAGGTACCCAGGCTGTATATATTTTTCATCATCAGGTTCCAGTCGGGCACATGCGAATCGATGACAACACTTTTCAGCATTTTAAGAAACAGTACATTGGGCGTGGTTGGGTTTGGCGGTACATCTTCTGCAAACTCTCCCACCTGGTATGTTTTGCCATCAATGGTATACTGAAAGGCAACAGCGAGCAGATCGCTTGGGTTAAGCTGTTGATTAAGTGATATATATCCAAGTTTGGCATTCAATGTGTATTCGTTGGGCTGCAATTCGCGGGCATTCTGCAATACATAATAGTCTCTTGTGGAAACAAAATTTGACCCTCCGTTGGAATTTAATGAACTGGCAATGTTATTGGAAACCCTGTATTGCGAGCTATCCCTTTTCAATGTCTGATATAAAGTATTCGCAGCATTGCCTGGCAGGGCAGCCGGATTAAGGTTATTGCTCCGGATAAATGACTTATTATAGGGTTGTCCCTCACCAAGGTCAAGAAATGCTGCTATCGTACGGGTATTGGTGACAGAAGCCCCCGTATTGGTAACCCAGAGCTCTACTTTGGTGATCTGAATATTTGACAATGCAGGCCATTGCGCATTGTACTGATCATAATGATTTACAAAATATTGCGCCAGAAAATAATTGCGGTTAGCATCGTAATTATCGCAGGTTATTTTAAAATTATTGGTTTGAGCCCCGCCCTGCAGGGTAATAGATTTCTGATCACTCTTTTCCTGAGCAAATATGGCTGATACATCAAGCTTGCCGAACTTCAGTTTTGTTTTTACACCAAAAAGGCTCTGGCTGCCTGTAATAAGCGTACCTGAAACCGGGAAAGAAACATCGCCGGCATCTATACTCTGCAATATGTCATCTTCCTTACCCTGGTAACTTATCTTTTTCTGATTCTCAAAATCAAAGGATGCCTGGGTATCGTACCTGAAATTCATTTTGATACGATCGCCGATACTTGCTGTAACACTTACCTGAATTTTCTGATCGAATTTAAACTGCGCATTACGCTGCTCATTAAGCGAATAGGTAGGGTTTTGCACCCTGCTGAAATCTTCTGAAAATATCAGCGTTGCCGACCCGTTCGGCTCTATTTTTACAAGCTTGGCCAGATCATCCAGCGGTGTGCCTGTTTGCAGGTTCAGTTTAGGCAGCAAGCCTCCTTTTTGGGTATTTACCTGCGCTTCTGATCGCTTTTTAAAATAATCCTGCATCCATTGTTTGTTCTTCTCAGCCTGGTACTGCTTAAAGCTCTTGACTTCAGAATCGCCAACGGTACTGTTTCCCGCTTTATGCTTGATGATATAATAATTCATGCCGGAATCAAGCTGTACATCTTTTTTCAGCGGATCGGTAAAATCAAAAGATGATTTATGGCCTTCCCCTTCTTTGGAAATGGGATAATGCAGCCGGTTGGCAGTATCAGCTGCCAGCGCTTTTTGCCGGACCGAATCATCCTTTTTCACTTCCTTCACACTCTGGGTGGGGATAGGAGGTGTTGCGTTATTATTATTCTGGTTGGCCGGATTATTGGTGTTTGAAGGCGGGTTTTGATTCGGTGGAGCCGGATTTGCAGCATTATCCGGCGGCGGAAGGTTCGGGTTATTGGGTGTTACATTATTTCCAGGTACCTGGTTGTTTGGTGCGGGATTATTCGGGTTGGTATTGTTATTGGCAGGGGGATTGACCACCGGACCCAATCCTGTATCATTAGGGTTTACATTGTTCTGGGGTTTTGCAGGCTCTGCCGGGGCTGACCGGGTATCAATAAAGCTGGCCGTATCCGGCGGAGGTGTGTCAACCGCTAAAAAACCATTCGGAATGAAACGTGTCAGATGGACGGTATTATGCCACTGCGATGCATATACCAATCCCACGAAGGCTGAAACAAATATAAGGACAGCTCCTTTTTTGAGGATGCTTTTATAAACAGTATTCAATTGTGCAATGTTAATTGTAAACGTCTATATCAATTTCAGCGCTTGTTTTAATAGTTCTTCAACCGATTGCAATTCGGGATAATTTTTCAAAACCGTACTTACAGCTTTTTCTGCCTGCAGGCGCTGGAATCCCAGCGTTTGCATGGCTGCCATCGCTTCTTCCACAGCTTTTGTTTTTCCTGTTATCACAATCATTTCCCCCGCAGTTGTTTTTTTCAAACTGTCCTGCAATTCTATAATTATCCGCTGGGCGGTTTTTGGTCCCACACCTTTAACGGATTTGATTAACGAAATATCCCCCGAAATTATTGCATGTTTCAATTCTTCCGGTGATAAAGATGAAAGCATCATGCGCGCCGTATTGGGCCCTACCCCTGAAATGGATATCAGCTGCCTGAAAAGCACACGCTCTTCCTCGTCAAAAAAACCAAACAGCTGATGGGCGTCTTCTTTGATAACCTGATGCGTTAAAAGCCTGCATTCCTGAAGATTAACAACTTTTTCGTATGTTTGGAGCGAAATATTCAGGTTATAGCCCATCCCCATGATATCAATCACAATATAGGTCGGGCTTTTATAGGTTATCGGGCCTTTTATGTATTCAATCATAGTTCAGTTTCCCGGTCACAACTATTTAACCAACCTTTATAAGGTTAAATTTTAATCATGATTTAAAGGGATATCCTAATTCGTTTAAAGGCGCAATTTAAGAATTTCAGTCAATTTTTAGTGCGCCTGCAGGAATAAGTATAAAGTCAGTATCGGTATATATCCAGATATGACATACTTATATTCTGAATTTTAATATAAAAATTTCATGTTTCTATAATATCGCCTCGCAAATTGGAGATAATTGATGGAAACAGAAATGATTTAGAATTCAAGCAGAATTTCATCAAAAAATATCTATTAACAATTATCCCGTATGCCGCTCAAATGAAGGATTAAAAAAATATGACGGTTCTCATGTATATTCAGGAAAATAAGTATATTTGGGCTGTTAACATTTACCCAACTCACAAAAAACGAATCTTAAATAAGGCATTACTTATGAAAAAACATTTCTACGCACTATTTCTTCTTTTTTCCTGCCTGTATATGACCTGGTTTGCAAACCCGGTTTCAGCACAGCATTATTGCAAGCCAACATTTTCAGCGGGTGGCTGTAATGGCTATGATGTTTCATCCGTGCAGGTGGGGTCTGTCTTTAGTTCCTCTCCCTCTTGTACATCTTCCGGATACGATTCCAGTGGCCTTAGTGGTACAGGTATTGTTGTATATAGAGGTAAAACCTATGCTGTAACCGTTTCAGGAGGCAGCAATGGCGAAAGTTTTGGGGTATATATTGATTATCAGAAAGACGGTTCTTTTGAAGATATCGGCGATTATGTAATGGATGATATTAATGGTTCATATACCACTATTACTCAGAATATCACAATTCCACTTGCTTCGCCACCGGTAGTAACAAGGATGCGATTCCTTGCTGTAGCCGGAACAGGAATCAATTATAATACAGATTGCAGTTCATTTTCCAGTGGCAGTTGTGTCGATTACAAACTTACCATTACTGCATATCCCAAAGATGTAGGAATAAGAGCATTGACACCTGCCTATTGCCCGAATAAAAAAGAACCGGTTCAGGTTATCCTCAGAAACTTTGGTTTAAATTCTTTAAACAGTATTCCTTTTACTTTCAAGGTAGGCTCTACTACCGTAAGTTCTACATACAGCAGAACGCTGGCCTCCAATACGGAAGATACTTTTACCGTAGGTACCTTTGATGCAAGTACTGCAGGCACCTATAATGTAAAAGTCTATGCCAACCTGAGCGGTGATGGCGACCGGTCGAATGATACTGTAAATGCAACCTTGCATATTGCCCAACCGGGTACACCTACTGTGACTGCAAATATAAATCATTGTGGTCCCGGTGCCGTATGGGTAAATGGAACATCCACCACTAAAAACACAAACACCTATTGGTTTACAACTGATACGGGTCAGGTACCCTTTGCAAAAAATGTTGATTCTGTTTTATCACCCAGCCTTGGCATTGGTTCTTCAGTTACATATTATGCCGAAAGCAGGTTTAATACAAATGACACATTGACCAAAGGCGTTTTTAGTGATGCCAGAGCCAATTATGGTGGCACCATGTGCGATATATTTGCCAAAAACCAGGTAATTATAGATAGCCTCGATGTGAATTTTAATGAAACCTCCAGTGATTCCTGCGCTGTCTGGATAAAAGTTGGAACGCATAATGGTTATCAGAATGACAAAAGCGCCTGGACCCATGTAGCTACAGTGCCGGTAATCGGAGGCGGTTCTAACAATCCAACGCACGTACGATTGCCATACCCGATAACCCTTCAGGTGGGTACTACATATGGGCTTTATACCTATGCAACCTCATTTAATGATATCAATTCCTATGATGTAACCTATCTTTCCAGCAATCCGCTGTCTAATGCTGATTTGACAATAACAGCAGGGAACAGTATGGGTGCAGGCGGACCATTTAACGGAGCTATTACCAATGGAAGAGATTGGGAAGGCAGGATATATTATCACCTGAATGCATGCCCGAGTCCGCGTGTTTCCACAACAGTTACCATGCTTCAAAACCCGAATGGTGCTACCCTTTCCAAAGGTGTTCCTTTCCAGGGTAAATACAATAAAGGAGATGAAGTGCATTCTGACCAGGTTTGTGTGGGAGATACCATCAGATATATTATTTCTCCGCCTACCGGAATGTCAGAATCTGATTATGGCACTAAGTGGGTTGTTAATTCTATGAGCATGAAAACCGTTCGTGGATATACTTCTAAAGATACAAGCTCCAGAATGCCAACGAAAACGACAGCCGGATATGTGCAGTATATTCCAAAAATAGGCGATAGTGTTTTTGTTCTGTCGGTAGACATGAAAACTCCCGGTACCGGTTGCGATTCTGTACTGCAACGCTATATTACCGTGAGTGTTAACCCAACGGCTGATTTCAGTTTTGCAAATCCATGCGGCAATGCGCCCGTTCTTTTAAAAAGTCTGAGTACTGTTAAATCAACAACTGATACGGTAAAAACATGGGCCTGGGATTATGGTGACGGCACGGGTGCATCTACCCGCCAGGTACCATATCCTTACAAATATGCAAATCCGGGTACCTATAAGGTAACACTGGCTGTAACTTCATCTGCAGGATGCCCTGCGTCCGTTTCAAAAACTCTTACGGAATATCCGGTTCCTGTAGCCAAATTCGGAGGGAAAATACCATGTAATAACAGGCCTGTAACAATGTTGGATTCATCTACAATTGCTACACCGGATAAATTAGCATCCTGGAACTGGAACTTTGGTGATGGTAATAAAAGTACCAGCCAGAACCCGGTACATACCTATGCCAAATCAGGACCTTATAATGTTAAACTGGTAGTTACAACCAATAACGGATGTATGGATTCGCTCACTAAATCAGTGCGAGTAGAACCTATTCCGGTGCCTAAATTCAGTTTTGTAGATAAATGTGTGAATGCTGCTATCTATATGAGCACCAGCGGGACTATTGATTCCAGTTCCAAACTGGGAACTTATTTGTGGACCTATGGGGATGCCACAGCTCCTACAACGGTTGCAAATCACACCTATAAAGCCAATGGAACCTATAATATCAAACTGCTTTTAACAACCATGTATGGCTGTTCTGATTCTGTGATACATCCGATAACCCCGAATGCCGTTACGGTTCCGAAAATAACCTATAACCTGGCTTGTGTAGGAAAAACCGTTCGCTTTACCGATTCGAGTGGTGCTACCAGTTCTACATACTCATGGAGATATGGCGACCTTACCAGCAATCTGGGTGTGGATTCAAACAGGGAGTTTCACGTATATAAAGATACCGGAACCTATATCGTTTGGCTTACCATTCAAAACGGATCCAACTGTATCGATTCCGCATTCAGAAAAATTACCATCCCCGGATATCCGAAAGCAACATTCTCTGCTGCAAATGTTTGTGTCGGGAATGCCACAATTTTCAAGAATACCACTGCCACAAGCAATGTACATGTCTTCACTTGGAATTTCGGCGATGGAAGTGCTTTGAGCAATATTCCAAACCCGACATATAAATATGCTGCAGCAGGTACGTATACCGTTGAACTTACAGCAACCAGTGCTTACGGCTGTGCTGACAGCACTTCGCAAACCGTGAATGTGAACCCATTGCCGGTGGTAAATGCCTGGAAATATGGTACAACCATCAGTCATTATGTTGTGAATTTTATTCCGGCTGACACAACCATTGGAACTTTCAAATGGTATTTTGGCGATCCGGCAAATGACAGCTCAAGCCTCAAAAAACCTACGTTTACGTATTCCAGCGCTGCAGGTGGTGGCAAGTACCAGGTGAAACTGGTGGTAACCAACAGCTATGGCTGCGTAAGTACCAGAACGGATAGTGTCTTTACCGGAAAATTCAATGGCATAGAAGTAACAGGTACTACTTTTGACGGTATTACTGTGTATCCGAATCCTTTCCAGGGCACTACAAACATCAGTTATGCACTTCCTGAAAAAAGCACGGTGAACATCAAGGTTTACAACATGGAAGGAAGGCTGGTAGCTACACTTAAAGATGGCCAGTACGGAGCAGGCAACTACATCACTACTTTTGATGCCAGGAAATATAACGCTGCCGAAGGTGTTTATTACCTGAAAATGTATATCAATGACCAGTATTACACTACCAAGATTGTAAATACGAAATAAGTATTCCCCAATCCGGAAAGATCAAAAAAAGCGAAGGCGGAACCAGTTTCCGCCTTCGCTTTTTTTATTTGTTATTAAAGATAAGGTACAGTCATATCATATACATTTACTGAAAGTTATATATTTCATAAAATCTGAACTCGGCCTTTATGTACTTATCCCTGAAAAAAATAATTAGAAATTTATCTCTAATAATGAGCACTTTATAAAATAATTAACTATTTTTGGACACTAACACTCACTATATCACAAAACATAGAAAATCTTAAAAACGCATTACCTATGAAAAAACATTTCTACGCTTTCCTTGTAATGATTTCCTTTTTAACATTAGCTTTATATGCCAATCAGGCACAGGCCCAATTTAAATATTGCAAGCCAACTTTCTCAGCCGGTGGCTGTAATGGCTACGATGTTTCAGGTTTTAGCCTTGGCTCCTTCAGTTCATCACCAACCTGTACTTCGACCGGCTATGATACAAGCGGCCTGAGTGGTACCGGCATAGTCGTTTACAGAGGTAAAACATATTCTATGACTATAAGTGGGGGTACGGGTGAAAGTTATGCTGCATATATTGATTATCAGCATGATGGCAGTTTTGAAGATATTGGCGATTTTGTTGGTGATGATGACAATAATTCGTATTCATCCATTACACAAAATGTTACTATTCCATTATCCTCAAAGCCGGTTGTAACAAGAATGCGTGTAATTGCAGCAAATACGACATCATTAAATTATAATACAGATTGCGGATCCTATGGTTCTGGGAGTTGTGTTGATTATAAACTTACCATTACGGCTTTCCCTTACGATATTGGTATTCTTGCATTGACACCGGCCTACTGCCCTACTGCAAAAGAACCGGTACAAGTGATCATTCAAAATGTAGGGTTAAACACATTGAAAAGCATCCCATTCACGTTTAAGGTGGGGTCTACTACAGTGAGTTCTACTTATAACAGATCACTTGCTTCCAATACACAGGATACTTTCACCATTGGATTCTTTAACGCAAGTACAGCCGGCACATATAGTTTGCAGATATATTCAAGCCTTAGCAATGATGGTGACAGGACTAATGATTCTATTACCGCTACATTGCATATTGCACAGCCCGCTGCACCTAAAGTTACAGCTAATATCTCTCATTGCGGACCAGGAAGTCCGTTTATAGATGGAGCATCTACCACTGCAAGTTCCTTTACAAACTGGTACACAACTGATACCGGCACAGTTCCTTTTGCAAAACACACCGATTCTATTCAGGCGCCATTCCTGACAATAGGGTCATCTCTTACATATTATGCACAAAGTGTATTCAATACCAATAATTCGATCACAAAAGGCAGCTGGAGTACAGCCAGAACCAATTATGGTAACATGTTTGATGTATTCACAAAAAACACAATAATCGTAGATAGTCTGGATGTGAATTTTGCAGGCACCGGCACAGGAGATTCAGCAGCCCTGTATTATCGTGTTGGAACCTATAGCGGATACCAGAATGACCCTACCGCATGGGTACATTTTGCCACAGTTCCGGTAGTGCTTAAAGGTGGAGGCAACCCTACCAGGGTAGCTTTGCCAAGACCTTTAAAATTGCCCGTAGGTACAACATTCGGTTTTTATACCGTTCCGGTTCCGGCAAGTGTTGGTACCAATTATGATATAACCTATTCATCAAGCAATCCACTTTCCAATGCCGATATGACAATAACAGCAGGTTGCAGTCTTGCTTCATTATTTGGAACATCCACACAGTCTAGAGATTGGAATGGAACCATATATTACCATCTGGATGCATGCCCAAGTCCGCGTGTTTCTACAACTATTACAATGTTGCAAAATCCTAATGGTGCTACCCTTTCAAAAGGTGTTCCATTTCAGGGCAACTATAACAAAGGCGATGAAGTGCATTCTGATCAGGTTTGCGTAGGTGATACCATAAAATATATGATAACCCCTCCAACCGGAATGGCAGAGTCAGATTATGGCACCAAGTGGGTTGTTAATTCGATGAGCTTGAAAACAGTTCGCGGATTTGTGTCCAAAGATACCAGTTCCAGAATGCCGACAAAAACAACTGCCGGATATATCAGATTTATTCCTACGATTGGAGATAGCGTTTTTGTTTTATCTGTTGACATGAAAACGCCCGGAACAGGATGTGACTCAGTAATGCAACGCTATATAACAGCCAGCAATAATCCGACAGCTAATTTTAGTTTTGCAAACCCGTGCGGAAACGTTGCAGTTCTTTTAAAAAGTCTGAGTACTGTAAAATCAACCACAGATACAGTAAAAACCTGGTCATGGAACTATGGTGATGGCACAGGTACATCCACCCGCCAGGTACCTTATCCTTACAAATATGCTAATCCGGGTACCTATAAAGTAACACTTGCGGTAACTTCCTCAGCAGGTTGCCCGGCCACCATCTCAAAATCGCTTACAGAGTATCCTGTTCCGGTTGCTAAATTCGGAAGCAAGGTTCTTTGCAATAACAGGCCTGTTACAATGCTGGATTCGTCTACAATTGCTTCTCCGGATAAATTAGCTTCCTGGAGCTGGAACTTTGGTGATGGCAATAAAAGCACCAGCCAGAACCCGGTACATACCTATGCCAAATCCGGGCCTTATAATTTAAAACTTGTGGTTGCTACCAATAACGGATGTATGGATTCACTCACCAAAGCCATACGAGTAGAGCCTATTCCGGTACCAAAATTCAGTTTTGTAGATAAATGTGTAAATGCACCTATCTATATGAGCACAAGCGGGACCATTGATTCCAGTTCCAAACTGGGGACGTATACATGGACCTATGGGGATGGAACAGCCCCTACCGCTGTTGCAAATCACACCTATAAAGCTAATGGAACCTACAATATCAAACTGCTTTTAACTACCATGTATGGCTGTTCTGATTCTGTGACACATCCGATAACCCCGAATGCCGTTACGGTTCCGAAAATAACCTATAACCTGGCTTGTGTAGGAAAAACCGTTCGCTTTACCGATTCGAGTGGTGCTACCAGTTCTACATACTCATGGAGATATGGCGACCTTACCAGCAATCTGGGTGTGGATTCAAACAGGGAGTTTCACGTATATAAAGATACCGGAACCTATATCGTTTGGCTTACCATTCAAAACGGATCCAACTGTATCGATTCCGCATTCAGAAAAATTACCATCCCCGGATATCCGAAAGCAACATTCTCTGCTGCAAATGTTTGTGTCGGGAATGCCACAATTTTCAAGAATACCACTGCCACAAGCAATGTACATGTCTTCACTTGGAATTTCGGCGATGGAAGTGCTTTGAGCAATATTCCAAACCCGACATATAAATATGCTGCAGCAGGTACGTATACCGTTGAACTTACAGCAACCAGTGCTTACGGCTGTGCTGACAGCACTTCGCAAACCGTGAATGTGAACCCATTGCCGGTGGTAAATGCCTGGAAATATGGTACAACCATCAGTCATTATGTTGTGAATTTTATTCCGGCTGACACAACCATTGGAACTTTCAAATGGTATTTTGGCGATCCGGCAAATGACAGCTCAAGCCTCAAAAAACCTACGTTTACGTATTCCAGCGCTGCAGGTGGTGGCAAGTACCAGGTGAAACTGGTGGTAACCAACAGCTATGGCTGCGTAAGTACCAGAACGGATAGTGTCTTTACCGGAAAATTCAATGGCATAGAAGTAACAGGTACTACTTTTGACGGTATTACTGTGTATCCGAATCCTTTCCAGGGCACTACAAACATCAGTTATGCACTTCCTGAAAAAAGCACGGTGAACATCAAGGTTTACAACATGGAAGGAAGGCTGGTAGCTACACTTAAAGATGGCCAGTACGGAGCAGGCAACTACATCACTACTTTTGATGCCAGGAAATATAACGCGGCAGAAGGGGTATATTATCTGAAAATGTATATCAATGACCAGTATTACACTACCAAGATTGTGAATACAAAATAAGTATTCCCCAATCCGGAAAGATCAAAAAAAGCGAAGGCGGAACCAGTTTCCACCTTCGCTTTTTTATTGCCACAAAATATGATTTTCGTCAGTTAATAAGGTCGCATAAGGGTAAGAAATATCTGATTAAGCATAACAGCGAAAATAAATAAAACTGATTCTTTGCTAATATTTTGCTGGGACTAACCCTTTACCTAATTTTGAATCGAATAAGAATGAACCTGAGAAAATGAATGTCATCATCCTCCTTTCTATTACGGGTTTGGCAACCCTTTTTACCGGCATATACAATGCTCGGAAAATAATACTCCCTGTTGTAATCCTTGGCCTGCTGGCAGCCTTTGCCCTCAACGCTTTGCAATGGCATGCCGCTATGGATGCCGGCACCGTTAGCTTCTATTCAGGCTATGTAAAAAGCATGATGCAGTTTGATGATTATGCCATTGTATTTACCGGCTTGCTGATCCTTTGCAGTCTTTTCATTTTCTTTCTGTGCGATGAATATTATAAAGATGAAGACCACCATATAGCAGATATATTTGCGCTCATCATTTTTACGCTTATTGGTGGTATCATGATGACATCCTATGTACACATGGCCATTCTGTTTATTGGTATTGAAACCCTTTCTATCTCATTGTATATCCTGGCAGGAAGCAAAAAACTCAGCCTCAGTTCCAACGAGGCTTCGCTCAAATATTTTCTGATGGGGTCTTTTTCAACCTGCTTTCTTCTTTTTGGTATCTGCCTGATATATGGCACCACCGGCAGCTTCGATATTTTTGTGATCAAAACATATGTAATCAACAATGCTTCTTCGCTGCCGCTCATGTTTAAAGCCGGATTGTTTTTGCTTTCGGTTGGCCTTCTGTTTAAAGTATCTGCAGCGCCATTTCATTTCTGGACACCGGATGTTTATGAAGGTTCGCCTACACTTATTACAACCTTCATGGCATCGGTTGTAAAAATTGCCGGATTTGCAGCACTGTTCAGGTTGTTTTATATCTGCTTTGGCAGTATTGTGCCGGTCTGGTATTATGCCATCGGCTTTATTGCTGCACTCACCATCATTATTGGAAATTTCTCGGCCTTATATCAGAAAAGCGTCAAACGCATGCTGGCTTATTCCAGCATTGCCAATGCCGGATATCTTCTGGTAGGTGTTTTATCGCTGAATGAGCATGCATCCAGTGCCATATTCTATTACCTGGCGGCCTATGCCTTTGCTACCATTACCGCATTTGGTATTTTGATGGTAGTTTCCAAAGAATCGGGTAATGAAAATTACGAAGCTTTTCACGGATTGGCAAAACGCAACCCGATCATAGCAGGTGTATTGGTTATTGCCATGCTATCCCTGGCTGGTATCCCACCGCTGGCAGGGTTCTTTGGCAAATACTATATCTTTTCCAATGCCATAGAAAACAACTATATATGGATCGTTGTTCTGGCATTAATGAACTCACTGCTGGGGATCATCTATTATTTCAAACTGATTGTTGCTGTATTTACACCGGAAACAGAATCTGAAGAGCGCCAAAGGATTCCGGTAAAAAATTCCTATAGTTTTGCTTTATCCATTGCAGCTGTTATCATTATCCTGATCGGGATTTTCCCGAACTGGATTATTTCGTTGTTAAGCTGAGGCAATTAAAACCCATAAATCTTCCAATTATCGCATTGTCTGTTTGGCCATCGGTCAATGATCATTTTTTCGATTGTTTCCTGATCTCATCAAGCAATACCTCTTCAGCATCTTCCTTTGTTGCAATATGAATATAGCTTCCTGAACCATTTTCTGCAATGGCTTGCATCTGTGCAATAGCCCTGGCAATATTGCCAACGCCCACTACTGAAATAATAATACCTTCTTCTGCATTGTGCCTGATATATTTATAGAGAATATCATTTGATTTATCCAGGTCAAAATCACCATCAGTTGCAATTACTATTTCATTATTACCCCCTGAAATAAAATTCGAGTGGGCAACTTTATAGGCAGCTCTGATCCCCTTTCCCCCTTCCGTATTGCCCCTGGCTCTTAAGGCGTCTATCTTGCCAGCAATTGCTTCTTTCTGATCGGCAGGCGTAGAAGGTAATAAAACATTGACGCCGCTCGCATAGGTTATAATTGATACCCGATCGATGCTCCTCAACGAATTCAAAAGATTTTTCATGGCCAGTTTCACCAGTGGCAACCTGTCTGACCGCATCATGGATTCAGAAACATCAAGCAGAAATACGATATTATTGGGCTTGTAAAGGCTCACCAAAAGCTCACCGGGTTTCTCCTTTATCCGGGCCATAGTATCCGGTTCTTCAGCCATATTACTATCCGTTTTCAACGGAATAATATTACCGGTTAAGTGAACAGCAAAAACATCTTTGCCTGCACTGCTGTAAATATTTACAAGTTCGTGAAAATGACCAGGTTTTACCCTATGAACCTCAATTCTGATATTTGTTGATTCTCCGGGTGCTATCTTGTCTGCTCCATAAATATAGCTAAAATCTTCGGGCACCACTGATCTCTGAAGATAAACATCTATAGCACTATGGTTGGTAAGGATAAAATCAAACCCAACGATACTGCCTTGTTTTATATTGCCAAATTCATGGGCATCGGTATTCAGTGTCAGATTTCCCGGAAGATGAAATTGTGCAGAAACCTTCCATGTAATCAACGAGAAGGACAGATTCAAAAACAAAAACCATAAATATCGGGGCCGTATCATGGGCAAAAGTTAGGATAAATACCCGGATATTTTCTTTATCTGATCTGGCAAGGCAGCCAGACAAGTTTTGAAACATTATTAACCCGGAATACGATCGTTGCCACCTGAGAATCATAAATAACTGATTAATAAATTTTTAATATCAAATAATGGTGTTTTTTCAAATCACCAGCTTTCGATAACCAGACTCTCCCTGAGAATGTTTACAACAGCATTTGCCATTTTGTTTTCGTTATCCAGAAGCGGATTGACTTCTGTTATTTCCAGCGATTTAAAATTCGGCATCCGGGTAAAGACTTTAAGCAGTTCTTTTGCCTCATCCAGACTAAGCCCCCCGGGAACCGGTGTTCCGGTTCCTTTAGAAATCGAAGGGTCCAGACTATCTACGTCAAAAGAAACATAAACCGCATCATAATGCTCAAAATATTTTTCTATTTCTTTTGCCGTTTTATGAGCCCCTTTTTTTTGCAAATCCTCTGGCGGATAATATTTTATTTTTAATTTTTTCAGGGTTTCCCATTCCTGTTTCTCCAGAGACCTGATATCTACATATACAATATCCTGCGGCAGTAGTTTGGGTGTGATTTTTCGTTTTCCGGTGCGTTTGATGCGCTCCCAGTTTTTTATCACTTCCGGCTTTACAGGCTTTATCTGATTTTCACGATTGTCTTCTCCCAGCAATATTGCAATGGGCATACCATGCATATTTCCCGATGGAGAAGTATAGGGAGAATGGATATCTCCATGTGCATCTATCCAGATAAGGCCCAGCTTTTTATCAGGATATGCCTCACGAAAACCGGCGAAAAAACCTGCTGCATTGGAATGATCTCCCGAAAATATAATTGTCTTGAAACCTTCCATATGGGCATTGCACATTTTACGGCAGATTTTAGCCTGTGTAGATGCAATGAGTTTGATATATTTTGCCGATTTGAACTGAGGGCTGTATTTATTAAGTTTCTGGGTTTTGATCTCTTCAGATGGCACCTGGTTGAAAAGGTTATATAACATATTTACGGCACTTATCCGCACGGCATCCGGACCGAGACTTGCACCCCTTTTTCCGGCTCCTACTTCCGATGCACATATCAAAATTTTAACAGGCATATTGAAAATTTCCTTTAACTTCGGCCTCATTATTAACTGCCGTAATGCAAAAATACGTTTCCTTGAATGAAAAACAGGTATTTCGACCTAATTGACCAAACCTTTTACTTCCCTTCATTCGATTTCAATTTAGATAATGACCAGCTCACTTTCAATGACATACATCTAATGGAAGTTATTGAAAAATTTGGAACTCCCCTTAAAATTACGTATCTTCCAAAGATAGGGGAACAGATCCAGAAGGGTCGGAAACTATTTGCCAATGCCATGAAAAAGGCAAAATATAACGGCGATTACCATTACTGCTATTGCACCAAGAGCTCCCAGTTTTCATTTGTTATCCATGAGGTTCTTAAAAATAAAGGACAGCTGGAAACTTCCTCGTCCTTTGATATGGACCTGCTCTGGCACCTCTACAAAGAAGACATGATAAGCAAGAAAACTTATATTGTATGCAATGGATTTAAGCAGGATGACTATATCAAAAAAATCTGCGATTTTATCAATGAAGGGTTTGAGAATATCATTCCCATCATGGATAGTATGGACGAACTGGAACGGTATGACAAATTCGTAAAAAAACCATTTCAGATCGGAATAAGGATAGCATCAGAAGAAGAACCCAATTTTGAGTTTTATACTTCACGTTTGGGGGTAAGATACAGGGATATTGTCCCGTTTTACGAACGAAAAATCGCAGGCAATTCACGGTACAAGCTTAAGATGCTGCATTTCTTTATAAACACCGGCATCAAGGATGATACCTACTATTGGAGTGAACTGAATAAATGTGTACAGGTATATTGCGACCTCAAAAAACTTTGTCCGGAACTGGATTCCTTTGATATCGGTGGTGGTTTCCCCGTACCAAACACATTGTCATTTAATTATGACTATGAATACATGACCAATGAAATCGTATCTACCATCAAAGGTTTATGCAATTCTAACGGTATTGACGAACCCAATATTTTTACCGAATTCGGTTCATTTACGGTTGCAGAAAGCGGTGCGGCCATCTATTCCATCGTGTCAGAAAAGCAACAGAACGATGCCGAAAAATGGTTCATGATTGATAGTTCATTTATCACAACCTTGCCCGACACATGGGGCATTGGTCAGCGGTTTATATTGCTGGCCATCAACCACTGGCACAAAGAATACCAACGTGTAAACCTGGGGGGTATGACCTGCGACAGCCAGGATTATTACAACAGCGAAGTAGATATAAACCAGGTATTTTTACCCAAAATTGCCGGTAAAGAGAAATTATATATCGGCTTTTTCCATACGGGTGCGTACCAGGAAAGCCTTGGTGGATACGGCGGCATACAACATTGCCTTGTTCCTGCGCCAAAACACGTCCTTATCGATCTCAACAAAAAGGGAGAGTTTACCTACAAAGTGTTTGCAGACAAGCAGTCCCCTGATGAAATGATGAAGATACTGGGGTTCAAGAAATAATATCAAATAAAAGCAACAACCTCATTTGTTATGTCAACAAAATGACCGTTATCTCTGTGTTGTTTTATCAGATACTTGCTCTGAATAATTATTCTTCAGTGTTCTTTTGATCTCAGCAACTTCTTTCACCAACTGGTCTGTTGTACCTTTGATTGTGCTGTTTTCAGATTTCAGTTTTTCTACCTGCATTTTTAAAGTTTCATTTTCTTTTTGCAGTTTTTCATTTTCTTTCTTAAGTTCCTGAATACCAATTAACGCCACACCTGCAGGGTCTATAGTAGATATAGCAAGGCTGTCATCTCCAGTATGGAATAATTTGTAAAAATCCTGAGCCATTGGCCCGATATGCGTGTTGGATGCATTGCTGCCTTTATAGTTCCACTGCGTGATAGTTAGTTCACATATTTTGTCCAGGATCAGGCTGCCATCAAGGGCTTTAAAGTTTTCTTTTTTGTTTCGGTCAGAAGCATTGGTCCAGGTACCACCAGTTGTCAGGTAAGCACCATTGCCATTGGATGAGGTTGAACCAACCTGAAGGGCATGACCACTACTTACGGCAGTTAACCCAAAAGCCCACGCAACCACACTGTTGCCTCCCAAGGCCATTGTGTTGCTTGCAGCCACTGTAGCGGAATAGCCTATGGCTGAAGCATTGGTGAGGGTCGTGGAAGAAGCATCTGCCCATGTACCTATAAAAGTATTGTTATTGCCGGCAGAGGCAGCAGAGTAATTAGCACCTGCCATATAACCAACGGCAGTATTATAGTTTCCGGATGTATTGGAATACCCTGCATCAAAGCCGACATAAGTATTTGAGCTACCTGTAGAGTTAGTGCCCGCTGCAAATCCGATGAAACTATTGGCGGCACCGCTTATATTTGAATAGCCAGCATTATACCCACTAAAATAGTTATAATAACCCGAAGTATTTTTCCATCCTACCATATAACCATCAAATTGGTTGCTATAGCCAGTAGTATTGGAATATCCAGCCTGGTATCCCACAAAATGATTGGTTCCTGAGGTAGTGTTGGAATATCCGGCACTATCGCCGATGAAGAAATTCTGACTTCCGGTTGTATTGGAAAAGCCAGAAAGGCATCCAGAAAAATAATTGCTACGACCATAGGTATTGTGCAGGCCGGATGCATAACCTTCAAAATGGTTATAACTAGGTGTTATATTCCACTGCCCAGCCCCATATCCGCTGAAATAATTATAATTGCCTGTAATATTAGAAACACCCGCATTATATCCTGAAAAATAATTGTATTTCCCTGTTGTATTTGAATATCCGGCACTATTACCGTTGAAATAATTACCAGACCCTGTTGTATTGGCATAACCAGCCAGTATTCCTACAAATTGATTAAAACTTCCTGTTGTATTTGAATATCCGGATTGAAAACCTATGAACTGGTTTTGGTACGAAGTCGTATTTGAAAACCCTGCCTGATAACCCTCAAATTGGTTTATATAGCCTGTTGTATTTGAATATCCGGCACTATCGCCGATGAAGAAATTCTGACTTCCGGTTGTATTGGAAAAGCCAGAAAGGCATCCGGAAAAATAATTGCTATGACCATAGGTATTGTGCAGGCCGGATGCATAACCTTCAAAATGGTTATAACTAGGTGTTATATTCGATTCCCCTGCGCTATATCCGCTAAAATAATTGTCATTTCCTGTTGTATTGCTATAACCTGACTGATATCCACTAAAATAATTATTGGCTCCTGTAGTATTTGAATAACCGGCCTGATAGCCTCCAAAGTGATTTACAGATCCGTTGCTGTTTTTATATCCTGCCTGATATCCCACAAAATGGTTTTGGGCCCCTGTTGTGTTTAAATATCCGGCATTATAGCCAGAAAAATAATTGTAATTGTTGCCATTATTGTTTTTACCTGCATCCTGGCCGATAAACAGGTTATTTGTGCCTTTGCCACTAATGATTTTTACACCACCGAGGTAAAACGAATCTGTGTTGACGATTTTGGCCACATCGAGGGCAAAAGATGGCGATTTCCCTATCCCAACATTTCCGGAATTATTATTTTGAATATTGGAACCTGAGGCTGTCCATACAGAATTAAAAGTTGTTCCACTCAATGACATACCTGTTCCGGCAGAATAGGACGTGGTGCTGTCATTGCCAGGTTCCCATTTGCTTGTGCTGCTGTTCCATTTTAATACCTGTTTGCCGGTTGGTGCAGTAGTCGATATATTATTGCCTTGCAATTGATTCGCATTCCACTGGGCTGTTGTATTTTGTGCTGAAAATGTTGTACCACTAAGGCTCATAGCAGTTCCTGCTGAATAAGCAGTAGTACTGTCTGTGCCAGGTTCCCATTTGCTTGTGCTGCTGTTCCATTTTAATACCTGTTTGCCGGTTGGTGCAGTAGTCGATACATTATTGCCCTGCAATTGATTCGCATTCCACTGGGCTGTTGTATTTTGTGCTGAAAATGTTGTACCACTTAGGCTCATAGCAGTTCCTGCTGAATAAGCAGTAGTACTGTCTGTGCCAGGTTCCCATTTGCTTGTGCTGCTGTTCCATTTTAATACCTGTTTGCTGGAGGGTGCAGTAGTCGATACATTATTGCCCTGCAATTGATTCGCATTCCATTGTGCCGTAGTGTTCTGTGCACTTATAGTGGCACCGGAAACTGAAACGCCTGTTCCTCCTGAATAGGCGCCGCTTATTGTAGTGCCGCTTACACTCACCCCGGTACTACCAGTATAGGTTGTAGTACTATCATTTGCAGGCTCCCATTTGCTTGTGGTACTGTTCCATTTCAGAACTTGCTTATTGGAAGGTGCAGTAGCCGACAAATTATTCCCTTGTAATTGATTGGCATTCCATTGGGCTGTTGTATTTTGTGCACTGATTGTAGCACCGGAAACTGAAACACCAGTTCCGCCTGAATAGGCGCCACTTATAGTAGTACCATTTACACTCACCCCGGTACTACCGGTATAGGTTGTTGTGCTATCATTTGCAGGTTCCCATTTGCTGGTAGTACTGCTCCATTTCAGAACTTGCTTATTGGAAGGTGCAGTATTCGACAAATTATTTCCTTGCAATTGGTTCGCATTCCACAAAGCATTGGTATTCTGTGCAGAGAATGTTGTCCCGGTCAGGTTCAATCCTGTGCCATTGCTATATATTGTGGTACTGTCATTTGACGGAACCCATACTTTTAGTGTTGCATTCCATTTGAGCACCTGTTTGTTGGACGGTGTTGCCGTACTTACAGCATTCCCCTGCAATTGATTGGCATTCCAGATGGCAGAATTGTTTTGGGCACTGTCACTGTGAATGGTAAAATTGGGATAAGTGCCGGATACCTTTGTCGTTCCCGTCCCTGAAATGATAAGCTTCTGATCAGGCGATATATTAATAATGGAATCGTTGCTGATTTTAATTCCGGTTCCTGCACTCAAACTGTTCCCGGCTTTTCCTGCGTAAAGGGCATATGGAACTGATTGCAATTGAGTGGTTCCCATATCCGTATAGTTTGTTCCACCAGTAGTATCCATTTCAATCTGAACGAATTTACTTCCTGATGCCCAGTTTATTCCTGCAAAGGTTCCGGATACCGGAGAGCCTTCTCCGATATTTAATGTGAACAGGCCAAGCGTGTTGGTTTTTGCCGAAAATGTTTCCTGGTAAACAGTTGCCCCGGTGGCGTTAAGGTTATGAACGGATACCCGCAAACCCAATGATTTATTGGGAATTATTTTTCCTGTATTGTTTCGCGCAATGGCCTGGTAGCTGAGAGACTGTGGTGCCTGAGCGAAAACAGAAAGAGAAAGGGAAAGAGAAAGAAATAGCGTAAATAAGTGCTTCATATTGAACAGTTTAAATTATTAATATTTCACGATTTTAAAAGCATGTATATCTGAATGGTTATAGCTGATGAGGTTGATGAAATAAATTCCAGGCAGCAATTGCGACATATCCAGTTCCGGCCCGGAAAATTTTTGGTCTATTATTTTTTTACCTAGAGCGTTGTATAGAGATATTGATTCTATGATATCTATATTTTGCCTGATATACAGCATGTTGTGAACCGGATTTGGGAAAACGGAAATAATATCGGAAAAATTAATTTCTTCAATGCCAGTATTGTGAGTGGTCACGTCAGGTTGCAAAAAGCCCTGGGTAAGGATGGTATTATTCGTACTGAGTGTAGCAATGATCGGTTCGCCAACAGACCAGCTAAGCTCCATTGATCCGGTTGCAGAAGTATTGCCTGATGAATTAAACACCTGTTGCGAGATTGTCTGGGCTGAGATTGTAACACAACAGAAAAAATATGCAATGCCAGATGAAAGGATTATTTTCATTGTTAATGTATCTTTAAGTTTTAATGAATATTTTATTGTCTATCAGGAGAATATAAATCTCCCCCCCCTCTTTTATTATTGATTAAATAGATGTTGATTAATTTCCATTTTCATTTATATGCAAAATAATA
>Ga0364859_10229_pt1:5000-39412 | contig 39412 bp, 33 predicted proteins | sample ExccelAu500001D3_FD_206911 | JGI IMG/M metagenome (GOLD analysis project Ga0364859, IMG submission 206911) | Enriched cells from Trout Bog Lake Hypolimnion, Wisconsin, USA - BchlTB.Aug20.5000.01 .D3 | ecosystem: Environmental > Aquatic > Freshwater > Lake > Hypolimnion/Profundal zone... | reverse complement strand
GTGGCGCTAAGCGATGCAAGGTCGTCAGGGCTCTTGCTGATGAAGATATTCCTGTTTGTGCTCATCTTGGCCTTTTGCCGCAGTCGGTTCTTAGGCTTGGAGGCTATATCGTTCAGGGTAGGGGGCAGTTGGCTGCGAAGTCAATGATCGATGATGCCAGGAGGCTTGAAGACGCGGGGGCTTCACTTTTAGTTCTAGAGTGTATTCCGGCCCCGCTGGCCGCTGAAATTTCTTCCGCTATTTCAATGCCTACCATAGGTATCGGGGCGGGTGTTGATTGTGATGGTCAAGTTCTTGTGTCGTATGACATGTTGGGGATAACGGCTCATTGTCCGCGGTTCTCTGGGAATTTCCTAGAAGGGGTCGGGAATGGTGGTATTCAGGCTGCGATCGAATCATACGTCACAGCCGTTAGAGGCCGGATTTTTCCTGGTTCGGAACATTCATACCTTTAAAATATGTTGACGATTGATTCGATAGCATCCCTTCGGAAAATTGTTGGTCAGTGGCGTGGTCAGGGCGAATCCGTTGGATTTGTTCCGACGATGGGCAACCTGCATGAGGGCCACCTTAAGTTAGTCGAAGAGGCCAAAAAACATATAGATAGGGTTGTAGTCAGTATATTTGTAAATCCGTTGCAGTTTGGGCCTACAGAGGATTTTTCGGCCTATCCCAGAACTCCAAGCGAAGATGCATCGATGTTAGGTATCTGCGGGGTTGATTTACTATATCTGCCTGCCACAAACGAAATCTATCCTGAGGGTTTGGAAGGTGGCGTCTACGTCGAGGTGCCCAATATATCTGACGAGCTTTGTGGTTTTTTTAGGCCCGGTCATTTCAGGGGGGTCGCAACCATTGTTTGTAAGCTCCTAAATCAGGTTCAACCTGATCTGGCAGTTTTTGGCCAAAAAGACTATCAGCAGCTTATGGTCATACAGCGCCTGGTCTCAGGCTTAAATATGCCCGTGAAGATAATGTCTGTTCCCACAGTTAGAGAGTTAGATGGTTTAGCAAAAAGTTCGAGGAATGTTTATCTTTCCGAGGATGAAAGACCCAATGCCGCTATGATCTTTAAGAGTCTCAATCTGGCCGCAGACAGGCTTAATTCAGGGAGTAGGGACTTCGATCTAATTGTAGAAGAGCAAACTACATTCTTAACGAGACTTGGGTTTAGAGTCGATTATTTCAGTATTCGTAATCCTGACAATCTTCAGTTGTCCCATGAGTCTGAGAGGCGCTTTGTAATTTTGGTTGCAGCTCATTTGGGTCGAGCTAGGCTGATAGATAATCTGTGTTGTCCTTCGGGCTAATCTCTTCTTGGTGGCATTTCTTTTAAAGAGAAACCCAATGCCGATTCTATAATGTCGTTTCTAACAAATAGAGGAGCCTCTGTCTTTACAAAATGAGCAAACTCGGTTGCAACTGCTGAAAGACGTTTGCCAGATCTGTGTACGATGAACCATTGGCGTATGATCGGAAAAGAATCTACATCAAGAATAACTAACCGATTGCTTTCTAGTTCTCTCTCTAGGGTGTGAATAGACACAATGCCGAGCCCAAGGCCCTCCTCAACGCCTTGTTTGATTGCGCCGTTTGTGTTCATTTCCATGTTGACTTTCAGGTGAAATCCACGCTCAGTTAGAAATTTCTCAACTGAATTTCGAGTGCCAGAACCCATCTCTCTCATAATGAACGTCTCATTAGCCAGGGAGTTTAGGGCGATATCTTTTTTTTCCGCGAATGGATGGCTGGCGGGGGCGATAATGACTAAAGGGTTGGTGAGGAATGCCTCTGCATGGAGATCTTGGCTGTCTGGCGGTTGTCCCATAAGCAGGAGATCCGCTTCATTATCTTCTAGATTCTGCAGAAGCCCTTTTCGGTTGGTGACTTTAAAGCTGACTTTGACTTTAGGATGACGTCGGCAAAATTCAGCCAGAAGACGTATCGCAAAATAATGTATCGTGTTTGCAACGGAAACATTCAGTCTCCCAGTTTCTGTGCCTTTAAGTTCCTCAATCAGTTGTTCTGCATCATCTATTTGCTGGGCAATGGTGCGACCAAGAAGATATAGTTCTTCCCCCGCACGAGTAAGGTAAATTTTCTTTCCTAGCCGCTCAAAGAGAGGAAGGCCTATAGCCTCTTCGAGTTGCTTGATTTGCATCGAGACAGCAGGTTGGGTTAGGAAAAGCTCTTCAGCCGCCCGAGTGAAGCTGAGGCGTCTTGCCACCCTTTCGAAAACTTTAAGCTGTCTTAGGGTTATATTCATGCATCTCGTCCGACAATCTATAAACCATTCTTATGGTTCTGGTAAGTAAATCTGACTTCTTCTTATACGAGAGAAAGATTACAGTGTCCACCCCAAAAAGACCAACCTGTTGCCCCTATCTGATTAGCTCTAATGGTTGGGTAGGCTAGTAATTAGTCAAGTTCTTGGTATTTAAAGGGGAAAATCGTGACAAAGTCAGTGACTCTGTTAGATAATAATAAGTTCAGTATTCATCAACAATCTTAAGGAGAACATCATGCCCTCGCGCCGAGAACTTGCAAATGCCATCCGCGCATTGAGCATGGACGCCGTACAGAAAGCGAATTCCGGACATCCCGGAGCGCCAATGGGAATGGCCGACATTGCCGAGGTTTTGTGGAACGACTACATGCGTCACAATCCGGTTAACCCAAAGTGGCCCGATCGCGACCGGTTCGTGCTCTCAAATGGCCATGGCTCGATGCTAATTTATTCTTTACTTCATTTGACGGGTTATGACCTGCCAATTGAGGAATTGAAGCGTTTCCGTCAGCTACATTCAAAAACCCCTGGTCATCCTGAATATGGTTATGCGCCTGGTGTTGAAACGACTACGGGCCCGCTTGGACAGGGAATTACAAATGCAGTTGGTATGGCGCTTGCGGAGCGAACTTTGGCAGGCCAATTCAATCGGCCCGGGCATAACGTGGTTGACCACTTCACGTATGTGTTTTTGGGCGACGGTTGCTTGATGGAAGGGATTTCTCATGAAGCTTGTTCACTCGCGGGCTCTATGAAGCTTGGCAAGTTAATTGCGTTTTATGATGACAACAATATTTCAATCGACGGCGAAGTTCGTGGCCACGGTGACACACCTGGCTGGTTCTTGGATAACACGCCTAAGCGTTTTGAAGCGTACGGTTGGCATGTCATACCTAAGGTAGACGGCCATGATCCTGAGGCGATCAAGAAGGCAATTGAAGAAGCGCGATCTGTTTCTGATAAGCCAACCATCATTTGCTGCCAAACGATCATTGGATTTGGCTCTCCAAATAAGCAGGGCAAAGAAGAGTGTCATGGAGCCGCTCTAGGAAATGATGAGATTGCGCTTACCCGCGAAGCCTTGGGTTGGAAGCATGCGCCATTCGAAATTCCCTCATCGGTCTATGAAGGATGGGACGCTAAAGAGATTGGGGCAAAGGTTGAGAGCGATTGGAACAACCGTTTTGAAAACTACCGTCGTGAATTCCCAGAGCTTGCTGCCGAGTTTGAGAGACGTGTTACCGGAGAACTACCACGTGATTGGGAAGCAAAGTCTTCAGCATTCGTTGCAAAAGTTGACGAGAAAGCTGAGACCATCGCGAGTCGTAAGGCATCTCAAAATACCCTGAATGGTTTCGGACCCTTACTGCCCGAATTATTAGGCGGTTCAGCTGACCTTGCAGGCTCTAATTTGACTTTATGGTCTGGATGCAAGGACGTGAACGCACCTGGTCATGATGGTAATTACGTCTATTACGGCGTCCGTGAGTTTGGTATGTCGGCCATCATGAATGGTGCAGCAGTCCATGGTGGTTTTAAGCCATATGGTGCAACTTTCTTGATGTTCTCCGAGTATGCAAGAAATGCTTTGCGTATGGCGGCCCTGATGAAGGTGCCAACCATCTTTGTATACACTCATGATTCGATTGGTCTGGGTGAGGATGGGCCAACTCATCAGCCTGTCGAGCAGACGGCTACTTTGCGCATGATTCCGAATATGGACGTTTGGCGCCCATCAGACGCAGTTGAGTCTGCAGTTGCTTGGAAGGCAGCCATCGAGCGCAAGGATGGTCCAAGTACTTTGGTGTTCTCTCGCCAGAATCTTATGCACGTCACTAGGACTCAGGAACAAATCACGGCCATTCGTAAGGGTGGTTACGTCCTCCGAGATTGCTCTGGGACTCCAGATGCAATCATTATTGCAACTGGTTCAGAGGTTGAGTTAGCGATTAAGGCTCAAGAAGCGCTCGCCGCCAAAGGTAAGCAGGTGCGTGTTGTGTCTATGCCATCTACCAATGTATTTGAGTCCCAATCCCAGTCCTACAAAGACTCGGTTTTACCGGCTTCAGTAAGGCGTAGGGTCGTCGTAGAGGCAGGTGTAACTGACTCTTGGTATAAGTATGTAGGATTTGATGGCAAGGTCGTAGGTCTGGATCGCTTCGGCGAATCTGCACCAGCGGGCGAGCTCTTCAAGGAGTTTGGTTTCACCGTTGACAACGTTGTTAACGCGGTCGAGTCTTTAGGCTAAAACCTGGATGAACCTTAAGCCCGGATCTTCTCTTGAGGTTCGGGCAATTTCAATAAAATCATAGAGAGGAAACAACAATGGCACTCATCTCATTGAGGCAATTGCTTGATCATGCCGCTGAGAATAACTACGGCGTACCTTCGTTTAACGTAAATAACCTTGAGCAAATCCAAGCGATTCTTGAGGCGGCTAGCGAGACTGATAGTCCCGTAATCGTTCAAATTTCAGCCGGCGCAAGAAAATATGCCGGTGAGCCCTTCCTTCGTCATTTGATGTATGCAGCGCTAGAAATGTACCCGCATATTCCTATTTGTGTTCATCAGGATCATGGCGCTTCTCCGGCGGTTTGTTTCCGATCTATTCAAAGCGGCTTCAGTTCGGTGATGATGGATGGGTCACTATTGGAAGATGCAAAGACACCTTCTTCCTACGATTACAACGTTGAGGTTACTGGCCGTGTTGCAGATCTTGCTCACGCTTGTGGTGTTTCTGTTGAGGGTGAACTTGGTTGTCTGGGTTCCCTTGAGGGGCAAGGTAGCATTGACCACTCTCAGCTGCTTACTGATCCAGAAGAGGCGGCTGATTTCGTAAGAAAAACTAAGGTTGATGCGCTGGCAATTGCGATTGGAACCTCTCATGGGGCTTACAAGTTCACGCGTCCCCCGACAGGTGACATTCTGGCGATTGACCGAGTCAAAGCCATACATGCACGCATACCAAATACACACCTCGTGATGCACGGCTCATCGTCTGTTCCACAAGATTGGTTGAAAGTGATCAACGAATACGGTGGTGATATGGGTGAAACGTATGGTGTTCCTGTTGAAGAGATCGTGGAAGGCATCAAGCACGGTGTTCGAAAGGTTAATATCGACACGGATTTGCGTATGGCCTCTACGGGCGCGATGCGTAAGTTCTTTGCTGAAAACAAGAAAGAATTTGATCCTCGTAAGTTCCTTACGGCTGCGACGAAAGCTATGAAGCAGATTTGTAAGGATCGTTACGAAGCGTTTGGTACGGCCGGAAATGCTTCTAAGATCAAACCGATCAGCCTTGAAGAAATGACAGCTCTATACGCTAAGGGCGCTTTGGATCCAATCATTAAGTAAGTCATAACTTCGGATTAGATTAAGAAGCGGCCCCTTTTTAGGGGCCGTTTTTTTGCTGAAGCATCAATCTACAGGTAACTCACCCAGCTTATTTCTTAAGCTAAATCTTTTGGTGTAAGTCTGTGTCTTTATCAAGGGCCCTTGTCACAATGCCCCATGCCTTGTGGTGCATATACACCAATCGGCCGCTCCTTCCGCGGCGGCTTTCCAATTGACCCCATTGAAAGAACTGGTCTTAGAGACGGCATAAATCATGCTTTAAATTAGGCGGATGCTGGACTTTATTGACCTTCATCATATGGGGAGTAATCCGGTTGCATTAAATTGTAAGAACCTATGGGTAGTCTGTTCACATCCTAATTCTGATTAGGTTTTGAACTGTTCGTAACATGTATTGGTATGGGGGAGAAACATTGCCATGGGTATGACCTCAGTATCAGAGGCGCTCTATTCATCAACCACAGTGAAGTCCTCCAAGTTTAACCTTGATGCCACGATCAATAAGATCTCCGAGTGGCTTCCAACTCAAGGTCCTATAAAGGATTTTATTGCACAGAACATGCTCCAAACTCTTGAAGGGGTTCCTTTTCATGAAGGTCTGGCACTAGCCTCACGGGTTTACGGCGCCTCAAGCTACTTGCCCCTAAAGGATTACCAAACGAGATATGAAAATGGTCGCATCAATGGTTTCGCTATTGACTGGGCTATTCGTAATTCAGGCATAGATCCATCGCTCCATGAGGCCATTCGCTCGTCTTTATTCAGTGATGATGAACGTTCTCACTTACCCCCTCCTTCTTTAGCAAGCCACGGACTTAGAAATCAATGGCTAACCCATATAGAAGTTAATCTAAACGCTCTTGCGCACCCTGTTTTGTTTCGGTTAGTGGGGAACTTCTTAGATCAGGGTATTAGCCAGTGGACAGTTGCTAGAGATGGAGAATCGTTTTGGCTCTGTTTGCGTAGACTTGTTTCAAATAGTTTTGTTTCTTTGCATCCATTTGACCAGCCAGGATCAAGATGCCTCTTAAACCAATCAGTTGATGAAGCTATTTTAATTGGACTGGACCACCGGACTTCGACACTTCGGGGCCAGAATTGGGCGATTACCGCCATCTATCACCCTTAACTTCAATAGGTTAGACTCATAGGTCTCTGAGAACCTGTGGTGGCACGTCTGGATATATATACACATCATTGACATGCCATATAATTGCCTTATAGTGGAGGCATGCATGTCAAAGTTACATCCTCTGGTAGCCGCCAATACGTCCAACTGGTCGAGTCCTTCAGAGACCCTGACGGTAAGGTAAAAAAGCGCACGGTAGCCACACTCGGTCGACTTGATCAGATTGCGGGCGACCTCGATTCCGTTGTCCGTGGCCTCCTGAAGGTTTCAGGCAAAACTGTGGGTGGCCTTGATGCGCCGTCTATTCAGTTTGATCCAGCCAGAGCGTTCGGCGATCTTTGGGCCCTCAATGAGCTCTGGAATACCTTGGGGTTTTCAGGGCTCCGCAAAATCTTCCGAGCAACCCGACACTCCATCCATGTCGAGGCCTGCATTAGGGCGATGGTCTTCAATCGCCTTTGCGATCCTGATTCCAAGCTGGGGGTTCTGCGTTGGCTTGAAACCGTTGCGATGCCGGACATGCCTAGCGAGGGAATCATCCACCAACATCTGCTGCGCAGCATGGATGCCCTTATCGATCATCAGGAGGAAGTCGACGCCGTCACAGCAACTTTACTTCGGCCACTGATCGATCAGGATTTATCCATCGTTTTCTATGATCTCACTACGATCCGGTCAGAGGGGCTTTCACAGCAGCAGGGCGATCATCGTCAGTTCGGCATGAGCAAGGAAGGGATCGTCGCTCGCCAGTTCATGCTCGGGGTCGTGCAAACGGCAGATGGATTGCCGATCTACCACGAGGTCTTTGATGGCAATACAGCAGAAACGAAAACCTTGTTGCCTACGGTTGAAACGGTTCTCGGTCGGTTCCCCTCTATCAAGCGCCTGATTTTGGTCGCGGACCGGGGGTTATTGAGCCTTGAAAATCTCGAGTCTCTAAAGGGAATGCAGCTTGGGAGTGGGCATCCCCTGGAATTTATCATTGCCGTCCCTGGTCGCCGTTACTCAGAGTTCACGGAGCTTCTAGAGGGTTTTCACGCGCAAGAGTGTGTGGATCCCGAAAAAGAATCCATCGGTGAGCGGGAGTGGCAGGGTCTGCGTCTGATCATCGCGCATGATCCGGCTCGCGCAAAGGATCAGCAGGGGAAGCGCCAGCAATCCATAGATGAGCTGACCAAGATGGCCGACGAGTGGACCGGCAAGCTCGATTCGCAAGATGAAGGGAAGACATTCAGGGGCAGGAAGCTCTCCGACAGCGGAGCTAAGGCGCGGTTCTATCATGCCGTCTGCGACGCTCATCTTGCTCGCATCATCCGGATTGACTTGAAGTCAGAGCTGTTCACCTACGACATCGATGAGAAGGCCCTGAGCCTTGCCAAACAGAACGATGGCAAATTGCTTCTGATCACCAATGCCCAGGATCTGTCCCCACAGGAAGTCATCGATCGTTACAAGTCGCTGGCCGATATTGAGCGCGGTTTCCGTGTTCTCAAATCAGAGCTTGAAATCGGGCCGGTCCATCATCGACTTCCCGAACGTATCCGGGCTCATGCCGCCATCTGCTTCATGGCGCTGATCCTTTATCGCGTCATGCGGACGAGATTGCGTGCATCAGAGAGTTCTCTTTCTCCGGAGCGCGCCCTTGAGGTACTCCGCAGGGTTCAGAGACATCAGATTCGGTTAGATAACGCTACTGATCCGGTAACTGGCATATCAACAATGACCCTCGAGCAAGCAGACCTGTTCAAGGCACTAAAGATCAAGAAACCCCTATCCGCACAAGCCTGACCCTTCTTGTGGGGGCACGTTTTTAAGCTGATTGCATGTATATCAGATGCTTACGCCGCCAACTGTCGAACCCCGGGGACCAAATTGTCGGCTCTGAAGATTTATACGAGCAATACCTCCTGGAGATGCTTTTAATCCACCCAGGTTGGTCTGGAATGGTTCGTACCATCGAAACGAATCCCCAATCACTTGTTATGCCGAGGATCATTAGCCTGAAAGAGTTGATTGCAGCGGAGCTCGCTATCGAACTCGGCTTCCTCAGCAAGAAAAGGGGCAATCATTTTGAGCGTGTCATTGACGTGCCCCAGATCGAGAGCGTAGCAAGATTAGATCAGATTTCTCAAAACATCGAAGTTCCTCTAGTGCTTAAGATCTGGCATGAGGCGATGGAGTATTCTCAACATTCAGAACTGTTACATGCGCTGCGAAAACAAGAATTGAGTATCACAAAGGTGCCTGCTGAGATACAGGCTATCTTTTGCATTGATGACCGAGAGTGCTCCATCCGCCGTCATCTTGAGGAAGTCAACCCAAACATTAAAACGTATGGCGCTGCTGGTTTCTTTGGAATTGATTTTCTATACAGAGGAGTAAATGCAACCTATGCGGTTGCGCAATGTCCTGCCGTTATAAAGCCTAATCATGTTGTTGTTGAGTCAAGGCCCACGTCCCAGCAAGATAAGAAACCGGGTCTTACGAGTAAGTTGGACAGATATAAACTAGATCGTAGCTCAATAATGCATGGTTGGTTGTTTACTCAGACATTGGGTGTTGGCTATGCCGCGCGATTGGCGTGGGATGTTTTTAGGCCAGGATCAAGTCTATTAAAAATCAGTAAATTAAGTGAGGTAGATGAGGACAGTAATCTGCATTTGCTTAGAGTGGGAGATGAGAGGACAGAAGACGGAAGAATGCTTGGGTTTTCGCATACAGAGATGGCTGACAGAATTCAGGGTTTTCTCCGAAATATTGGTTTAACAGATGGATTTTCAAATATTGTTTATGTCATTGCCCATGGATCTACAAGCGTAAATAACCCGCATTACGCAGCATATGATTGTGGAGCGTGTTCAGGACGGCCGGGTGCTCCCAACGCTCGAGCATTCGCTTGGATGGCGAACGATACTACGGTTAGATCTATTTTGCGGGAACGAGGGATCGATATACCAGATTCTACGAGGTTTATCCCCGCCCTCCATAATACAACGCGAGACGATATTACATACTTTGATCGTAAGTCTTGGGAACGTCATAACCCTTTGGTCGTAAAAATCTTTCAGGATTCGATGAAAGAAGCTTTGGATAGAAATGCCCAAGAGCGCTGTAGGTTCTTTGAGCTTGGGCCTGGTAGTGATGATAAGAAGGCCTCTCATAATCATGTAAGAGCTAGATCGGCTTCAATCTTTGAGCCACGGCCCGAATACACGCACTCTAATAACCTCTACTGTGTAGTTGGGAGGCGGGACATCACAACTAATTTATACATGGATCGTCGTGCATTTCTTCATTCCTATGAGCCTCAGTCTGATTCCGAAGGGAGTATTCTTCTTAATATTCTGAACGCGGTCATTCCTGTTTGTGGTGGGATTAACTTATGCTACTTGCTTTCCAAGATCGATAATTCTATCTATGGTGCGGGAACCAAGCTGCCGCATAACGTAATCGGTTTGCTCGGCGTTGCAAATGGGGTCGAGGGCGATTTGCGAACAGGACTTCCAAGTCAGATGGTTGAGATTCATGAGCCTGCTAGGATGATGTTTGTTATTGAGCAGTCAACTACGATCATTGATAAGTCGATAGCTCGATTGGCCCACCTGATGAAGCGAACACTCGATAACCAATGGGTGAAATTGTCCTCATATGACCCCTCTACAAGAGAAATTAAGCTTTATACGAAACAGGGATGGCTGGAGTTCGATTATCCTGAGTCGATGAGTGTGCCATCGGCTCCAAGCTCTCAGGATATCTTCGTTGGATGTACCAACATTATTCCCGTTCACTTGCTGGTGAAAAGAGGTCAGATATGAATGCATTGTTACTGACTTGCCAATTTGTTCCATTGGTTGGCCTTGTTCTGATTGTTCTAATTGGGAACACAGAAAAGAAGATTGCAAACATCAGCTTTTGGGCTACACACGCTCTAGGTATCAGTATTATTTCTTTGCTTACCGTCTGGGGAATGGATGGTTTTGGTAGCCATGAATTCAAATGGCTGACTCTGATCCGGTCAGGTGGCTATGAATTTCCATTAATCTATTATTTCGACAAGATTGGAGCAGCTTACCTGTTTTGTACCTGGATTATCTTTTCGGTGATTGTGAGGTATTGCCGGTATTACATGCACCGAGAGGTCGGTGTGAAGCGTTTCTTTGTAACTATCTTCGCATTTGTCTTTGGTCTCAATATAGTTATCCTTTCTGGTCTTCTGGATATGCTATTTATTGGTTGGGAGATTGTAGGCATTAGTTCATTCCTCCTGATCGCTTATTACCGTCATCGCGTACAGCCCATAAGAAATGCAATTAGAGCTTATACAGTCTATAGGTTCTGTGATCTCGGGTTGTTGTTGGCTGTTTGGCTGAGTGATCTTCTCCTCCATGGAAATAACCACTTCAGCGATTTTGCTAATATGTTTAATGGAATCCAGGCTCCTCCGGGTGGTTTAGGGGCAGTTTTTGCCCTGTCTCTTTTTGTCATGATTGCTGCGATAGGAAAATCAGCCCAATTTCCTTTTTGCTATTGGTTGCCAAGAGCAATGGAAGGCCCTACTCCTTCGAGTGCAATTTTTTATGGCGCACTTTCTGTCCATCTAGGTGTTTTTGTATTGTTGAGAACAAAGCCGGTTTGGGCCTTTGAATTCTTAACACGAGCCATGGTGTTCGGTATCGGTTTTTTGACAGTTTTATTTTGTAGTTTATCTGAGAGGGCACAATCCAATATCAAAGGGCAAATTGCATACGCCTCCATCACTCAGGTGGGTTTTATGTTCATTGAGCTGGCTCTTGGGCTGGAAAGTTGGGTTCTAGTTCATTTCTTGGGTAATGCCTTTTTGCGATGCTATCAATTACTCGTTTCCCCATCGGTTGTAGCGCACATGTTGAGGGTAGAAGGTTCGATTGACGCAATCTTTGATCCAAGAGCACCGGACAAGAGCACTTTCTACAATACGTTGGGACAGCGACTGTTTCCCGAAGTGATTAAAAATTCAATCCACGTATTGGCTCTGCAGGAATTCAATTTGGAGTTGATTGTTAGGTCGTTACTCTGGGATCCGATCAGAGTGCTGGGTAATTTACTAAACTCAGTCCAGCTTTGGGTGGTCGTTACTTTCTCGTTATTAGGAGTGTTCCTGTCATGGGTTTCAGTAGATCAGGGTCTCGTTGATCGGCATGAGTTGGCGATTCCTTTCGCTGTCGCGATGGCTCTAGCTTCGGCAAGTGGCTACAGCCAGCGCCGAAACTTTTTTAAAGTGTGGTTTCGGGTGGGTTTAAGTTGTCTTCTAGCTGCGGCGACCACTTGGTTGACGAGTGAATCGGCTTTAGGTGCTATAGGTCTCTATTTGTCGGGAATTTTGCCGGCCTGGATTCTAGGGCGCTTTGTTATCAAGGCACTATTGGTTCAGGAGAATTATGAAGAAACGCCTTTCATGTATCGTGGTTTGGCGGAAAAGAAACCAGTCTTATCCATGTTGTTCTTGCTCTGTTTTCTTAGCCTAGTTAGCTTCCCAATTACACCTGCCTTTTTGGGCCAGGATTTGCTGTTGTTCCATGTCAGCCAGCATCATCCAGCGATTATCGTTCTTTTAGCGATATCTTTTGTGGTCAATGGAATTGCTACCGCGAATATATTTGTTCGAATCAGTATGGGGAGACCCGTTGAACTCAGTTCGAATACTACTCATGTGATCAAGAGGCCTGCCTTAATTATCTGATAGGTTTTTGCTCTTGCTATGAAAAGCGGTCTGTTTCTGTATCGATTATGCGTCTGATTAAGAGACTCTTTTGGAGCAATGTTGGTTCTAGAGTGGATCAAATGGTTGGCCACGCGATAGAATAACTGGCCATTTCCAACTCATGCTTGGATGGATAGATAGGCTCAATGGCTCTTCCTTCAAGCGGTACTTAGAATTATGAAACAGATCACGGATTCAGAATCAGTCTCCCATAATCCATTCAATACGGATGATCTCCGTATATGCGCCGTTAAGGAAGTGATTGCACCTTCCCAGGCTCATGATGAATACCCCATTACAGAAAGAGCAGCCGGAACGATTCTGAAGGCTAGAAGAGATATTCAAGCCATACTCAATGGGCAAGATGATCGCCTTCTTGTGATCATTGGTCCTTGTTCAATTCATGACCCAGAGGCCGCTCTTGAATACGGAGCACGTCTTCTCAAGGCAAAAGAGCAATTTCAGAAGGATCTGGTTATTGTTATGCGGGTGTATTTTGAAAAGCCACGCACTACGGTGGGTTGGAAAGGACTCATCAATGACCCTGATCTTGATGAAAGCTTCAATATAAACAAAGGCCTAAGAACCGCTAGAAAGCTGCTTCGTGATTTAAATGAGCTAGGGATGCCCGCGGCTACTGAATACCTTGATGTGATTTCCCCTCAGTATGTTTCTGATCTCATTTCTTGGGGTGCTATTGGCGCAAGGACAACAGAGAGTCAGGTGCATCGTGAATTAGCATCTGGGCTTTCTTGTCCTGTTGGTTTCAAGAATGCAACGGACGGAGGTGTTCAAGTTGCTATAGATGCGATTCATTCAGCCAATCGTCCGCACCATTTTCTTTCCCTGACCAAGGCAGGACAGTCTGCTATCTTTTCAACCACTGGAAATAAAGACTGCCATGTTATTTTGAGGGGGGGTAAGACACCTAATTACAACAGTATGTCAGTACAGTTGGTGGCTGAAGCTCTTGAGTCAGCGAAGTTGAGCCCCAGAATCATGATCGATTTCAGTCATGCTAATAGCATGAAGAATTTCAAGCGTCAGATGGACGTGTCTGTTGACGTAGGCCAGCAGATTGCTTCTGGAGATAGGAGAGTCTTTGGTGTGATGGTAGAGAGTAATCTCTTTCCGGGTAATCAAAAATTACAAGCCGGCACAATACCAGCCTATGGGGTCAGCGTTACGGATGCTTGCCTTGGATGGGATGACAGCTTGGTTTTGATGGAAAATTTGGCGGCTTCGGTCGTTAAGAGACGTCTTTCAGAGCAAGTCTGAATATCCTACTAAAACAGTGTAGAATTTGATCTGGATAAAATATTCGAGTTCAAATCAGAATTGGACTTTTGGTTACTTAGTGGTTAAACAGACAGGAGGAGAAATCAAATGAGCGTATTGGTTGGTAAGCAGGCTCCCGATTTTACGTCGGCCGCTGTTTTGGGTGATGGGTCAATTGTAGATAGTTACTCATTCTCAGAAAGAACAAAGGGTAAGTATGTTGCGGTCGTTTTCTATCCACTGGATTTCACTTTTGTGTGTCCAACTGAGTTGATCGCGCTTGATCATCGGCTGGATGAATTAAAATCACGAGGTGTGGAGGTTTTGGCTGTGTCCGTTGACTCACAGTTTACCCACGCAGCTTGGAGAAATACCCCGATTGAAAAGGGCGGAATTGGCCCGGTTCGCTACACCATGATTGCTGATGTAAGTCACAACATAACTAAGGCGTACGATGTGGAAGTTGAGGGCGCTGCGGTTGCCTATCGTGGAACGTTTTTAATTGATAAGTCTGGATTGGTTCGTCACCAAACAGTGAATGACTTGCCATTGGGACGTAATATGGATGAACTAATCAGAATGGTTGATGCGTTGCAGTTCTTCGAGACCAATGGTGAAGTGTGCCCTGCCGGTTGGAACAAAGGTAGTAAAGGAATGTCGGCGAATGCTGAAGGTGTTGCATCCTATCTGGCAGCAAACGCAAAAGAACTTTAATCCTGCATTTGTGATTCCCGAAGAAGACGTCCGTAGTTTGTGCTGCGGACGCTTTTTTGTTTCACAGCAATGGCTTTGATTTTAGTGTAATCAAATAGACTACTCCGGTAACCAATATGCCAATAAGTACCGAAGAAAATCCTAGCAATGACCCCATGGGTCCAGAGCCTTGGGTATGCAGCTGATTTATCATGGGTTTTGCATAACCCAAGCTCCATAGGAAATTAGGTATGTAGTAGGTGATTACACCTGCGAAAGCCCATTGAAGTTTTGGTAAGCCACGACTTTCTGCCCCACGGTAGTACCAAAATGCAATTAGGATTGAAATCACCCCACCGATCATAATCATTACCTCATCGTTCTTAATGAACCTATTCTAAATTTCCCTAGTTCATAGGTTCATGGCGTATGTCAGGGCTTTATTAATTTGCCTTTCGGTACCTATAGAATAGGTAGATGGGAAGTCCCATACCCAGGAGAAACAAACCAAATACAGTTTCACTGGGCCTTCGAAAGGCAATGCTTATACAGAATAAAAGCCCAACCAAACTAAATAAAAGCGGAACCCAAGGATATCCGGGAGTGTTGTAAGGTCGTTCCATCTCCGGGTGCCGATATCTTAGAACAATGACTGCGATTGCCGTTATTGAGTAGAAGCCCCATGTCCCAAAAAGAGCGTAGTCGAGAACCCGCTCAAATGCTTGTTGATCGCGTCCAAAAATTAAAATGAGTGATGAAGCGAGGAAAAACTGCGTGATCAGTGCGTTGGTTGGTGTTCTTCTCGTATATTGAATTTTGGCGAGTGCTACGGGTAAGAATCCGTCTTTAGACATGGCATAAAAGACTCTTGCGCCTGAAAGTGTGGATCCGTTCAATGAGGCAAAGGTCGACACCAACGCTGCGATACTAAGGAAAAGACCACCATTTATCCCAAAGACCTTAGTGGCGATGTCTTGAGCAATATGCTGGGATTCCTGAACGGCAGAGAATGGCGAAGCGAAAAAAAATGAAATATTCGTGATGATGTAAATGCTGGCTACGGCCACCACTCCATAGATCAGTACCCTTGGTATTGTCTTATGCGGGTCCTTTATCTCCCCTCCAACCATGGTCAGATTATTCCACCCATCGAAAGCCCATAATGCGGCGGCCAATGCGGCTCCTAGGCTACTTATCCATTCGACCACTCCTTTTTTTTGTATCGGAGTTGCCTCGCTAAAATATCCCCAGTTTCCTTGGTCGGAAGCAAAAATAATGGCCACGAGTATGAATATCGCGCTCATTTTGATTATGGTGAGAACGCTTTGTAGATTGCCGCCAGTAGCGACACCAGAACAGTTTATATAAGTCACCATGAAGAGGCTGATGATGGCGGTCACTTGTAATCCGTTGATTATAAATTGATGCCGTCCAATGCTGTAATCGATCCAGTTTAGATTTAGCTGAGGCACTAGATAGCTCAGAAAAATACTGAACGCTATGGCAATGGCACTTATGGAGCCTGTTTTACCAATCACTATTTGTTGCCAGCCAAATAGGAACCCCCAAAGAGGGCCGTAGGCTTTCTTAAGGAAAACGTACTCTCCACCAGCTTCTGGGAATGTTGAACCCAACTCGGCATACGTCAATGCACCAGCCATAGAAAGAAGTGCGCCAAAGATCCAAACGGCAAAAACCAAACTTAATGATCCGGTCTCTCGCGCCATCGTTGAAGGAACAAGAAAAATTCCGGTTCCTATAACGGTGCCGGCAAGAATCGCAATTGAGGAAACTGTCCCAAGTTCTCTAGCCAAAGCGGGCTCAGTCGCTGGAAGCGGTTGTGCAAATCCAGTTTCTAAATTGCGAGTTAGCCAATGTCTTAATCTGGTGCGGTTCAAATGTTTGCCTGATTTAGTGGGTAAGTTGAGCTCAAAGAGACGGAGCGCGCAGGAGCCAAATGCCTTTTTATTATTTCTTTCACTTTTTTGGGGTATAGATGATCATCACTAGGGCTTTAATGGTTCTTCCTTCATTTAATGACGGGCTCTAAATCGACCGAGGTTAAGCTTGATACGGCTTTTACCAGATCTTCAACTCTTGTTCGTGGTAATTAGCAGGAATTGAGAGGTCTGCAGCATGGGTTTGTGTATTGACAGACTTAATTTTCATGGCAAGCGGTGCGTTCACTTGATTGCTTCTTATTTCAATAGGGATCCCGGTTAGATGATCCATGGCATTACTCGCAAGAACAACACCAAAGCGAGAGGCGACTTTGTGTGCTTTTTTTAGGCTCGAATGAGCAAGCTGTAGAAGTTTATTTAATGCCTCAGCATCCGTCGTCGATATACCTAATTCATTATGACTGGCTGAACAAATCTCGAGCTTTCCGATTGTTCTGCTGCTCATCGTTGATACAAGGCAAGAAATGCCCGAGACATTTTTAGTGATCTTGGTTAATTGGAACTTCGTACTTTGTAATTCCGATCTTGTAGCTTCAAAGGTATCTAGCGGAAAGTCTCCTAGCATCTTCGCCCATTTGGCTTTTTGTGTTGAATCAAGCGTTTTCATTTGTTCACTAAGCCCACGAATTAACGGTGATACATCTTCAAGCTGGCCGGCGATACGATCTACTTTCTCTGGAGTTATAACGATGAAGGAATGGGCTCTGTGGTTAATCAAGGTGAGACGGTTCAGGGCAACCTTATAGATTATGTCAGTATCCAGATCCCCCCCAACCGCTTTTATGCCTATCAGATCTTTGCTGACATAAACGTTTTCTTCACTTTTATGACCCTTTTTGACAAATTCATACAATAAACTGCTGTCCGCATTAGCCTGAAAGCTAAGTAGGCATCCGGTGAGGAGATGCATTGAAAGCACGAGCTTAATTAGGGGCCCTTTTTTACAGTCGATTAACATAAATCTTGAACGACTCCTTATGCTGTTTGGGTTCTCATCTTCGTCAATGGAGTCCATTGAGTATAATAGAGGACATGTACTCGATTGATTTTGAAGGCTTATCTGGTCATTCTCGAATGGCATCGAATATCTAACACTTTGAGCATACCTTCTGGAACGTTTTTAGGAGCTAATAGCTGTGACTGGGAATGATACGTGTCGGTCATAATCATCACTCGCAATTTTTATTGAGTCCGTGCTCAAGACTGATATTTGACTTACTCTTAACGATCTTACTCATCATAGTAGGTCCTATTTTTGGAATCCATACATGGACGCTCTCGGTATGCAAGGAGATAAATTCAGATTTTAGAACGAAGAAGTTGCAGCCATACATCCGGCTTTTTTACGGCCTAATGGCCTAGCCCCAATGGAATTCGCTGGATGACACCAAATCACGCCTGCGCACTTTAAGTGCTGTGGAATACCCTGGTTTAGCCATCCCCGGTCTTACCTGTTCCGCCATCTGAGTTGATCGCCCTTTGCAATCTTACTGAGCTCTTCTCCTTGTCGTTGAAGTCTTTAGTTTAATGGTTGCCCGTTCTTATGCCGGTATCGGTGCATGACTGATGTGAGCGGGGTCAAATCTTTCACTTCGGGTCATCATCGCCCAGATAATCCGGATGTTTTTGTTGGCCAGGGCCACGGCTGCAATATTCTTGTTGCGACGCCCGATGAGGCCCACAAGCCAATCGTTCTTCTCCTGCCTACTTTCGGCAAAGCGGATTACCGCCCGAGCGCCGTGGATCAAAAGGGTTCGAAGGTAACCATCTCCCCGCTTGCTGATACCCAGAAGATTCTGCTTTCCTCCTGAGGAGTGTTGTCTTGGGACAACTCCGAGATACGCAGCCAGCTCTCGTCCACTCTTGAATTCCTTGAAGTCCCCAATGGTCGCGACCATGGCGCTCGCAGTCAGGGGGCCAATACCAGGGATCTTCATGAGCTCAGCAATCATTTCGTTCCGCTCATTGCTGAGCTTGATTTTCAAATCCAGTGCTTCAACATCTTCGATCATGTCCTTGAGCCGTTCGTCCATGACCTTGATCAGCTCTCGCATTTCCGGGATCAGTTCGTTTTCCGCATCCTCAAGGATATCGGGTATTCGGTCTCTCAAGGTCTTGATACCCTGAGGGGCCACGATTCCAAACTCAGCCAGCAAGCCACGAATCTGGTTGGCCTGAGCGGTCTTAGCCGTGACGAGTAAACGTCGCGCTCTATGAAGGCAAAGGATCGTCTGTTGATAAACATTCTTTGCTCCAACGAATCGCATGCTCGGCCGTGTGACCGCCTCGCAGATGGCTTCTGCATCAGCTGCATCGTTTTTGTTGGTTTTCACATAAGGCTTGACGAATTGTGGGGCCATCAGTTTGACCGTATGGCCCATCGACTTGAGCCCGCGGGCCCAGTAGTGGGAACTCCCGCAGGCTTCCATGCCAATCAGGCAAGGCTCCAGATTTGCAAAATAGGTCGACATCTCTTTTCGTTTCAGCTTCTTTTTCTGGGCCAATTTGCCGCGCTCATCAACAGCGTGAATCTGAAAAACTTCTTTGGCAAGATCAAGGCCGATTGTGGTAATTTTCATCGCGGACGCTCCCATTCGTTAGGTGGTTTATGCATCACCATTTTGGCACCTAGATGCCGTTAGGGTGAGAGCGTCCATCCCATTACGCCTGTCATGCCGCACTCAGCATTCTTGCCTCATTTGGCAAGACCTTAGTGGGTTCTAGGTTAGTGATTTGCGGTTCATCGGGGTCCATTGGCGAAACAGCCGAAACTGTCTACCTCTGGGGGTTCACTCCTCCACGCACATGGGGATACGCTCCCTCGGATCTTCCCGACCCTATGGCGAAGGCTAGGATATTCCTAGCGGCATTCATGTCTCGGTCATGGTGTTCCCCGCACCGAGGGCAGTCCCATTCCCTGACGCTCGATGGCATTTCAGCCATCTTGTACTCACAACATGAGCACGTCTTACTGGTGGCTGCGAATCGGTCGGCCAGCATGATCTGACGGCCATACCAATTGGCTTTGTATTCAATCTGAGTCCTGAGCATTCTAAACGATCCATCCGCCATGGCCTTGGCCAGCTTGCCGTTAGCCATCATGCCCTGTATGTTCAGATCCTCTAGGGCAATCACATCAGCCTTACGGAGTATCTCGGTAGATACCTTATGAGCGTAATCCCGTCTGGCATCCGCTATCTGGCAGTGAACCTGGCCTACCTTCTTGGCCTGCACCCTATCGCTTAGACTGCTTCTCGCCCTGCCTAGAGCCTGTCATCCGGGAGAGCCTGCGCTGATATAGCGTTTTAGCCTTCTCTCCTTGGCCTTAAGCGCCTCGAACTTCTGGCCATCACTCAAGCAGCCAGATCCTTGATACCGACGTCTACTCCAACTGTATGGCCCGTAACAGGCAGCCGATTCACATCAACCTCTACGCCAAAGGAAATAAAGTACCGACCCGCTGAATCACGGCTGAGGGTGATCATCTTGGGTAGCGTTACAGGTAGCCTTTCAGGTTGAGCCATCTTCATGAGGCCCATTGTTGGAATCTTGACCTGACGATGGGCCCACGCTGAAAAAAGGGCATCCTGTCTCTGGTCTAGCTGGAATCTGATAGCACAGCCTGATTGCTTTCTAGCCTTTTTAGGATATTGGGCACGTTTGGCAAAGAAGTGACCAAAGGCCGTCTGAAGGTCACGGAGTCCCTGAGTGATACAGGTAGAAGGCACTTCCTTCAGCCACAAAGTCTCAGGGTCTCTCTTCCACTGAGTTACCTCACGGCTCATATCGATAAACGACTTATAGCCGCCTGTAGCCTTTTGGTGTTCATCCATCGCTCTCAAGACCCTGTTATGGACATAGCGAGTCGCTCCTTCAGCACGAGCAAACTGACGGCGTTGCTCCTGTGTCGGATAGTCTCTGATCTTGAAGGACTTGTGAATCGTGCTCATAATGTGAAGATACCCTTCCGACATTATGCAAAGCAAATGTCATCCCAGAGAAAGAATGTTCTCCTAAACTTCAGTGTCACAGAAGAGACTCGGGAGATGCTGAAGGAATTGGCCGTAGCAGACGGGCGCACAGCGTCAAACTGTCTTGAACACCTCATCAGAACGGAATACGAAAAGATGAAGAAACAGCGTGGAGACACTGAAGATGCTCTACACCGTCCTGTCTGCGCCATTGACTAGCGTCCGCGCTTGCAGGGGGTCGTCAGCATCCATGCCTCCTTCGATGAACCTCCCCAGCTTGAACTTTTGATTCGAGGTGGGGGCGTCGCAGTCCTTAAAGAGACGATCTTAAGACTTAATGAGCACCATGTGCCCAGTAATTATTTATCGATTTGTACCAATGTCTTGTCAGACCCACAGCCTATGGGCTCAATTAGCCTCCCATTCTTTGGGGACGGGCTTTCTAAGGTGGATGTTATAGGCGAAAATAGGAGACAGCCTCAATCTGCCTCCGGGGCCGTATCAAGGCCCAGTCTATCACTGCCAAAGTGATAGCCAAATAATTGGCAAACTTCAAAAGGTCAAGCGAATATGCTCTTAATGATCGACAACTATGATTCGTTTACTTACAACTTGGTCCAGTATTTTTCCGAATTAGGCGCTGATGTAAGAGTCGTGAGAAATGATCAGATTGGTCTAGATGAGATTGAGGAAATCAATCCCTCCAAGATAGTAATTTCTCCGGGTCCCTGTACACCTAAGGAAGCAGGTATTTCTGTAGATGTCATAAGGCACTACTCAGGCCGTTTTCCCATATTAGGGGTGTGTCTCGGGCATCAAAGTATTGGTTACGCTTTCGGGGGGCATGTAATTCATGCGAAGAGCATTATGCATGGTAAGACTTCCATGGTTTACCATCGTGATCAAGGGGTATTTCAAGGCCTAAATAACCCTTTCCAGGCTACTCGCTATCACTCTCTCGTGATCGAGCAATCAAGTTTGCCTGAGTGCTTAGAGGTCACGGCTTGGACTCAAGATCGAAATGGTCAAATTGATGAGATTATGGGTGTTAGACACAAAACATTGGATGTGGAGGGTGTTCAATTCCACCCCGAGTCTATCCTGACGGAGCATGGGCATGACTTGTTGAGGAATTTCTTGCAACGCTAGATTTTATCTAAATGCTTTCATATCGATATTGATAACGGATGAACATAAAGCACGCAATTAACGAGCTTCTCTTAAGGAGAGATTTGTGTTTGGAAGCAATGACCTCTGTGATGCGAAGCATCATGAGTGGAGAGGCGACACCGGCCCAAATTGCCGGTTTTCTAGTGGCGCTCAGGGCAAAAGGCGAAACCGTAGAAGAAGTTGCTGCGGCTGCAAAAGTACTGCGGGAGGTTTCGATTAGGGTTGACATCAGTTGCGACTATCTTGTGGATACGTGTGGAACCGGTGGCGATGGTGCTCACACCTTCAATATCAGTACGGCTTCTGCTTTTGTCGTGGCAGCTTCAGGTGGAAAAGTTGCCAAACACGGTAATCGTTCGGTCTCTAGTAAATCGGGAAGTGCTGATTTGCTGGAGGTGGCGGGTGTTAATATCAACCTAACCTCTGATCAAGTTCGACAATGCATAGAAGAGGTTGGCTTAGGTTTTCTCTTTGCTCAACGTCATAACGAAGCGATGCAGCACACACTCGGCCCAAGGAGAGATTTGGGCGTGAGAACGATCTTCAATCTTTTAGGCCCATTGACTAATCCCGCGGGAGCTCCTAGTCAGGTCGTTGGAGTATTTGATGAGATTTGGGTGGTTCCAGTTGCCAAAGCACTTAAGGAGCTGGGAAGCCATCACGTTTTAGTTGTTCATGCCGCAGATGGACTAGACGAAATCAGTATTGCCTCCCAGACAACAGTAGCTGAACTTAAGAATGGGCAAATAAAGTCCTATACAATCTGTCCAGAAGATTTTGGCTTTTCTCGTCAGTCGCTTGACGGTCTTGCTGTTTCTTCGGCCGAGGAAAGCTTGCAACTTATATTAAATGTTTTTAATGGTCACAAAGGCGCGGCGAGAGATATTGTTCTTCTCAACGCGGGGGCTGCCATCTATGCGTGTGGGTTGGCTTCCAGCCTCAGTGAAGGGGTAACGCGTGCCATGGATGCCATAGATTCAGGAGCAGCATCGACCAAGCTTAAAACGCTCATTCAGTTTACTCAGACATTCAAAGCGTCTTCTGAGCACATTAATTAATTTTTAAACAAAACGTTACCAATGCCTAGAACCTGACATGCAAAGCTCTACACCCGATATTTTAAAGAAAATACTCCAGCGTAAAGATGCGGAGGTAAGGGAAAGGTCTGCCCTTGTTCCCATTGAGGCTCTCTACGAACTAGTTCTAGATGCTGATAAACCGAGGGGTTTTGTTAATAGTATAGAGAGCAAACTTTCTATCGGGGCTCCAGCTGTTGTTGCTGAAATTAAAAAAGCTTCACCCAGCAAGGGGGTTCTTCGTTCTGTTTTTGACCCCATTGAAATTGCTAGAAGTTATGCTCAGCACGGAGCCGCTTGTTTATCAGTTCTGACTGATAAGGACTTCTTTCAAGGAGATGAATCTTACCTCAAGTCTGCTAGGGCCTCATGCGATCTTCCTGTCATTCGTAAAGACTTCATTGTGGACCCATATCAGGTGGTTGAGGCCCGCGCCATTGGAGCCGACTGTATTTTATTAATTGTTGCAGCATTGAGTGATTCTGATCTTCAGGTCCTTTCTGCTTTGGCCATTGATCTTGGGATGGATGTGCTTGTGGAGGTACACAATTTGGAGGAACTCCAGCGTGCTCTCCCATTGGGTCTAAAACTAATTGGTATTAATAATCGAAATCTCAGGACGTTCGAGGTAAGCCTAAATACGACCCTCGATCTGTTAAGCACAATCCCTGATGACCGTGTGGTCGTGACCGAAAGCGGTATCTTGTCGACATCTGATGTTTCGTTGATGAGGGAAAACGGGGTAAACGCATTTCTAGTTGGTGAGGCATTTATGAGATCACAAAGGCCCGGGCAAGCCTTATCCGATCTTTTCGAAATGTCTGCCTAACTGTATGAGTTTGTGAGTGAATTTCATGCTCCATTATCTGATTGCTAAAGCAACAATTCACAGAGCTCTCGTTGGCGGTGTCTTCCTAATGGTTCTATGGCCCTCTTGCTTACACAGGGCCAAAATATGAATGCTTTTTTGAATCTCCTCGAAAAAATTCTCACTTGGTTCTTCGTGGTCGCATTTGCCGTCATTTTAAGCTACGGCTTCATGAGGTATAGCAATCAGAACAAAGTTGCCACAGATCCTTGGGTGAGGGCCCAAAAGAAAGCAACTATTGGCGGCTATATTGATTTTTTGAGAGAGTGTGAGCATGGCTGTAGTCAGCAGTTGGCTGCAGAAAAGTCCCTGGACGATTTGCAGCGCCCTATAGGTTTGATGTCGCGGCTCAGTCGAATCCATCTTGCGGACCGTGACGGAATATCGCATCCAGTATTATCTAGTGATGGTAAGAGCATTATGGCTCTAGGGGGATTCTCGGCTGGTTTCTGGGATGCAGAAACCGGTAATCGAGACTCTCGCGCTGATAGCCTTTTAAAAGGGTTGTCGGGTTTATCGCTAAGCTCGGTAGATATAGCACCTGACGGGCGTCGAGTTGCCGCTGGTGCTTTGGGTTCTCAGAACGGGCTTTTGCTGAGTTGGGAGCTCAATTCAAATGCCCATATTGCCTCGCATGAGGTTGAGGGTTACGACGTTAAATTCGTGCAATATTCCACTGATGGCATATGGCTTGGGTGGTTAGGCGCGGGACCTGTGGGCGTGTGGAATCCGGCTACGGGTGTTTTCCTACGTTCAACGCATTCTGGGGCTAAAAGTCTTGCTTTTAGAGCGGTTGAAGGCGGTCCCGTGGAATTTATCACTGCAAGTGAAAAAGAATTTATGGTTTGGGATCCGGTCACAATGGATGCCAAAGCAAAGGTTCGAGTCGACAGTGATCGCCCTTTGCTGGGTCTTAGTCGTGATGGAAGGCTTATTGCCTTCACAGACGGGCGAGTGTTGGAGGTGTGGGACACCTTAAGCGCCAAATTGCTAGCGAGTCTTCGAGATCTTAATGGCGATGTGGTCTCTTTCTGTCGTGAGCCCGCTTCCGGTGATGTTGTTGTTGGGACGCAGGCTGGGCTGATGTATCTGTGGAGTCCAGATAAATCCATTGTACCTTCAGCTAGTATTGAGGCGCATGAAGGCCCAATAGAAAACCTATATTGCTCAGGAGCAGGGTTTGTCGTATCGACAAGCTGGGATTCCGCTAAGGTATGGAGTTTGGAGCGCTTTAAGAAAAGCGTAGTTGCAAGGGGTAGCGAGTGAAAGGTGCTGACCCAGAGCTGCTAGATAAGCTCACTCAAGAAATAGGGATTGTGTCGTGGTCAGAGCTTGAGCGTCACTTTGCTAGAGGTTCCGTGATTTTAGTTGATGAATGTTTGGATTTGGTCCATGTTGCAAACTGCATGATTCAAGATGATACGATGCAAATTAAGTGTTGGCTGGATGCAAATCAGTTGCTTTTGGCAATCGATGGGTTGGCATTGGGTTGGAGTAGTTCCGAAATAAGTTTTGAGGCAATGGTCGTGGCCCCTTGGGTGCTTGTCAAAACTAGAGATATTGCGTGATCTTTCAAAGTCCTTGACTGTGTCTTGAAGGTTCGGTTGTTGACGCTGGGCTTAAGTTAAATAGAGTACAGCGCTAAATATTGTTATCAATACATGCCAGTGTTTTTTTGGGGTTCTGTAGGTCCTTTTTTAAGCCCAAGTACTGAGGCGTTAGCTTCTTGTTTTACTTTATATCAGACTTTCTCTCTGAAAGAACTCTTATCTTCATAGGCTGTTAAAGCATAGTCTTGTATTATGATTCTAGAGGATATCCTTATATCCCTTATTCGTGGGTTGATCTAAAAATGCAAAGGACATCGGTGAGATTTTATGAAGATGACTGAGCTGGTACTGTACATACTTATATTTTTACCGTCTCTGATTGCTTTTACGCGCCAGTGTGAGTTCCGTTTTGCCGTTTACCTGCTGTGTGGTGGGATTGCGTGCCTTGCTGCTCTGGGCGTTCATCATCAACTTGCGTCCAACAATGCCGGACATTCTCTTTACTTGTTCATAGGTGAAGTCGTAGTCTGGATTCTCTTGCTGATTTTTTCTGTTTATGCGCTCAACGAACAGGATAGACAACGTATCAAAAAAGGCTTGCTGACCCGTGAATCGGAAAGTCAGGGCCAAAAGATTGATGGTTCTGACATCAAATCGACGTCGAGTGGAGATTACAACGCATACAAAAAATGCCCGTTTTGTGCAGAGAAGATCAGGCGCGATGCAATTTTGTGCCGTTACTGTGGAAAGTATTTGCCAACTTGATTTTGCCTTTTAGGAACGTGGAATAGAACTGGTCTTTTGGAGCCGTTGTTCTGTTTTGAGAACCGAGTTCGATCTGACGTTAGCGATAAAGGTTTAATGAGATTGTGGTAATCTCTTACCCGCTGAGTGATAAGAAACTGGAATGCGGCCACCAGCACGATATCTGATTAAAGATGAGATGTGAGGGTTCTGATCTAAGGACGCTTAAAGAGGTGCTTGAACATTTGAACTGACTGGGTCACAGCCAGAATATGGTGCCGAGGAGAGGACTTGAACCTCCACGAGTCGCCTCACATGTACCTGAAACATGCGTGTCTACCAATTTCACCACCCCGGCCGAGGCATGTACAATCAGGACAACGTCCTTTCTGTAAACCACGTATTCTCTTGGTTCAGCTATGTGTTGTCAATAGTTCGGATCTGTGGCCATGAGTTAACTATGGTCTTCGGTTATCACCGAGAGGTTTTCCATCTAGGCTTCTAACGAGATAGTAATCTTGACCATTAGCCTGCTGCCTAAATATTACTGAGGAAGAAATTGACTTATAAAGTCCAGAAAGGGAAAAAAATCAAAGACCCGCACGCAGACAGGGAAGCCGGCAAATATGATAGGCCCATCCCCAGTCGTGAACTCATTATTGAGCTTATGTCGGACTCCGGAAAGCCATTAAAGGGGGATGAGATAGCGCCACTCTTAGGGTTGTTTGAGGAAGAAGACCTTGAGTCTCTCAGAAGGCGACTTAACGCTATGGAGCGTGATGGCCAACTTCTTAGAAATCGACGAGACCAATATTGTGTTGTTAATCAAGCGGATCTGATTTCGGGTCGGGTGATTGCTCATCCCGATGGATTTGGTTTTCTACGACCTGATGACGGCGGTGATGATCTCTATCTGTCTTCTCAAGAAATGAGGGCGCTGTTGCACGATGATCGTGCGATGGTGTGTATCCGAGGTGTGGATCGAAGAGGCAGAAGAGAGGGCAGTGTTGTTCAGATTCTAGAAAGAAAAACTAGCAGCATTGTTGGTCGGCTGTATGAGGATCGAGGAATCTATTATGTGGTCCCTGATAGCAAGTACCTGACACATGATTTTCTGATACCGAGCGAGTTCTTGGCTGAGGCATCGCAAGGCCAAATCGTGGTTGTTGAAATTATTGATCAACCTACAAAACGCCGCGAGCCGATTGGCAAAATAACCCGGGTTATTGGCAACCATATGGCGCCAGGTCTGGAGATCGATGTAGCTATCGAAAGTCATGGTCTTCCGGCTGTTTGGCCCGAAGCAGTAAACATAGAAACATCTGGGCTCGGTGAAGAAATTCCTGAGGAGGCTAGAATTGGGCGCCAAGACATTAGGCATTTACCACTTGTAACAATTGATGGTGAAGACGCTCGAGATTTTGATGATGCGGTCTTCTGTTCCAGAACACCAAAAGGTTGGAAACTTCTCGTGGCTATTGCGGATGTTTCCTATTACGTTCGGCCTGGAACTGCACTTGATGATGAGGCCCAAAAAAGAGGCACCTCTGTCTATTTTCCAAACAGGGTGATTCCGATGTTGCCCGAAGTCCTCTCTAATGGTCTTTGTTCGCTAAACCCAGATGCCGATCGCCTCTGCATGGTTTGTGAAATGGATATAGATGCTCAAGGTCTGTTGGTATCCCATAAATTCTTCTCAGGTCTTATGAGGTCGCATGCGCGTCTCACATATACCGAAGTTGCAGAGATTTTGTCTGGAGACAAGTCCGCGCGACGAAATCGGCGCCATTTGTTATCTCATCTCGAAGAGCTTCATGCGTTATACAAGGCATTCCGCAGGGCTAGGGAAGAGCGTGCAGCTTTAGACTTTGATAGTCAGGAATCTAAAATTATTTTTGGGGAAGGGAAAAAGATTGAAGCCATTGTCCCAACGATCCGCAATGATGCACACCGCTTAATTGAGGAATGCATGTTGGCGGCCAATACTGCTGCGGCGCAATTCCTTGAAAAAAACAAGATACCGCATCTAGTCAGAATTCATGATGGGCCCACTGTAGAAAAGCTCTCGGATCTACGGTCATTTCTTGGTCGTCTAGGGCTTTCTCTGGGTGGAGGTGATAAGCCTAGGCCTAAGGATTACTCGAAACTGGCTGATGAAATTTCAGGTCGTGCAGATGAGCATCTGATTCAGACCGTGATGCTTCGGTCAATGGCCCAAGCGGTTTACACGCCAGAACAAAAGGGACATTTTGGTCTGGCACTCGAAATGTACACTCATTTCACGTCACCGATTAGACGTTATCCAGACTTGCTTGTTCACAGGGCCATAAAGTATGTAATTGATATGTCTATTCAAGGAGGCAGTAAGCGGCCAGATTTGTTAGTCGGGCTTGCTCTGCGTAAAGTCCTTCCAGTTAAAAAAGCGAAAGCGTTCCATTACTCACCTTCCGATATGGTTAGGCTGGGTGAACATTGCTCCTTTACGGAACGGAGAGCTGATGACGCTACCCGGGATGTAGTGGCTTGGCTAAAATGTGAATTCATGCAGGACAAGCTTGGTGAAGAGTTTTCGGGGATCATTTCAGCTGTAACAGCGTTTGGTTTCTTTGTTGAGCTGAAGGGTGTTTTTATTGAAGGTTTAGTTCATATTTCTAATCTTGATCGCGATTATTTTCATTTCGATCCTTCTGGATATCGACTGCAGGGAGAGCGAACGGGAAAGATCTATCGGCTCGGTGACCCGGTGCAGGTTATCGTGGCTAGAGTCGATCTGGATGACAGAAAGATTGATCTGGAACTAGTTCAATCATCTGAGGCTGTTGTCGCACCTGATACGGCTCCAGCGGCAGCTAAGAAAAGGAAGCCACGCAAAAAATGAGCGCTCGTCGCAAAGTATCCGGTTTGCACGCGTCTGAATCAGCTTTGCAAAACAGCCCAGAGAAAATCATCTCCGCTTGGGTCTCTGATCAAAGGGATGACCCAAAAATTGCACGTATTCTGGATGTTCTATCACAGATAGGCGTACCGGTTCAGGTAGTCAACCGAGCTCGTCTTGATTCACTTGTGGAAGGGCGCAACCATCAGGGGGTTGTTCTCGAATTGATTATGCCAAAGGAGTTGAGCGAAGGTGAGTTGCGCAGTAGTTTGGATCGTGCTTCTAAGAATGCGCTTTATCTCGTTCTCGATCATATTCAAGATCCACACAATTTTGGAGCTTGTCTTCGGACGGCGGATGCGGCTGGTGTAACGGGCGTTATCTTGACCAAAGACCAGTCAGTTGGGTTGACGCCTGTGGTGGCCAAGGTGGCTAGTGGCGCTGCAGAAACGGTACCAATCTATCGCGTCACAAATTTGGCTAGGACCTTGGATTTGATGAAGGAGTCGGGTGTTTGGATTGTTGGGGCTGCCGGAGAGGCTAGCTCTTCGGCCTATCAGGTTGATCTTGATATGCCTGTTGCTCTGGTAATTGGGGCTGAGGGAAAAGGAATGCGTCGATTAACCAGAGATCGATGTGATCTATTGGTTAAGCTACCCATGTTAGGTCAAGTTGAGAGTTTAAACCTCTCCGTCGCAACGGGTATATTGTTATATGAAATTAATAGACAGCGTGGCATTTTCTAGTTCACCAAGTCTAGAGTTTTCTTGTTCCCTTCGCTCAGAGCTTAAGCTTATGGGACTATTTTTATGAGGCAACGTATTCTAGCGAATGACGAATAGTATCAAATGAAGAATGTAAACGATTCTGTTAGAGCTTTGAGGTGGGAGTCTGGAAAACTCCAAGTCCTGGACCAACGAAAACTTCCCGCCAAAATAGTTTACGAAGCTTGTTCTACCGTTGCCGAGGTGGCGGAAGCGATCGCTTCAATGAGGGTCCGTGGCGCACCTGCGATAGGGATTGCCGCGGCTTATGGCGTGGTCCTTGCCGCACAGGCAAGGTTTCAACAGTCCAAGGATGATTGGTGTTCTCTTATGGAGGCTGACTTTAATCTGCTTGCAGCCTCAAGGCCTACTGCCGTCAATTTATTTTGGGCGCTCGACAGAATGCATAATGCGATGTCATCGCTCGGACCTAATCCGCTTGATGATTTGCTTGAGGTTGCTGAAAAAATACATCGAGATGATTTGGTGTCCAACTATCGAATGGGAGAAATTGGAGCGGCGTATTTCTCGCCGTCTGAAGGGGTGCTTACTCACTGCAATACGGGGTCATTAGCTACCGGCGGATATGGGACGGCTTTGGGTGTTTTAAGAACAGCACATGTTAAGGGTGTAGGACCCATCTTTGCGACCGAGACCCGTCCTTGGCTTCAAGGTGCGCGCTTGACAGTTTGGGAGTTGAATCAGGATCGAATCCCGGCAACATTAATAGCTGACTCTGCTGCTGCTTTCCTGATGAAGGCCGGCAAAATAAAATGGGTCGTCGTAGGGGCTGATCGAATAGCTGCTAACGGCGATGTGGCTAATAAAATTGGAACTTATGCGCTTGCTGTCGCAGCACGGTATCACGGCGTACGTTTTATGGTTGTAGCGCCAACTTCCACAATCGACTTTTCCAGCCCGGATGGGAAGGCCATTGAAATCGAAGAGCGTGATGCCAGTGAGCTATTATGCTCAGAACTCAAAGGTGAAGAAAGCGTCATAAGCGCTTGGAATCCCGTTTTTGATGTGACTCCAGCCGATCTCATTGACGTGCTGGTTACAGAAAAAGGGGCCATCGAACACCCAAGTTACGCAGTGCTTGCTGGCTTAAAGGACTGACGTTAGTCTTTTTTGAGGCGGCGGCTTCTCTAATAAGGTCATGTTTACGCTTTCTCCAATTGAACTCGTCTGTTCAGGTTCATCAAATGCCACGCTACGGATTTTTGCAAGATGGTTGCATGGCATCGTAACATTCACACCTTTCGATTTTGAACCGCGCGGTGTTTGTCTGATCTCATCAGTCACACAATGCGACCCCCATCCCAGTTGGGGCATCTTTTGAAGTATTAACCTAGGATTCTAAATGTTAGACCCAAAGCTTATCCGTTCAGATCTGGATTTAGTTGCAGCGCAACTTGCTCGAAGAGGGTTTGTTCTGGACGTTGATTCTTTTAAGGAGCTTGAAGCCCAAAGAAGAATTGTGCAATCCAGAACTCAGGAGTTGCAGAATGAGAGAAATAGTCGCTCCAAGCTGGTTGGCCAAGCGAAAGCAAGAGGCGAGGACATTCAGCCTCTTCTCGATGAAATGCAGTCATTTGGAGATGAGCTCAAGATTATGGAAAGTGAGCTGGACGCTATTCAGCAGTCTTTAGAGGAGTTATTACTTGGCATACCTAACCTGCTTGATGACGCTGTTCCTGCCGGGAAAAGTGAGGAAGACAATCTAGAGGTCTTTCGTTGGAAAGACCCTGCAGTCTTTACATTTCGAGCATTGGAGCATCATGAGCTGGGTACTCGATTGGGCCAGATGGACTTTGAAGTGGCTACTAAAATAGCAGGATCTCGCTTCGTCACTTTAAATGGAGCCATTTGTCGACTGCAAAGGGCTTTAACGCAGTTTATGCTGGATCTCCATACCACTGAGCACGGTTATACAGAAGTATATGTCCCACTAATGGTTAACGCTGAAAGCCTAAAAGGGACGGGTCAGCTTCCAAAATTTGAGGCTGACCTTTTTAAGGTAAGTCATGAACCTGACTACTTCCTGATTCCTACGGCAGAAGTACCCGTTACTAACCTCGTTAGAGATGAGATCTTGGAGCTAGATAGGCCAGTAAAGTGGGTAAGTCACACCCCCTGCTTCCGAAGTGAAGCGGGTTCTTATGGTAAAGATACGCGCGGGATGATTCGTCAGCATCAATTCGAAAAGGTCGAGTTGGTGCAGATCACGAAACCAGAGCACTCCGCTTCGGCTCACGAAGAGCTTACCGCTCATGCCGAGGAGGTCCTAAAGCGTCTCGAATTGCCTTTCCGAAGGGTTTTGTTATGCGCGGGCGATACGGGGTTTTCTTCATCTAAGACTTATGATCTTGAGGTTTGGCTGCCTGGACAGGCTGCATATCGTGAAATCTCCTCCTGCAGCAACTTTAGAGACTTTCAGGCTCGAAGGCTTAAGGCGCGATGGAGGAATCCTGAAACGGGAAAAGCGGAGTTGCTACATACTTTAAATGGATCGGGTTTGGCGGTAGGCAGGGCATTGATCGCGGTAATGGAAAATTATCAAGATAAGGATGGCCGCATACATGTACCGCAGGCTCTTCTGCCGTATATGGGTGGCTTGGAGTACATAGGATGATCTGGCCTTTGGAGGAGTCACCAAAGGCTAGTTCTTTACCTTTGGATGACCCGGGTTTTCATATCTTCGAAGATTTTGTAACCAAAAAGCTAGGCGCTTTTTCATCGTCGCAACTTGCGATTCCTCGTGACCCGTACCCGCGATCTTACCAATCAAATGATGGTGATCCTCCGGTTACAAGACAGGTTAAGGGTCAACAAAATGTGATAGATGTTTTACGTTTCGCAGGCGAATACTCAGCGGGATTGACGTTAGGTGGCCACATAGACGATAGCTGGCTATTTCAGTTTTGTTTGTTCGCCGAGGAAGCATGTGCTGAGATAGAGCAGCGGGTGTGGGCAAAGCTTTTGATCGAAGAATTGAAGCAACCCGCTACCGTGGCAAGACGAACTCTCCACGCTTTGAGACAAATGGACGTCTGGGAAATTGAACAATTTTCCGAGTACTGCTCGTTTTCATTCTCTTTTGAGAGTGGTTGGCGTTTTATGTTTGCAGAAGACTTTGCATGGAGAGAGCTTTGGTCCTATGGAAGAGAGCTTGATCTTACTAGACATTGGGTCGATATAGGCTTGCTATCGTCCAAGGTTGAATCTTTGAATGCCGACTCGACGAAAGGGCTAAAGCTTAAATATAGAGAGAGCTGTTGGTCTATTGGGGATGAGATACTCGAGCAGCCTTCTGATATCCAGCGAGTGTTTAGCTATCAGAGGTTTCAATCCATTGGTCAGCAAATTGCTCTCGGTGTGAAAACGAAGCCTTTCAATGGGTTCGCTAGAAATGTGATTAAAGCTCTGAACGACACTCGAGCAATAGGTATGGTGCTGGACGCGCAATAGATGTTCGAGCCTGAATTCTTGACTAAAATAGAAGGTATTCGGATAATCGACCATAAAGTTTTTAAATCGAGTGAAGGCAATGAATCAAGAAAACATTAGGTTTACAGATGCGGCAGCAGCGAAAGTAAGTGAGTTGATCGCTGAGGAAGACAATCAGGACCTTAAGTTACGCGTCTATGTGAGCGGAGGGGGTTGTTCCGGATTTCAGTATGGTTTTACTTTCGATGAGGATGTTAATGATGACGACACCTCGATCGAAAAAAACGGTGTTACTGTCCTCGTTGATGCCATGAGTATCCAATACCTCGAAGGCGCTGAGATTGATTACACTGACGGGCTTTCAGGGGCTCAATTTGTGATCAGAAATCCAAATGCGTCTACAACCTGTGGATGCGGCTCTTCTTTTTCTGTCTAGCGCATTTCGGTTCGCTTGTCGTTCATGAGCCCGACTATATTTCGGTCGGGTCTTCTGCCCAAAGGAATCAAAGGCTGATTCGTATAAATCGGTTCTTGTTCGCTTCATTTAGTGTTTCCCGTAAAATACATCCCAGTTAGGGTCTTGGTGCCCATTTTTTGATCTATGGCAAAGGAATATTTTATGGGCGCTACTATTGAGCAATCTCTTGAAATCATAAGGCGAGGGACGTCGGAGATCTTGCCAGAAGAGACATTAATTTCTCGTCTTAAGGAGTCGCGGCCCCTCAGGGTTAAAGCAGGGTTCGATCCAACGGCGCCAGACTTACATCTGGGTCATACCGTTCTTCTGAACAAATTAAGGCAGTTTCAAGAGTTGGGTCATGAAGCGATGTTCCTTATTGGTGATTTCACCGGGATGATTGGGGATCCAACAGGAAAAAACATCACAAGAAAGCCATTAAGTCGTGAAGATGTTCTTGAAAATGCGAGGTCCTATCAGGAGCAAATCTTCAAAATACTCGATCCAGACCGGACTCAGATCGTCTTCAACAGTTCATGGATGAATAAACTAAGCCCTGCAGATTTAATTTCGATAGCGTCAAAACACACAGTTGCCAGGATGTTAGAGCGGGAAGACTTCAGTAATCGATATAAGAGTGGACAGCCAATCGCTATTCATGAGTTTTTGTACCCGCTTATCCAGGGTTATGACTCGGTGGTCATGAAGGCGGATGTTGAGTTGGGCGGCACAGATCAGAAATTTAACTTACTAGTTGGGCGGCATTTGCAGGAAATTTATGGTCAACCTCCTCAGGTGATATTGACGATGCCCATATTGGAAGGCTTGGATGGCGTTCAAAAAATGTCCAAATCTTTAGGGAACTACATCGCTATCGCCGATGCCCCTGATGAGATGTTTGGAAAGCTTATGTCCATATCAGATGAGTTAATGTGGCGATATATGGAATTGCTGAGCTTCAAATCAAGCTCTGAAATAACGCAGCTAAAAAAAGCTTGTGCCGAAGGAGAGAATCCAAGAAAAGTTAAAGTGATGTTTGCTC
>Ga0364859_10023_pt1 | contig 39670 bp, 40 predicted proteins | sample ExccelAu500001D3_FD_206911 | JGI IMG/M metagenome (GOLD analysis project Ga0364859, IMG submission 206911) | Enriched cells from Trout Bog Lake Hypolimnion, Wisconsin, USA - BchlTB.Aug20.5000.01 .D3 | ecosystem: Environmental > Aquatic > Freshwater > Lake > Hypolimnion/Profundal zone | place: USA... | reverse complement strand
TAATCTTCCTTTCATCACGGCAGATGCTTCTGGGCCAAAACATCTTACAATGAAATTGTCTCGGGCCAAATTAGAATCATTATGCAGTGACATTTTTACTCGCTTGCTCGAGCCGTGCAAAAGAGCATTAGCCGATGCATCACTCACCGCAAAAGAAATCGACGAAGTTATTTTAGTCGGTGGCTCTACCCGTATGCCCCGAGTACAACAACTCGTCAAAGAATTTTTTGGCAAAGAACCAAATCGCTCAGTAAATCCTGATGAAGTGGTCGCTATTGGTGCCGCAATTCAAGGAGGAGTGCTTTCAGGAAATGTAACTGATGTTCTCTTGCTTGATGTAACCCCTCTTTCATTGGGTATTGAAACGTTGGGTGGCGTCATGACCAAATTGATTGAACGTAATACCACCATCCCAACTCGAAAATCCCAAGTATTTTCAACAGCAGAAGACAATCAAACTGCCGTTGATATTCGGGTATTCCAAGGGGAACGGGAATTTGCTAAAGATAATAAACTGTTGGGCCAATTCCGCTTGGAAGGAATTCCAGCAGCACCGCGTGGAGTACCACAAGTAGAAGTAACTTTTGATATTGACGCCAATGGCATTGTCCATGTTTCCGCAAAGGATAAGGCAACCAATAAAGAGCAAAAGATTACTATTACCAGCAGCTCCGGTCTTTCTAAAGAAGAAATCGATCGCATGGTGCAGCAAGCAAAAGAGCATGAAGCCACTGATCGCCAAGCTCGTGAAGCGGTTGAAAAACGTAATCACTTGGATGGCATTATCTTGCAAGTAGAAAAAACGCTCAAAGAACAACGCGAAAAGCTCCCTGCTGATGAAATTAGCAAGGTAGAACAAGCGCTTGAAAAAGCCAAGAAAACATTGCAAGAACAGGCAAATAACGCTCAAGAATTGCAAAAAGCAACCGATGAGTTACTTACCTCATCGCACAAACTTGCTGAGTTATTGTATAGCCAAAATGCACCAAAAGAAGGTGGCTCTTCTTCAGACTCAGATAAAGAAGGTCAAGGACCTATTGACGCTGAAATTAGTTAAGAAAAGCAATAAGGGGCTTGTTGAAAGCCCCTTATTTTTTAATAAGCGTATCTAAGATAGCTTATTTTTTTGACTTACAGTGACATTCGTCGCAGCCACCCATTACCCATTGAACATAGACAACCAAGCTCCAAAGACCTGCTAAACCGATAGCCCAATGCAATGGAACTACTAATTTATGTAACAGTTCGTTGCCCGCGATCATTGGTTGTTCCCAGATATTGAAACCAAGACCAAGCAACCCTAAGTGCAATGCTGCCAATGAAGTGAGTAACCAAACGGTTGCAGTAACGATTTTATTACTGTGATGCATACCGAAACTCCTTTTTATAAAAATTAAAGAAAACGACTTCCCTTTATTTCATACCACAGATTGAGACAAGGAGTAAATAGCCTGCTAAGTTTTGTCTGGGGAAAAATAATGATGATAATTAGCCTCCATCGCATAAGGATTAAGGCGAGTACCTAAGAGTTTTTCTACTGTTTCCTGAAACTCTGAGGAATCTACAGCACACTCAATATCATAGACTTTAGGGCCATGGAGTGCTTGCATCCCTTCTGGCGTATTCCGCCATAGAAAATTTTGCTCAGGAATAAGGAGAAACCCGCCCCGTGCCTCAATTTCACGAAGTCTTTGTAACTCTTTTGACTGATCGCTTACAGCCTTAATGAAATAAGTAGTAACCCTTTGGGAGGCATTCCAGGCCTGTAAAAAATATTTAAAAAGTGATTCATCTTCAAGAGTATGCGCAACAAAAACTTGTCCTCCAGCGCGCGCTTCAGAAAAAAGCTTTGTATAAGAATAGGAAAGCAATTCACTAATTTCCTTCCTAACATACGCTACTCCGGCAGACCGAACTGCATATTCATCAGAATTATCTCTAATCGCACAAATAGCTGCTTCATCCAATCGCCTTCTCATAAAGGCAAGCATCTGAGAAAGAACTTCCGCCATCGTATAACCTTTATAAGAAGTATCTTTTTCATTACAAACTTGCTTTATACAATCTATAAGAGCACGGGCATCTGACTCAGTCCCATTTATAACAAATACCCTTCCCGATTGCTTCATAGCATGCGTAGTCATTATTCCTGTTATCACTACAAAAAGAAACCTCTTCATTCCCCCCCCTTTCTTGATAAGGTATATCTACCCGTTCCTGGAAACTTACTGTAGCACAGACAATTCTTGTCTGAGAATGTTTTGCCTCGCATTTGCACAAAATGGTAATTTACCGCACACTATAAAGAAAAAAACATAGTATATATATGGATTATAATGAGTATTCAAGCTGGCCTGGTAGGCCTTCCAAATGTTGGTAAATCAACACTTTTTAACGCTCTTACCAAATCAAGCATTCCTGCTGAAAATTATCCTTTCTGCACTATTGATCCCCATGTGGCCATTACTGAGGTTCCCGATTCACGGTTAACCCAATTGCAACAAATCTATAAATCCGGAAAAAAGCTCCCTACCACCGTTACTTTTGTGGATATTGCAGGCCTCGTTCAAGGCGCCGCCTCAGGCGAAGGGCTCGGCAACCAATTTTTAAGCCATATTCAATCGGTAGACCTTATTTTGCACGTACTCCGCTGTTTTGAAGACCCCGATATTATTAATACCCGCAACCTTCTTGACCCGTTGGCAGACTATGAAATTATCATGGCCGAGCTGATGCTCAAAGATAGTGAGGTCGTTACCAAACGTCTTGAGCGCATGGATAGACTCATTAAAACTGCCCAAGGAAAACCGGCAGAGCTCAAAGAATTAATGGCAGAAAAAGAATGGCTTGTGCGGATTAATGAAAGTCTTAATAAAGGAGATATTGTTGCTGTTCAATTATTGGGGAAACAAGCTTTAAAACAATATATTCCCCTCCTTTCAGCAAAAAACTTCCTCATTATTGCCAATCTTCATGAAAAAGAAATCGGCAATGAAGGCTACCGAAATAACCCTCATTATAAGGCACTTGTTTCTCGCTTTGGTTCCGACCGTGTAATTCCAGTCTGCGCCAAAGTTGAAGCGGAATTAGCACAATTAGAACCGGCAGAAGCCCAGGAAATGATGGGGCTTTTAGGATTACCCGAAGCAAGCCTCGACCGCATTATTCGCGAAACATATACCCATTTAGGACTTATCACCTTCTTTACCTGTGGGCCCAAAGAAGCTCATGCATGGTCCATTATTAAAGGCATTACCATTCGCGCCGCATCTGGCGAAATTCATTCGGATTTAGAACGAGGATTTATTTGCGCAGAAGTTTTTAACTGTGCCGATATTTTCGAATTGGGGTCTGAAACAAAAGTAAAAGAAGTGGGGCGAATGCGCATTGAAGGCCAAAATTATCAAGTGCGTGATGGCGATATAGTTCATGTTCGCTTTAATGTATAAATTCCAATTCTTCACATTTTTGTTCCCCAGTTGTATTTGAATGCTGAGCAAAAATAAAAAGAAATAAAAGGCCAAAAATCCATTTAATGTTTTAAAAGAAATTTTTTTATATCCTCTTTTTTTATTGTATTTACCGTATACTTTCTGCTGTTGAAAATTTTGTGTTGACTTTTTAGAAAAAACGGGAGTACAATCAGAGTGGTTGTAATTATTAACTCCCAAAAAAAGAGGGTAAAATGAAAAATTTTACTACAGCAAAAGCGCTCGCTCTCTCTCTCCTCTGTGCGCTTCCTGCCGCGATGTCGGCAAAACACTATGAGCATGAGTATCGTGATGATGAATCATGCTGCGGCACTCCGCTCTATCCATGTGGCTTCTCTGTTGAAGTTCATGGTGGCATAGCTCCAACTCTCTGGAACAAACGTGATTGCTTCTTGTTAGCAAATACACAAAATTCTACCGATGCGGCACAATTAACTGCACTCGGCAGTCTTCCTAAATTTAGCAATCTCTACAAGCTTCCATGGGATGCTGGGTTCCGTTTAGGCTATGGCGCAACTGAAAAAATCGAAGTAACTTTTGAATTTGACTACCGTCAAGCAAAAGGTAAATTCGGTTCTTCAGACAACTGCAACACCTGCACAACTGCATGTGATGTGTTGAATCTGTGCTACACAACTTCAGTAGCTTCACAAGGTCAAACGAACTACCTGTTCTATGGCTTAAGCAAATACCAAGCATATGCTGGACACGTTGGTGCCCGTTGGTACACTGAACGCTACTTCTGCGATTCAGTTTCCTTCTTCCTGGGTATCAAAGTTGGTTTCGTACACCACAAAGAAATCACCACTAATCTTTCACAAACAGTGGTAGTAAGTGGCGTAACAACCACAACTGGTTCCCCATATCCATTCTTGGGAGTTCCATTCTACTACACCAACACAACAATCAGTGCCGGCGGCTTAGTTGGTTTTGATTATTGCTTCTGGAACAGATTCTCATTCGTGTTCCAAGCAGAATTCTTAGGCCAAGGCCCTCTGCGCCCTTCACGTGACATTGGTACAACCGGTTGCGATAGCAGCTGCAATGTTGGTTGCGACACCTCATGCGGAACTGAATCGTGCGTGAATCTTTCAACTGCACAAACAGCAAAGAGCAACATCGTTGGTGTTAACTTCGACACCGAAGTTGTGTTCCCAATCTTGTTTGGTCTGAAGTACTACTTCTAAACTAAACTCGATTAAATTAGAACAAGTTAAGGCGCAGGATAAAACCTGCGCCTTTTCGTTTGTTACTTTTTTATTTACACTTAATTTTATTTCCTATTATACATTTCTTCTTGTTCCCCTTCTTTTATTACAAGAACCCCTCCCGCTTCTTGCGCCCTATGGTATACTAGCTATAATCCAAAAAATATAACTTTACGTGGGGCACAAAGCATATGGCACTCATGAAGCGCAAAAAAGGATATTATTCTATCTCAGCGGTGGCAAAAATGTTTTCTGTTCACCAACAAACAGTTCGTCTCTATGAAAAAGAAGGCCTTATTGCTCCCAAAAGATCTGCGGGCAATACCCGGCTTTTTTCTGAAGATGATGTAAATCGCTTAGAAGAAGTTATTTATCTCACTCACCAATTAGGTATTAATCTGGCAGGGGTTGAAATGATCCTCAAGTTAAAACGGCAAATAGCCAAGATGCAAAAAGACATGAATAAAATTTTTGAGTCCACTCAAAATGAACTGGATGAGCAAGTAGAACAAACCAAGCATGCTGCTCAAGAAAGTGCAAAACAATTGCTTAAAATGAAACACAATGTTCCTGCATTACCCTCTCATGCTGCCGAACCCAAGTCATCGGTAAAATCTTCGGCCCCAGAGCCAGAAGAGCCACTCGATTCTTGGGAAGTAGAATATGAAGACTAAAATCAGGCATGCTAAGAATATGAGTGGGCTTTAAAGTAAAGGGACACTATGAACAATAATCAATTTTCACAAACCAATTCTCAATCGTCTGATCACGCACAATTTGTTATTTCCTATGAACTATTATGCTTATTGCGCTGGTTAGTCGATCATGATTACGAAAAATTTAAAAAAATGATCACGCGAGCCTTGCACCATGGGTTAAAGTATGATCTTGATCATATTCAACACCGCACTCGCAGTCTCACCGAAGCCGATGCTGCAGAAATTCAACAGAGCATTGTAGAATTCTTTTCACTGCTAGAAACTGCACTTATCGATTCGCTCAATGATTATGCGGTGCAAAAAGCACTCGAAAAGAAATTACTTCCAACGATTGAGCATATTGATACTACTATCTGCGATGATGCAACCGTACAGGCAAGTATTGAGCAGGCATGCCCGAAAATTGAGCACACTTCCGCCGATAAAGCACAGCAAGTACTTTTTAAGGAATTGCTCAAACGATGGAAGCCACAGAAAAAACACGCTTTAAATTAGAAAGAGCCAGCGTTATGCTGGCTCTTTTTCTTTCTTATGAGCTGATATAATTAATAATTGGTTTGGATTGTTGTGGCGCTTCCCTTTTCTTCCCCATACATAACCCTACAATGAAAAGGGCTATGCCGGTCGCTACCCCACTTCCATAGAAGAAGGCGTTTCGCACAAAATGGGGATCAATGTCATCGAGGGCAGTTTGAGTATTCCACGCGGCACGAAGAGAATAGAAATAATGATTGTAACGGGCCAAACCAAGAGTTGCGAGCGTTACAATGAGACCCCCCGCTATTGCAAACGGCTTGAGAGTAATATTCTTTTCTGCAGGAACGAGGTGACCCTTTGCAAGCGGTCGACGTATTTGCGTCGCCTGCACTGCCATCCCCAGGCAGAGTAATAAAGCGGCGACTATTTTCATCATATGTTTCATCGAATTCCCCCGATAAGTTATCAATTATCATACACTCTGTTCAAAAAACTGAAGTCGTTCTAAAGCCTGGCGCACTTCATAGAGGGGTAATCCTACGATGGCCGTATAGGAACCCTCTACCTTTTGCAGAAATTGTGCCCCATATTCTTCTACTGCAATGGCTTGAGTACCCTTCAATCCGCATGATTTTTCAAGATAGGTATCAATCCACTCATCAGGCACCACAAACGAATACCGGGCATCCACAAATTCTAAGATTCTTTCTTTCTGCTGCCATTTTTTCCCATCCCAGAGCCGTTTTTCTATACAAAAGGCAGTTCCCGTTCTTATTCCGGTTCGCGCCGCTTTTATTTTTGCAATGGCATCGGCTCGATCAACGGGCTTACCGCTTATCTTCCCCTGCTTATCTTCCGAAAGAGTATCGGCGGTCAAAATAAAGGCGATCTCCCCTTCTTTGGTGCCAGGAGGGATAAAGGCGTGTTTCATTTTATAAAGAGCGATTGATTCCACGACCATTTGTAATGGCTGTGTCCAATCACATTCTGTTTCATCAGCATCCTGCGCTACTACCTGATAGGGAATTTGGGCAAGATCAAGCAGCATACGCCGCGAGGAAGATTTTGAACCGAGGTAAAGAAATGGCATAGAGTATCCTTTATGTATAGTACAAATAATACAGTAAAACAAAGGCGGAGCAACGTGCCTTGAGCAATTTTTTGGTGTATCCTACTGTAAATACGGTAAGGATCTACCATGAAACTATTCTTCCTGCTTTTGGTAACAACCATCTGTTTAGGACAACAAGAGGAACTGCCCATGATTGTTTTGGACTTAGGCGGCGTCGTATTTAAAGAACCTGAATATTTTGCTTACGATACTCTCCCTCCTGAAATACAAGAAAAAATCCCTTCAAATTTTCAACGAATGCGCATTTTTCTTCGTGCTTTTGATTTTGTTCACCTCATTACCCACCGTGATTTAAAGGAACCCTGGCTGCTTGGCAAGTTTTCTGGAAAAGAGGTTGTGGATCTTATTCATGCCAATATTGATAAACCTGAATATGCTTCCTTTTTTCAAAATGAGTATGAACAGTTGCTTATAAAGTATGGCGCCCAAATAATGTTTATCCCTGATCAACTTGCTCATTGGAGTATTATTTACCCTGAAGCATTGACCTTTGCTACCGCTTGCAAAGAAAAGGGCATGCGGCTTTTTATCCTCTCAAATTGGGATCCTGAATCCCTCAAACTTCTTAAAAAGGTGTACCCTGCATTTTTTAATCTTTTTGAAGATGAAGATATTTTCACCCCCCATCGAAGCGGATATGCCAAGCCCCATCTCCAAGCCTATGACTATCTTATTAAGGACCGAAACCTCGATCCTCATCAGGTTATTTTTATTGATGATAGCAAAACAAACATCAATGCTGCCCAAGCCTATGGATTAAAAAGCATTTTGCATACTGATTGGGCTACTACAGAACATACAGTACAGACCTTATTACAACGGCACTCATAACTATGAACATACAACGCATTACGCTCTTATTTTTTACATTCTTCTGCACCCCTTTTCTGGATTGTCATGAAAAGGCACTCCCCTATCAAGCCCTGTGCACAGTACCCGTTGCTGATATGGTCGGTGAACCCCTTAAAAATCCTGAATCCTATCGTACACTTCCTCCTTCCTGGGGCACAACCGCTCAAGATCGTACAACCTGCCCGCGCATTCATCAACTGATTTTTCATGAACAGGCAGAGGTCATTGATCGTATCCTTACCCCACTCGATGATGGCACAACATTTTCAGAAGTACTGGTACAAATTTCCCAATGCCTGGTATTGGATAAAACTCCCGCCTTCTGGATGCCGGAAGAATGCCTTATACCTTTGGAAAACATACCTAAAGAACACAGAATGCTTATTCCCATGCCCATTAATGGGATCAACAGGAATATAGAATGCGCGAACCAAGGAGTACTCACTCTGGCAAGCCCTTATACCTACGAACCATGGCAGATTACATTTTCCGCCGGCACCCGCTTTTTCATTGCCCAAGAAGATAACGAGAACTGCCACGCATATGCCCTCAATCCTCTTTCTTCTGCAGTAGAATGCATTACCATTCCTCGCACCATTGCTCTCACTCCTGCATCATCCTTAGCCGAAAAACGCCAGCAATTTGTACGCATACTCCATGAGTGGGCTACTACTCCCGGCATTATTCCCTATGTCTGGGGCGGCTGTAGTTACTGCACATCATTAGAAGAAGATGCCTTTGAGCTTCGCACCTTGACTACCCCACTCGGAGCCGTGCTTTCCTACTGGCATCGCACCGGCACTCCTATTCCTATTACCGGCTTTGATTGCTCTGGTCTTGTTTTACGCGCTGCGCAAATCGCTTCATTGCCTCTGTATGCAGAAAATACGACGACACTCAACGCCACGTTGCGTGAAATTACCGCATCGGATGCCGTAGAAGCGGGTGATATCATTTGGTTTAAAGGACATGTGATGGTTATTAGTGATGTTGAAAATCCCCATATTATTGAAGCACGCGGCTATGGTGCAGGTTTTGGAAAACTCCATGAATTGCCTCTGCATGAAATATTTCATGAGATATATACTTTTGAACAACTAAAACACATGAGCCTTGAACAAAAGCCGGTAATACTTCTCAATAATTTGCTGCAACCGCAGCAAGAAGGGCGTGTTATAAAAATATTAAAATTGATATAAAGGAAAAATCATGCTTTCCCTGCTTCTCATCTCTTGTTTCATAAGCATATCTACACTCAACGCCACTTCCTTTCAGCCCCCTGAGCATCGCCATTGCATTATTTTACTTGATCATGACAATACCCAAGAGAATGTGAATCGCCCCGGACGATGGTATCTCATGAGCAAGCTTCAATCTGCCATTGCAGAACAAGCAGCTCCCATACTTCTGCATGCATCTCTCTGGAATTCTTTTATTGAACGTCGCATGAGTTTTGAACAAAGAGCACAGCGAAATAGCACACTGGAACATAAGATAGTAACTACGTATCACAAATTCCAAGAGCGCATAAAATACTGGAGTGATTATTATACTGCTGAAAGCGCTGATACTATACACAATAAAACGCTCGTCATACAACGTATGAATGAAGAATTTTACGCCAAAGAAAACAGGATTTCCATTACAGATGCTCAGTATCAACTGTTGCTGAATTATCTTACTCCTTTTAATACTCAAGAATGGCAAATTTATCACAATAACAATGGATTTTATTTATTAATTCCCAAAAAATATAGCCAACACTATCCTGTGGTTGGTTTTAAGATAGAAGCCCTCCAAGAGGTTCTTCACCCCTTTGATATTCCTTCTAACTACTTTGAATCGCAACATCCCTCGCCCCTTGCAAAATGTTTAGCCGATTTTTTTGTAACCTATGACGATATATTGGATATCCCCTACACCTGGAATATTGTATTTTCGGGTCACGGTGGCTGGCACAATGATGAACCAAACAAAAGCCCAGAAATCATCTGGAAAACGACAATTGCTGATCTTTCTGTTTCAGAGTTTCAAGAAGTATTAGAATTTTTTAACTCACGAGTAAATACTCACCTCTTTCACTATGCAACCTGTATGGGAAGCGGTAATAACCTCGCCCTTGCTTTTGATAAGGACACGCAAACCCCTTATAACTTTGCTATTATCAGTGATGCATTAACTGATTGTTATAGCTTTTGCAAATGGACCCATTTCCCCGAAGAATTTCTTTCTCCTGATGACATTCATTATGATCAAACCGATCAATGTTGGCGTTTTTCATTCTCCAACAGCTATCAATGGAATGCCTTTTTTCAAGAAATCTCTCATATTGATTTTTCAAGCGGTTCCTTAGAAAATTTATCGGCACTGTTATCACATATCACCCACTCTTCAATTGCCGATATTTCCTTACTGCGCCTTCCCAATACGCTTGAATTTTATCCTCTCTACCCTTCTGATACCATTAAAATTGATGCGCGATTACTTGCACTTTCAAAGACCGAAGATATCCCTATTCTGATTCAAGGGAAACGCCTGGTACTCCTTGAGAGTACCACTGTTAATCCGCCTATTCACTTTACAACAGATCTTTTGCGTATCATTTCTATTAAGCCAGGAAACGCTACACACTACTTTAAAAAAATAACAGCGCGGTATCATGTCGATTTAGCGAGTACTTTTTGGCAAGCCGAAGGCCAATTCTATAGCAAAGCCTTTGTGATTGATGAGTTTGCCTTAGCTCATGATAAAGAATCGCTCATTTTCAAACATATACCTGCTACCCAAGAAACGATAACTCTTCATAAGGTAATCGTTACACAACAAAAAAACTATGGAATGCGGATATTTTTCACGCTTGATGGCACAGCAATGATGGTAGTTGCACACAAAACCGATACGTGGGAACTGAATGATCGAGCAACCATCCAAGAAATAGTAACACTTTCACCCCAAGCCAAAGAGCAATATGAATCACACTATGAATCGCTCAAAAGTGTTGTGTAATTTTAAAATCAGACCTTATAATGACACAAAAAATAACTCTCTCGAAGGAAAAATATGCTGTATGTACGCATGATTTTTTTCATTGGTGCAGTAATCAATAGCACACAGCTATTGTCCGCAACCACACAAAAAGCTCATCTGAGTGCCAATTGGTACCCGAGCAGCCCATCAGAACTGCGCGCTACCATTCAGCATGCATCGCAAAAAGCTGCGCAAATATACCAGGCTTCCGTTGAAAAATCATCGATCAAAGCAATCGTAGTGCCACATGCAGGATATGCCTACTCAGCAGAAGTGGCAGCAAGTGTCTATCGTCTGCTTGATAGTAAGAGCATCAAAAATGTGATCATTATAGCACCCGCTCACCGAGTATCATTTGAAGGAGTAGCTCTTCCTGCTTTTGAAAAATATCAAACGTCGCTCGGAACTCTTGCGGTAAATACCGCAATGATACAAGAATTAGCTCTCCTTCCCCTTTTTAACACCCACTCAGGCGTCTTTGAACAAGAACACTCACTTGAGATTCAGTTGCCCTTCATTCAATATTTTCTTTCCAATACGGTCACCATAGTGCCTCTTATTATCGGGCACGTAACCTGCGAACAAGCAAATCAGATTGCACACACCCTCGCGCGTTATAGCACTCCCACCACTCTGATTGTTGTCAGCACCGATTTTATCCACTATGGAAAAAATTATAATTTTACTCCCTTTACCGAACACATTTTTTATAACATTCGCGCTCTTAATTCACGCGCTATCGAATATATCGAGCAGGGCAACTGCGCATCTTTTACCCAATTTATGGATCAAACCAAGGCAACTATATGTGGTTATTATCCTTTAAAAATTCTCTTATCCCTTCTCGAAGGAGGTGCATTGGGATCCGTGGAACCCCGTTTGATTGCGTATGACACCTCTGATAAACAATCGCTGACAACACAAAACAGCGTCAGCTATAGTGCACTCTTATTTACCCAAGAAAAATTGGATTCTCTTCCCTTAGAAGACCAACTGACTCAACAAGAAAAACGATCGCTGCTCCAAGAAGCCTATGATATTCTGAATTCGCTTTTTAGCACTGCAACCCCGTTGCATCTGCTCTATCCCATTCACTCATTTGGCATGAGCAAACCTCATGGCGTTTTTGTAACCCTAGAAAAGCGCACCAAACAGGGCAAAGAATTACGCGGCTGCATTGGGCATATTGTCACCAATGAACCTCTGTATAAAACGGTAGCAACCGTAACCCGTGATACGGCCTTACATGATAAGCGTTTTGCCCCGGTAACAAAAGCAGAATTGCCCGATCTGACCCTCAAGCTTTCCATCCTTTCTCGCCCCCACCCCATTGTCTCCTCTGAAGAAATTGTACTTGGTAAGCATGGAGTTATCCTGCAGTATGAAAATCGATCGGCCGTATTCCTACCCGAAGTACCGGTTCAATATAAATGGGATTTAAAGACGATGCTTGAACAACTCAGTATGAAAGCTGGACTACCACGATCGGCATGGCAGGATCCCAAAGCACAATTTCAGGTATTTACGACAGTGACAATAGAGTAATGACATAGACCATTCCCATGCGCTGTAAAATATCTACCGCTGAAGTCGAAACTTTCTATTTACTTCATATAGGACTTTCTTGAGAGCTGTTTCAGATAGGTAGGTTACCATATGGAGCTCATAAAGATCATTTTTATCAAGCTTTTTTGATAGTTGAACAATGTCTGTCCTATAAGATGAGTGACTTAAAAAGTCCATAAAAGCATCGAGGTCATTTTCCGTTGGATTATGCTTAAATCGTATTATAAAATTACGTTTCGTTTTTTCGTTTGGACTCATACCATTAGGATATAAACGACCCGTTCTACCTGGATATTTATTTCTATCACTAGAATTTACTTCAAAAGGGTCAATATATGCTTGTGGCTTGGGTGATTTAATAGGCATAGGCTCTTCTTGAACTAATGCATTCGAACCAATAAACATCTTCCAAGCGGGAACAATATGAATCGTCCCACCAGTTACTTTTAACTGTTCCTCTCTATCGTCAAGCGTGATAATAACACCCTGCGAAACTTTTAATTCATCCATAGCGCCCATAAGTCCATCAATTTCTCGCTGATAGGTATCAGCATTTTTCAACGTTACGCATACCTGAAAAAGTTGCGTTGTTTGATCGGGTAAAATTTGCACAAAATCAACCTCTTTGTCTTTTTGGGTTCGATAATAAAATAATGATTCCGATTTGCGACGCAAATAGGAAAATACTGCAGTTTCCAGTTGGGAGGCTTTATCAAAATTGCTGGCAAGAGTTACCGCAGTGATCAAACCTTGATCAATCGCAAAGATCTTTTTCATGCTATTCATCGCCTTACGATGAGACAAGTGATACTGCCCCAATGAGAAAACGCAATAGGCATCTTGAAAGTACGACATATATTCATAGAGGCTATTTTTACTTACCCCATATCCCATTGTTTTCAAAGCGTCATACATTTTTTTGATACTAAAAACAGTTGCGCTATTGCGCAAACAATGCAACAAAAGTTGTTTTAAGGCCTGGGAATTAGTAACCCCATAGCGTTCAATAACATCTCGATAAATCACTGATGAAATATATTCTTGCAGAAGGGATCGATGAATTTCTGGGGTAGTATCTATTACTTCAGGGAATCCGCCCCATTGTAAGAAATTTTCAAAATGATGCACTATTTCAATAGAGGATTTAGTCCCAAAATGAGCAGGAGTAGCAACGTTAAATGCTTGTAAATATTCAATAAAACTAAATGGAAATATTTCTTGAGTGAAAGTCCTACCTCGTAATGATGAAGCAATCTCTTTGCTCAGCATCTTAGCAGATGAGCCGGTTATATAAATTGCCATTTTTTCTTGATCTAATAATCGACGAATAAACCTTTCCCAGCCATCTTTTTCCTGAATCTCATCGAAAAAAAAGTGCAAATCCGATCTTTCTAGATATTCAGGATACAATTCAAAATACGCCTTAAGAATATCTTGAAAATGCTCGGGCTCTATATTGATAAGTCGCTCATCTTCAAAATTAAGATACAGTATTTTAGTAAGATCTATCCCAGAGATTAGGAGATCTTGCATAATCTGATACAAAGCCCATGTCTTACCACTGCGACGCATCCCGATAAAAACAAAGGCTTTGCGAACATTTTTAGGCAGATGGGGCAAAGTAATATTCCGCCTCTGAGGATGTGGAAGAGTTGATGCATGAAAGTCCACGATGAGCTCTTTAAAAATTTCTTTCATAAACTATACTCCTCTATGAAATGACCCATTATTTCCTTATTATAGGGATACAATACCACCAAAGTTTCCCTATTGCAAGGAAATCAACCAAAATCTGATATAATGCTTGATTTGAGGCCAGTTTAACGATATTATTACAGTTATTGATTATTCTATAGGAACCAAGATGCTTTTCGCAGACACTTCATCACTTAAGCACTTCATGGCACATGCCAACGGTTCCTCTTTTCTTAATTTCCTTATTATCTCTGCTCCATTTATTGTGCGCTAAAGCGCACACATATTCTTTCATTACCTTTACCCCCTTTTACGTTTTTTTACATTCTGATTATAAGGAATATCTATGTTTAGACTATTATTTTTATCCGTAGTATCAGCTGCAAGCTGTTTTTCATTAACCGCAATGCAACCTCCTCAAGATCCATGCAAAAAATGGCATGATTTTGTACAAGCTGCCACAGCTGCAAAACATCTTGATACAGCAGCACTACAAGAAGTAACCCAACAGGTTACCAAAGCCGGCTGCAGTGAAACATCTGCCCGCAATGTGCCATATGCCCAGGTTGCTTATTATAAAGCCGCTGGGGCTCAAACTTGTTGCCCATTCGGTGGTTGGCTACCCTATGAGCACTGTTTCGTCTTAAAGACTTTTGGTACAGGAGGCAAAAAAGAGTAGCCTTGCTTTGCATGAAACTCTAAAATAAACGTTATGGGTGTGCTTATTTAAGCTGAGATAAGTATACCCATAGTGATAATATTGCACTCTTAAGGGGTATCAAAGTATGGAAATTCGTCTTTATCATACTGCCGACTGGCCAGCAGTTAAACAGCTTTTTTATGACACAGCATATAGCATTAATGCGCAGGACTATTCTCCCGAGCAAATTAATGCCTGGGCACCTGCAGGCGATGCTAAAGAGCGAATGCAAAAATCATTAGAAAATAATATATCGTATGTTGCTGAGCAAGCAGGCAAGATTGTAGGCTTTGCCAATATGACACGGGATGGCTATATCGATTATATATTTACCCATAAAGATTATCAGGGTCGGGGAATTGCGTCAGCGCTTTTTAAGAAATTGGAAGCCGAAGCTCAGAATGTAGGCATTAAAAAGATGAGTACTCATGCCAGTATTACCGCAAAGCCATTCTTTGAAAAACAAGGATTTATGGTAATGCAAGAACAGCAGGTAGAAATCCGAGGCGTAAAGCTCACTAATTATGTAATGGAAAAAGTAATAAAAGGTTGAGAGAACTAAACAATAAGGACTATGCATGAAATTTCCCTCATTTCCATTCAAGATTATTGATTTGACACATACTATCGATGCAAACATTCCGTTATGGCCTGGCAGTGAACCTTTCTCTATGAAAATAAGATACGATTATCACGAAGTCGGCTGTCGGGCCGTTTCTTACTCACTGGTAGCAGGCACAGGGACCCATATGGATGCTCCAGCACATTTTATTCAAGACGCCACCACAATAGACCAAATACCCATTAACAATCTTATTGCACCACTCTGTGTTATTAATACCGTGGAGAAAGTTAAAAACAATGCTGACTATACCTTACAATCCGCTGATCTCATAGAATGGGAACAAGCGTATGGCAAAATACCGCCTGCATCGGTAGTCGTAATGAATACTGGCTGGGCAGCACGGTGGCCCAATTTGAAGTCATTTCTCAATGAAGATGCAAATAAATTAAAACATTTTCCGGGTTTTTCTGTTGAGGCTTCTCAATTATTACTGGAACGTGGCGTCGTTGGTATTGGCATTGATACATTTTCCCTCGATGCAGGAATTGCAACAACCTTCCCAGTGCATAATCTTATGCTCGCACGTGGAGTCTATTTTTTAGAATGCCTTACTAATCTTAATAGTCTACCAGCCCAAGGAGCCTTTATTGGCGTTTTTCCTTTAAAAATTGCTCATGCTCCAGAAATTTCTGCTCGCATAATAGCATTGGTTGCACAACACTAAAAAGTGCTCAACCATTTTTTCCTGTTAATCTTATTGAACTTATCAAACAGGCCGATATCTTAAGGGAAACTTAGTGACGGATAAACAATATCCATCCGATATTCTTTAATGAACTTTTTGCAGTTGAGTGATTGGCATAAACATTCAAAATTCCATGATTCAGGCCCAGAAATAGAATAATTTTGAACAAAAAAAAGAGCGTGGTTTAAACGCTCTTTCAATCTTATTTTGAACACAACTTAGAGAATAGTAAAAGTACCTTTACCAATGCACTTTACTTGATTTTTATCAAACGGCTCTTTGGATGCAATGGTACATTCTTCATCACATTCAATGGTGCCGGTGTAGGTAAAATTTTCTACATAAATATTAATCTTAGCCCCTTTGATCAACCCATCACCAGCCAAAGTACCGGCATGAATACTTACTTCTTCAGTGCCTTCGATGGTTCCTGTGTTGGTAAGCACGTTTCTTACATTCATAACGGTTTTATTACCTGAAAAGGTCCCGGCGTTATCAAAGGTTCCCATGTTAAAAGCAGCCTGGATCTGAGATGAAGCTCCTAAGAGCAATGCAGCACCTACCATTAATCCATAGGTTTTTTTGATATTCATATCCTTACCCCAATCGTTAATACAATATTAGCAAATTATTATTGTAATAGTACTGTAAATAGCGACAAAATCAACGCTTTTATGGTGTCGCAAAGTATAACGATGGGTAGACAATATCCATCCGATATTCTTTAATGATCTTTTTGCAGTTGGGCGATTGGCACAAGCACTCAACTATTTTTCCCTGTTAATTTGATTGGGCTTATCAAACAATACATAGAACCAAAAGTTTCAAGCACTGAGTAAAGCATTCTCCCTTGAAATAAAACCACAAAGCAGATACGCTTTTCTTTTCAGCTACGATAATAACACGGTAAATCAAATGGTTTTTGCGCAATACTCTAAAATGTTTATCCTCCTGTACGGACTTCTTGCATTAAATCCGCTATCCTCCATGACAAAAGAAGGCTCAGAAAAAGCAGAAGGCTATCAAGAAGTTTTTAGCGATAACACCCTTCATCAACAATTTGAAAATAAACGTTTTCTTCTGATTGAAGGTATAATCAACAAAGAACCCGCCAAGGTCGAACAACTATTACACAGTTGTACCCCAAAGGTTGCGATGGCACTTGCTAATATGCTGTATCAAAATATAGCTTATACAATTTTCTCAGGTGCTCACAACAAAGGCTCACTAACTCCCCTTTCACGTACTATTCGCTCTTTTTTCAGTCACTTAACTATTTATGAACAACGCGATCTGGATTGCGTAACTCCAGTGGCACTCTCTACTTTTTTGGGCGATAGTGACACTATAGTAAGACTTTTGGCCCATGGTGCAGATATTAATGGATTTTACGGACCTAAAGGATATCCACCTCTGCACCTAGCCGCGAAATATCAACCAGATCTCATACCATTCTTAATAGCACGTGGCGCAAACGTAGAAGCGCGCGATGGTTGTGGCGATACCGCCTTAATGGTGGCCTGCAAAAAAGATGGGAAATTTGAAGCGCTTGCACCCCTTATTGCTGCAAGAGCATCTCTCACTGCCACAATACCTCATGAGAGCGCATTTTTGCTTGAATCAAAAGTGTTTACTGCCACTCCACTCCATAGTGCCTGTAATAATAGACAGGTGGAAAAAGTGCGATTTTTGTTGCAAAATGGCGCACCCGTTGATGAGCCGGATATTCAGGGTAAAACGCCCCTCCATTGCACAGTAGCAAATAGGCATCATGGCATAGCCTTGATATTACTTGAACATGGTGCTGATATTACTCGTAGAACAGCAGATGGAAAAAGTTTGATAGAACAGATTAATGGTGACAAGCGATATCGATATGATGGACTTCTCGATCTCTTGCGGTATGGTGCGCCATACCCACACTCACGATATCATCGCCAGATGATTGCCGCGGAACTCTCTAACAATTATGGCCTACGACACTCTTCATTTTTGCAAAAATTTATTCAAGCATTGCTACAGAATGATCCACACGAGGTGCAGCAATTACTTTCTCGCGCTTCTGGTAATCAGCTTAATGAAACTGATGACCATAAGATGACTCCTTTACTGTGGGCCGTCTGCCGAGGTAATGTGCAAGCAACAGCAAGAATTCTTGAATGCCTACACAGATCTCCTATTGATCTTCAACGCCGCGATCAGAATGGATATACCGCGCTTGATTGGGCCCGCTGGTTACAAAGAGATGACATTGCGGAATTGTTGCAAAAAGCAGGAGCATAGTAAGATCAAGAAGATATTTCTACGCCAGAAAAGCTCAATGACGGATAAACAATATCCATCCGATATTCTTTAATAATCTTTTTGCAGTTGGGCGATTGGCATAAGCACTCAAAATTCCATGACTCAGGCCACGGAAAACCGGGTGTATAGGCATCATAGGAGGTGGTCAGCTCTTCCCCTGCTTTTATTGCGCGATTGGTCACAATTTCACCTGCAGCATTGAGATCGCAATTAGGATCGCACGAATGGTTACAAAAAGCCCATTTACCTCGGATTCTGCCCCATACCGGCTCGCCGTTTTCATCCATATGCATCAGTGCCACATATTTATACTCTTCGCGGGGATCATTAGCCCTATAGTCTTTATCAGTTTTTTCAAAATCAGCCGTGGCTACTATCACGCCAGCATCCAAATCGCACGAAGCTCGCAAACATAAGCCATAATGATTGGTATCAACATAGGAAGGATACTGAGATTCAATAGCTTGATAGTGCTCGGGAATATTTGCTGCACTGATTACTACAAAAACAGCAAGTAATAAAAGGAATATCTTCTTCATAAAAGCCTTTGCATCGTATTTTTACGATTTCTTAAGAACATACCGAGTTGCTTTCCCTTTGCCTGTTTTTTTTAATACTCCGGTTTTTACCAGCTCTGCTAATTTTCTGCCCAGGCTAGTGCGCGGCATATGAAGGCTTTTAGTAATTTCTCCCATACTCAAGGCAGTACTGGTGGCAAACAAATTCAAAATAGAACCTCTCACATCATCCGTTTCTTCCATTTTTTTCAGAACTGTCACACGCCCAGATGGTCGCGGCAAAATACATTTAATATAATTTACTCCCTCAATCACGTGCGGAGTAGGCAGCTCATACTTCTTATAACTTTCAAAGAGGGTAATAAAGCCCGTTCCTAATTTTTCCATATACCCCATTTCTCGAAATACTTTGGCAATTGCTTTATTGCGAATATAGGTAATTCCCATTTTAAGGTTATGAACATCCAATGAACCAGGAAAAGTACCCGGACTAAAAATCTCGATACGATTTTCATAAATTGCAATTTTTGTGGGCCCATTGATATGATAATTGCGGTGAATAATGGCATTGATCAACATTTCTCGCAAAGCATCTTTGGGGATTTCTAACTGTTCTATACGCCGCGGACCTTTAATAGTAAATGATACATTAAGGCGACTCAGCACAAAATCATACGCGTCATTAAACTGTTGCATCAATGTGCCGGTACAATCCCTGCTCGCAATTGCCTGCCTTCCCTCAGTACCGGAAAAATGTGAGCATATAATAAAAGCTTCAGAAAAAAAGTGCTGCGGTTGTTTACCAAATAATAAAATGCCCCCTACGGTCGGGTAGGTATGAGCATGTTCATGAGTAATAAGCTGGTAGGATAATAAAAGATCATTGATATTTTTGGGGCCTTTGCGATCACTTTTTCGCAACGCAAGAAATTCATTGAATGCTTTAAGATCAAGGTCTTTAATCGTTGCATGATAGACGGGCAAGGTATCAAATGAGAGTCCTCGCGAACGCCATTTAAGTTCTTCTATAGTATCAGCATTCGCCGGCATAGTACTCCTGCCAAGGCGAATGTAGGCTCCCTTTTCCAATCCCTCAGATTTAATATAGTAAGGTTTATTGGCCCCGGTAGAAACTTCAATAATGAGGATAATTTTATCGCCGATTCTTTGGGTATAAACTTGTGGAATGACCGGCGGAACTACTGCTTCGTAAATTGATTTATCAAGATATTCCAACAGAGCGTTCACTTTTGTTTCAGGAATACCGTAAATAGTTCCGTCATCATCAACACCAATAATCAACTTACCCCCATTCTGGTTGCAAAATCCTACAACCGTCTTGATGATTTGTTCATTTTTAGGAATCTCACGCTTGAACTCGATACTGGAAGATTCTTGTAATGGATATTTCATAAAATAGGCCCTTCTATTGAATACAACCCAGCCTAACAGAAATGGGTCGAATGGGTCAAATATTTTATAAAATACAACCCATACAGCCCACTTTGACGCCAATACAACCCATTTGGGTTATATTTTTTGCCAAAAGATCCTACAATACATTAAGAAAAATTCAGTGCCCCCTCTCCCCTATTGTAAGAAATACAATTACCTCTACTCTATAGAATAATGATTTGTACACTATACACTAGAGTAGGAGAGACGCCATGAAAGCATTGCGTACACTTTGTATCATCAGTTTTTTTTGGTCCCCATTTCTCATAAGCATGCAACAACAACCTCTTAAGATGGCCATCGTCGGTTTTGGCGGGCGTGCACAATGGATGCTTGTAGACTGTCTAAAACATAAAGAGCGGGATATAGAACTTGCTGCCATTGCTGATGATAATGCATCTGCGTGTATTGATACGATAACGCGAAGACTTGATATGAAAAAAGATTCCTCATTATCAGAACGATTTAAACGATGCCTCTCCTGCGTAACGCTCTATCGCAATACCCCCGATGCCCTGCAAACACTCTGCCACAATCATAAAGATCTTGATGTACTTTGGATCATGTCCGCCAACAACGATCATTATTGGCAGCTCAAGACAATATTAGAACACAGCAATGCGCGAAGAATATTTATGGAAAAACCTCTTTTTAGATCGCTCGAAGAATGGAATGCATTCGATTTTGAAACACCCACCAGAATACCGGTAATGGTTGGTTTAACCTTACGCTATTCATCAATGGCTCGCATTGTAAAAGAAAAATTACAACAACATAAAGACCAACTCGGCTCTCTCACCTCAGCAAAAGCATGGGAATATTTAAATTTTAGCCATGCATTAACGGCTTTTATTATGGGTGGTTGGCGTCGCTCTGCGCAGCTCTCTGGCGGATTTATGGTTGAAAAAGTAATTCATGATATGGATTTAGCACTTTTTTTCTTAGATGCTCTTGGGTTAACAGTGCAAAATACCACCGTAGAAAGTCATGCCGATCATCGATTTTTTATTAAATCGCGCAAACAAGAAATACTTGATTTTGCAATAAGCCATCCTCACTTATTCCCTATAGAAAAATATAAACCATGGCAACCCTATTATCCTATCCGAAATTCTGACAATTCTATTGATTGGAACACTTCTTTAGATCGTACTTTTGAAAATTATCCTGATAATAATAATTTTAGCGGCCGTGATATTATTCCTGATTATCAAAAACTCATTGCTCATATGCAAACTACTCAAAATCATAGGTTCGATTTCGAACTGGAAGTGGCAATGGGACCTTTTAAACCTCAAACCGAACGAGCACAACAATTTATCTTTAAAAATGGCATCGTCATGATTGATATTATGGCAAGTTGCATGCGCGTAGACTTCAATGATGGAACACGCTATACCTATGACCTCCAAACCAATAATAATGACCACGCTGATGGCGATAAGTATATTGTAGATTCGCTCATGGGAATTTCTCTGCCGAATGGTTATTCTATGGCCATGATCAATGATCCATTGGTGAAATTAGCGCATCAGATCATTTTGACAGCTGAAAAGCTGGTTGAGAACGGAAAGCATTAAGAAAATATACCCCACGCTTTTTAAGAATCATGTACACAATATATATCAACATCAAATACTGTATCAAAACCGATTTTTTGATACATGCTTACCGCTTCTGGAACCGCAAGAAGGACCGCATACCGTGCACCACGCTCTAATGCACGCTGTAAGATAGCCCGTGTAAGTCGGGTTGCTATCCCTCGCTTGCGAAAAGATTCATGAGTCGCAATATTAAAAATCCCCGCATTATCTCCCCTTAAAAACAACGAACCTGTTGCAACAAGTTCATTATGCCAGAAAGCCCCGAAATGCTCATTTGGCGATGAATCTAAATCCCGTGCTTTTATTGCATCGGCATAGCGTGCGGTTAAGGCATCATCAAATCCAAAGGATGGACCAACAATCCGCGCCCACGAATCAATGTGATCTTGAGTAGTCAGCGTTTTAATGACGAGACTGCTCTCTTCTGGTCCAACATAGTGAGGCAGTTGATCCAAAAAGCATATCATTGCATACCATGTTGCTGCTAATGCAAATTCTTGGGCTTTTAAAAGCTCGCATATAGTAGGCGGAAGCGTATTGGGTGTTACCCACCATGCAATGGGTATATTGAAATTTTTTGCTTGCTGATGGACGAAAGAAATGATTTTTTCGGTAGTTTCTTCATCGCAATAATACGGCGTCATCACAAAACTACTAAATACAACTTGAGAACCTGAAAGCCATAGTTGAAAGTTATCATCATGGTTGGTGCACTGAGCATAGTATGAGAGATCGTGCTGCACCATCTCACGAATCATACTTTCAACATTCTCTGAAGAAGCTACTATACTTTTTTCTTGAGGGATCGCACCAAATGCATGAAAAGAAATACCTCCTAAAAGGGCTAATGCTACAAAAATTATCTTGTTAGGCATTATACTCCCAAAGAAAAATAGACGTACTTATATGATTGATCATGATTTTTAAGCATTTTTTGCACAATTTTTATGTTGGATACCAAGATCATTGAAAAATTATTTTTCAGCTCTTCTGCACAACTTTTAAGAGTGTACAAGTCTTTTTCCAGAAAAGCGATTGTTGCCCGGACATATAAAATCCATGCTTTTTCTTCTTGGCTAAGATCTACATCATGAATATTTGTATACGCCTGTTTAAAATGATTAAGAGCCTCTTGATTATCTTCAGCCAATGCATACACTTGTCCAGCATGGAAATGAAGTATCTCCATTTCACTCTGCGAGAGGCTCTGCTTATTTCGATCAATATAACTTTCAAGAACCATAGCCATTGTTTGCAGCTTTTGCAGCGATGCATTAGAAGATCCCAAACTACGCCACCCTTGGTTAGGTGTTTGATCAAACAAAGTAAAAGAAAGCGTTAGTAAATATTCATATTCCTGCATGCTCTGCCCTTTACTGCTGAGAATAATGGCGAGCATTAAAAAGAAGACGTTGTATTTATGAATCACTATGCCTCCCTCAATGGTTATATATTTGATGTTGAAATTGTTACATTTAAAAAATTTGTTTACTTTAAGCTATATTTTCTCATAAGATTCCTTAAGACAAAGTGATGTTATTTTACAGCTTATGCAATGGAAAAAAAATGAAATCAATAGATGAACGTACAAAACAAATAATTGTCGCGGTTATTTCTGCAATTATTCCTAACGCTAAAATTATACTTTTTGGATCACGAGCACGGGGTGATTTTTCACCCAGAGCAGACATTGATATTGCCATAGATGCCGCAAAACCGGTGGACATTAGATTGATTGGCGAAGCGCGTGATATGCTCAATGCTTCTAATATCAATCTTGGCATTGATATTGTTGATGTACATGCCACCTCACAGAGCATGGCTGAAAATATAAAAAAGGAAGGGATCGTGTGGAAAAATTAGAGCGAAAAAAGCAACAAGCAACTTCATCACTCAAGACACTCGATGAGGCTATAGTTCTATTTTCATCCTTAAATAAAGAGGATAAGTACTATCCATCATTGAGAGATTCCACGATTAAACGATTTGAATATTCAATCGATGCTTTTTGGAAATTTTTAAAGGAATACCTTGAACAGAAACATGGTATTACACCTCCCGCTTCCCCCAAAGGAGTATTTAAGGCAGCACTCGATCTTCAAGTAATATCTGCAGTAGAAGAAGAGGAATTACGCTTATTAATCGAAAATCGAAACTTAACCTCACATGCCTACAATATAGAACTGGCAGAATCAATCGCAAAAGTCATTCCAGATCACTACCAAGTTATTCAAAAAATCCTTAGCAGATTATAGGCTCCTGGCGTCCGCCCATATGGCGGGCTAAAAATTTTTCTACCGCGCGATAAAAAGCGAGCCGATTTTCGGGTTTTATAAAGCCATGGCCTTCATCAGGAAAAAGTAAATATTCGTAAGGAATATTTTTTGCTTTCATGGCTGCTACGATCTGTTCAGATTCCAGTTGTGTTACGCGCACATCATTAGCCCCGTGGGCAATTAACATAGGAATTTTTATATTATCGACTTTATAGAGTGGTGAACGAGATTTTAAAAATTCTTCATCTTTTAAACTGCCTATTCGTTGTTCCCATTGCTCAATATTCCAATAAGGTGGTATTGATTTAAGCACAGTAACAAGGTTACTTATTCCTACATAATCAATGGCACAATGAAAAACATCAGGAGTAAAGGTAGCGCCAACCAATGCAGCATAACCGCCATACGAGGCACCGAAAAGGGCAATTTTTTCAGGATCAGCGATGCCTGTTTCAATAGCCCAATTGACGGTATCAATAAGATCATTGTGCATTTTTCCGCCCCATTCTCTATTACCGGCGGCTAAAAATTCTTTACCATAGCCGCTAGATCCGCGGAAGTTAACTTGCAGTACAGCATAGCCTCGGTTGGCAAGAAACTGAATAGTAGAGAAATATCCCCAAGTGTCCCGAGAAAAAGGGCCGCCATGAACATGCAATATTATAGGAAGATTACGCCGCTCTTTGCCCAGAGGATAGGTGATATAGCCATGCAAAGGCAATCCATCACGGGCTGTAAGCGCAATAGGATACATCGGCGCCAATTGGTAATTGTTCAGTGCTGGTCGGGTAACAAAGAGGAAGGTTGCTTTATGAGTAGTGCGATCATACCAATAATATTCAAAGGATTTATTATCATGATCAAAACCCAGGATCCAGTGCATATCATCGGCACTTCTGCAGATACTTTCAAGGTCGCCATTATTTATTGCCCGTATGGCATCAAAATCAGCTTGTAACTCAAAAGTTAAGACTTTATTTTCTAATCGCTCCTTATCCCAAGTTACTATCTCGGGTTCATAGGTATCACTATTAAAAAGAACGCTCTGAAGATCATAGGTTGGATCAGTAGCAAGAACTTCTTGGAGACCCGTCTTGATATCTAAACGTATTAGGCTTCGGGTATTGTGCCCCCAGGAACTATTTAAATAAAGATGGTTTCCATCTTTTGAAAATCCTAAAAGGCCATTATACAATTCATCTTTTAAGGTATCTTCAAAACCAACTTCCAATAACGGTTTCCATGAATCATCTGATTGCCGTATGAGTAATATTTGTCTGCCATTGACTTTACTGCTTATGGCTGCTTTAACGTTCAAGGATCGATCAGCTGCCCACCAGACAACATCATCAGGATTTTTAGCAAGCAGCATGAGCTCACCCGTGATAGTATTCAAACGGTAGGCATCAAAGAGTTTTGGATTGTCTTTATTCATTATAATGACGATCTCATTGGGAAAATGTTTATCGATTGCAATAGCTTCGGCTTTTGTTTTTGCAAAAGGGGTTAGGTCGCGCGTATCGTAGTTTTTAAGATCAACAGCATACAGATGATAATTTTCATCACCATTAGTATCTTGATAGTAAAGAATCTGCTGATTATTATAAGCCCACCAATAGTCATGAATCGGGCGTTGTGCATGAGTGATGGGTTTATCATCATGCTTTCCTGGTGTTTTAATCCATACATTGAGAATGCCGTTGACGGGTGCTAAATAAGCTAGCTGACTGCCATCAGGAGAAATCTGAGGACTGGCTTTTTCAGGATTGTTGAACAAGACAGTAAGGGGGATAAGATTAGAATCATGAGAAATCAATGAGTAACTTGCCAATGCAGTGAATAAGGTAGCAGTGATTACTAATGAATATTTGTGCATAGAGTATCCTGTTTTGATAAAATCACTAAAAATTCTTCTCCTAAAAGTTATCACCATCTTCTTTTTTATTGCTTTCATTAAGTAACTCTTCGATATTAACGTCATCTTTAATTTTATAACTGTTTTCACAATTAGCGCAGGATAAAAAATACTTTTTACTTTCAGTGGGAAATACTGGAATAAAGAAAAGCGTAAACCAACTTCTGTAAGAACAAACTGTCACTTGCGGCTCTGTGCACACTAGACATACATAATTAATAATACCTTCTTCGTGAATTTTGTTACGTGATCCCCAAATTATTATGAACATAACGCGATCCCCAATTATTAGCATGAGTAAATAATACGCTGACCTAGTATACTCTCCGAACTTGCAATTTGAATTTGTTCCGCTACAGAAACAATCCAAATTCTGCAGGAAGAGTCTGTAACATGAACTCAGATGGCCGCTCGGTAAAGATTATTCGTTTCCCCAAAGCTTGGGCGTATCCAATTGCAATTAATGCAGAAGCGCCAACGTAGCCACCGGATGCACACACGATCAGCGCGTCCGATTTGTCGATCATATTCAAATGATGCCGTTCAAGCTCCAAGGGAGACAGCCCTTCTTCACCTTCAAAGACAACGAATTCTTGGCCTGGATTTTTCGGCTCATCAAAACGTGGGCTTAGTACTTGTATATTGTGCGCACTCAGTTGTTTCTTAATCTTCAAAATATAATCTAGATGCTTTCTAAAGCTTCCAGATAAAACAACATTACGGAATTCTTGGCGCGAGATGCCATGCGCCATATTGGAATCGGATGGTATTATGTGGCTTACTCCAAAATGTTTAGCAACTGTCTGAGCAATTGCAGAACAGGCACGCGCTCCATGCATCCAGAGAGGGTCTTTTGGCATAAGATCTTCAAGCTGTTTGAGTGTAATGGAGTGAAATACGTCTTGGTTCTTTGCGCTGAAGTCTTCTAAGCTAATCTTATTTGGGTGATTACCATCTTCAAAAAGATCATTTTTCTTAAGCTTATAATCGGCCAAGCGCATGTAAGTAAGTTCGCCACCATTGTAAATTGCATTCGGTGTTTTGTAGTTTGTCATCGGCATCCTGTTACGAATTGATCCGATAACTTCATCTAACTTATGAGCAGAGAGAGAATCATTAAGGCAAGGAAAGTCTTTTAGTACTGTCATTACGCCAAGATCGAGATTGTGTCGCTCTTTAACGGAACCATTTTCAATTACCACTAACTCCGTAGACCCGCCACCGATATTGATAAGCAAGAGTGGAGAATTCAAAGCATATAAACCGGCAAGTGCTGTTTCTAGATAGTGCCCTTCAAGATCGTGAGAAATGATGTTAAAGAGGTGCCCTGTTTTTCTAAAGAATTCATCGGTCAATGAACGCTGAACATCAACGGCACACTTACGGAATAATGCAGTTGCATATATTTTCAAAGGAACGTTTTCGTATTTCTGAGTAATCTTAGTAATGTAGTCAAAAAATTCTTGTCTAACTTTTTCGGTTATACCCAGCTTAGGATTGAAACCTTCTTTAAAGTTAAAGCTCTTTGTTTCAAGTAAACTAAGTTCTCCGGAATCGGAAAGACTATAGGCTTTTACTGTTGATGAGCCAACATCAATTATTAATTTTTTCATACTTATTATTCTTCAAAGGCGACGGTGGAAGTAGATACTGCAGTCAATGGTTACACTGCGAACTTTTAACTGGAAGAGTCTACCAAAAAATTTGAGAGAAATCACTGAATATTAGGGGCTATATCGATGTCGTTATTGAGGAGATTTTTCTTCAGATCAACCCACCCGTGAATGAGAAGTCTTTTTTCTCATTTTTTTGTTCTCTTTCGAGTTTAAAAAATATACGGCTATGCCTATAGTGGCCGCAGTAAGGATCAGACCGACCCCTATGTAGAATGGTGTACCAAAGAATTGAGATATGCTATTTTCCGCTACTTCTTGGGAATTAATAATATAGGTAAAGACGCCTTTTCCCTCTTTCTTGAACATGCCTCGCCTAAAATCTTTTTTTGCCCGAATTTCACACACCCCATCGCATCGAATGGTTCCAGTAAAACGAAACTCATCACAATCAATTGTTATTTTATTAGAGTCTAAAATACCATTCCCATTAAGAATTCCTGCGTTTACGTTCAGCTCTCTTCCTGCAGATGTACCCTCGAGCGTAACAACTCTCATAGCAGGTGTCTCAGGAGTAGTAATAGTATCTTCAAGAAAGAAACCATAACATGAGAGAGAATTGATCATCAAACCAACGACTAAAAATATTCTTTTTGAATACATATTATGATTTTTCAGATTCATAAGGCTCCTTGAAGTATTTGGGCTCCTTTTACCTCACCCTTAATTTTACTGTCTTTATCAAGGATTACTTTCAACGTGTGATCTTGCGATACCGTTAGAAAGCTCAAGTTCCCTTCTATTACCGTATTTTTAAGTGAAATAAGCTGCACTAAAAATGCAGGAGTAGGAGTAACACATATTTCTCGAATAGTACTGTTGTTAATTATAGTGTGTAACGCTTGCAGATAGGTAACACCTCTAAATTGAGAATTAAGGATGGTTAACGCAGCGCCTGCCCGCATATGAGCCTCATCTTCTATATCAAAACAATCACAACATGCTGTATGAGAAACTAATGTTAATGTTTTAGCTCTGGCATTTTTGACATCTACAAGATCACCCCGCAAGGTAAGCTCCTCCTCCACTGTAATAGTTCCCACACTAATTACGAAACCTGGTTCCATACCAGAGAGAGAAACACAACAGAATAACATCATACCTACATATATACGCATAAAATCCCTCATAATAATAACTACTGGTGATTTAATTCATTAAAAAAATCCTTTCACGCCGTCCTTCGATACATTTTGCTTACGCAAAACACTCAGGATGAACGGGGAAAGGACAAACTATAACCGAAACGGACGGAACCTGGGGCGGAAGGATTCGAACCTCCGAATGTCGGTACCAAAAACCGATGCCTTACCACTTGGCGACGCCCCAAAAAGCGTTTAGATTAGCTATTATTTTACAGATATTAGAAAGAGAGTCTAGAGAGGCTTATTCGATAGCCTCAATTTCATCGACATCGTGGAGGATGCCACTTTCTGCTACCTTCTTAAACTCTTCTATCACAATCTCTTCGATTGATTTGCGCATATCAGAATTTAAAGGGTGCACGATATCGCGAAAGCTACCGTCTTTGCGGCGGCGTGAAGGCATAGAGACAAAGAAACCTTTGTTTCCTTCTATTACCTTCAAATCTCGAACAATAAAACTATTATCAAATACGATTGTTGCGTAGGCCTTTAATCGACCTGGTGTTTCTTTAGCGGGATATACTTTTACTTCTGTTATTTTCATTCTGCAATCCTTGAAGCTGGCAAAATTACCATCTCTCTTTTAAATGTGCGAAAACAAAGTCCTCTTATTCTAAAATAACCCCCGACTTTGTCAACGAGCTTATAATTTTTTATACCCTACTAAGCGCCCGTAATTTGGCAGAACGCGCAGAAGGATTTTGTGCAATTTCTTCGTCAGTTCCTACTACAGCGCCCTTGGTGGCCAAAACTCCTTTTCCCAGCGATACCTGATCAGCAAAAAATTGCTTTACCAATCGATCTTCTAATGAGTGAAAGCTAATGCACACTAAACGCCCTTCTGGTTCTAGTGCCTGCAATGCTGCGGGTAAAAAAGCATGAATATTATCAAGCTCATGATTAATATAAATCCGCAATGCTTGAAATACTTTTGTTGCCGGATGCGTACCCCGCTTGCGCATAAAGACGGGAGTCAGAGATTCAACCAATTGTGCTAATTGCAGAGTTGAGGTAAATCGTTTGCGCGTCCGCTCAGCCACAATTGCTCGTGCAATGCGTCGTGACGCCCGTTCCTCTCCCAATTGAAAAAAAATCTCAGCAAGCTTATCTTCTGAGGCCTTATTAATAATATCTGATGCAGTCACTTTTTGATGGGAAGGAGACATGCGCATATCAAGAGGAGAGTCATGATGAAATGAAAACCCTGCTGCCTGTAATAGTTGCCCTTGCGATGTGCCAAAATCTGCCAAAACACCGGCAAAAGGGCCAATGTGTTCTTTTTTTATAATTTTATAGAGATGTGCAAAATTGCCCCAGATGAGTCGCAATCGTTGGCCAAATTCTTCCTGGAGTGGTACGCCAAATGTTTCGAGGGCATTGGTATCCCAATCAAGAGCAATAACATTGATAGTAGCATCCGCTTGCAAGAGTGCTCGGGTATGGCCACCGGAACCAAAGGTTACATCTAAATAGGTTTTATGGGGTTGCAAATGCAAAGCGTGAATTACTTCTTGTACTAAAACAGGTTTATGCACGATGGGGTTATTCATAATGTTCCGCTATCGTACCGTAAATTGGTCGACTAATTTATCAAGGGCAATACCGCGCGAACCTTTTACTAAGACCACCGATTCTTGGGTCAGTAATTTTTCTAACGTATGGGCCGCCTCTTGCCAGTTTTGCACATGATCAACCTTCATCTGCCCCGGCAAGGTTTTTTTAGTCCAGTGCACTAAGTCACCCACTAAGATAACATGCTGGAGTGAAGGCACTTTGCGCAAAAATCTTCCTAACTGACGATGCCAAAAGGCGGCCGTTTCTCCTAATTCCAACATATCTCCCAGCACTGCAATTTTTTGGGCCTTAGTTTCCAGACGAGAAAAAGCAACAAGGGCGGCTTTCATGCTTTCAGGATTTGCATTGTAACAATCATGAATCAGGTGGCCTTTATAACCGCCCAAAGCACGCCGTTCAAAGCGCCCTTTTACCCCGAGTGGCTTTTGCAATCCTTGCATAATAGTCGCCAAAGGAACATTGAGCAAATGAGCCGCTGCGGTTGCCGCTAAACTATTATAGATGTATCCCTGATGAATATAGGGCACCGTCATATTCTGTTTTTGCCGGTATAATTTGACCACACAGGAAATAGAATCTGAACCCATGACTACTTTGCGGGCTTGTACTTGATTGACCGTTTTGCAGCCAAATTTAATAACGGGATGGGCATAGGCTACTTGGGCCAATAATGGCTGGTCACCATTAATGATGCCAATATTATTTTCTGAAAAATATTTAAAAATATCACGCTTTTCTTGGGCAATATCTGCCAAGGATCCCAGCCCCTCCATATGAGCATGGCCCACATTGGTAATAATTGCCGTGGTTGGCTTTAATAATCGCGCTAACTCCGCCATTTCTCCGCGTTGAGAAATACCCAGTTCAAAGACGCCTACTTGATGATGAGCACGCATATTGAAAATATTCAGTGCAACTCCAACCCGCGTGTTTTGGGTCCCTTTCGTTGCTACTACTGCCATACCATGGGTAGTAAAAATATTAACGAGCATTTCTTTCGTACTCGTTTTACCCACAGAACCGGTAATGCCTATTAAAGGAATATCAAATTGTGCACGCCAACTCATCGCTAATTTAATAAATGCGGCGGTAGTATCGCGTACCACTATCACTACCTTGCGTTCTAATTGAGCATGAAGAGTTGCTAACAACGACTGTTGCGCTGCATCGATCATAAGTCCTGCAGCACCACGTTCTAATGCTTGCGCGCAAAAAATATGACCATCAACTTTGGCGCCGGGCAATGCTACAAAAATATCTCCCGGTGTAATCGATCGTGAATCAACCGCAAAAGAAACAGTATCGGGGAAAACATTATACGGAATTTGTACATCGGGCAACACGCTTTGCACAAAATGGCGATCAAAACGCATGGAAATCGGTCTCCGCATGAATAAATTTAGGAGGGTGTTCTTGGCGAAGTAGAATGGCCTGCTTTTGAATATTTGTCAAGCTATGGTCGCTGTGGCAATCACCCCAAAACGCTTATAGGAAGAATCTTTTTCTCCGTTCGCCCCGAGGGGTCAGCGAAGCACCTTGCGCGTTCTTCCCCCTTGCGCAGGCGAAACAAGGCCGTGCGCCTCAAGCGTATCAATAAGGCGTGCTGATCGATTGTATCCAATACGAAAGCGGCGCTGCAAGAGTGAAATCGATACCTCTTCCACTTCATTTAAAAAAAGCAGCACTTGCTGATACAATTCTTCGTCAATATCCTCTTCCATCACTGCTGCTTTTGCAAGAACCGTAACATCAAGATATTGCGGTGGGCGTTCTGCTTTAATGTGCCCTACAATCTGTGCAATTTCTTTATCAGAAACATAGGCACCATGGAGCCGTTTTAATTGGGTATCACTGCCGTCTAAAAAGAGCATATCTCCTGAACCCAATAATTTATCAGCACCAGCGCAATCTAAAATAGTTCTTGAATCAATTTTAGAAGTTACTCGAAAAGAAATGCGACTGGGAAAATTCACTTTAATAAGACCGGTAATCACATCAACTGAAGGCCGTTGCGTAGCAGCAATTAAATGAATTCCGGCAGCGCGCGCCATTTGGGTAATACGAATAATAAGATCTTCAATTTCTCTTCCTGCTGTCATCATAAGATCGGCCAACTCATCAATGATAACCACAATATAAGGCATTTTTTTATGCAAAGGATCCGTTGATTTAGCGCTCATTGCTCGATAATCGGCAATATTACGCGCTCCTGCTTGTGCCATTAATTCATACCGCTCTTCCATCTGTTCTACTACCCAGCGCAATGCGGGAGCTGCCTGGCGAGGATCGGTAATAATAGGAAATAAAAGATGCGCAATATCAGCGTAGGGTGCAAATTCTAAACGCTTTGGATCAATGAGTATGAGTTGCATATCATCAGGCGAGCGTTTGCAGAGTAAACTAATAAGCATGGTATTGAGCGCTACCGATTTACCTGAACCGGTCGAACCGGCCATCAAAAGATGGGGCATACGCGCTAAATCAGCAATCACGGGAATACCCACCGTATCTTCACCTAATACTAATGGCAAGAGTGCTGAGGTTTGAGTGTATACGTCTGATTTAATAATGGCGCCCATAAGAACTGCCTTGCGCTGTTTGTTGGCAACTTCAAATCCCACTAATGATTTGCCCGGAATTGGCGCAATAATACGAATGCTGAGCGCTTGCAGTGCCAAAGCAAGATCATCTTCAAGGGTTATAATTTTACTAATTTTTGTATCAATATGCGGTTGATATTCATAGAGAGTAACGACCGGTCCCCGTTTAATAGCAACCACTTTGCCCTGCACACCAAATCGTTCCAACTTTTCTTGTAATAATACTGCTTTCTTTTCCAATTCCTGCATGAGCGTAGCATCATGCTGCTCTTGCTCGACCCCAATAAAAATGGAAAGATTGGGCAAGCTATAGAGCGGCGTTTCTGGAGCGTGAGGAACAGTGTCTGGTTCCGAAGGTGGTGTAGATGCAGGCGCTGGTGCTGTTGGTTGCCAGCCTTGCTGTATGTATTCCAATGGTTGCGTTGAACGCCCTAAAGCCTGATCCAGTTCCTGAATATCATACCCATAAAGCTCTTGTTCTGGTGCAGTTGTGCTAAACCAATTGGTATGCAATTTATCGTATACGCCTGCAGTGCGCGCGCTCCACCGCTTAGTCCATCCAGTAAGCGTACGCAATGGGCTTGCATATTTAAAGAAGGTATGCATTTTTTTGATACTCAGAGCAATTAATGCGCATACCTGCGTTCTAAAAATAATCACAATGCATGACCAGAGCAATGTATGGAGCAGTACTAAGGTTCCCCATTGATCAAGCCATCGATAAAGCACTCCGATTGTTTGATAGCCAATCAAACCACCGGGAACCGCTGGTTGCCACGGATCAAGGCGATATAATGTCGCAAAGCACGATCCAATAAAAGGCAACAAAAGCAAGGCACCAAAACGCTCCCATTCTCGTTTCCACGGACGTTGCGTAACGGTCATCGTACTATAAAAGCCAAAGGCACCTAAAAAGAGAAACACTGCACCACCCCAGAGAAAGAAAAGAAGTGCTGAACTATAGGAACCCACAATGCCACACCAATTATGAATCGGTCCCGGATTGGTGGAGTATGAAAACCATGAAGCATCAGTGGGTGAGTAGGAAAGAAGCGCGAGAAGGAAAAAAAGTGTAAGGCCAGATATAATGATGAATCGAATTTCATAATATGACCACAGCCGCGTGGCAATGGTACGTAAGAGTGCAACAAATGTCATGACACTTCCCTTTTTATAATATTCTTTCTTTGGTTCAAAACCAGAGTCAAATTATTCGTGGGGGAAACAGACTTTTTCCCGCTCATCCTGAGTAGCTCGAACATTGAGTGAGAGCGTATCGAAGGGGCAATAAATTTTTACGTGGTTCGATACGGCCTATGGCCTACTCACCATGAGCGGTGTGATGTCGCCCATTTCCTTCTTATTAAATCATCTGTTTTACCCAACACCCTAGCTTAGGCAAAATGATCTCAGAAATACAAGCAGCTCATACCCAGCCTTCGTTTTTACTGCGCAGAAATGCTCAAAGAAGTGTTAAACTATGGCGGGCTATTCTTGTTGCTCTCAGCTCTCTTGATAAAGCAGCTCATAGGAAAAAAGCCAACATAAGAGGTATAAGCATATACCATGCGGCATAAAAGAGTGTATGCGTCTTGATGGCGTACCAACTCAAAGCAAGACATCCTCCAGCAATACTACTACTGATAACTATCGCACAGAAAAAAGGTATATTCATAAGACTCATCATGAGCGTCATGCCTCCTTTGAAGAAAAATGCCTGGCCCCATGCTGCCATAAGCAAGGGCACTTCAATGGCCCAACTTATTTCAAATGCAGCACGCGCACTCAGACCAAGCCATTGCGCTACTACTACCGTGCTTGCAAATCGAGATATTCCTGGTAATAATGCTATTCCTTGCACACAACCAAGTATGATTGCATCCCGAATATTCCAAGAGCGAGTTCCTTCAGGACACCAAGAGAGGGAAGCCAAAAGTAACCCAGTGATTAAAAATCCTGCCCACAGAGGAATGGTAATGAGTTGATAGTAGCGAATCACCAGATACGCAAGAGCGGTAATGCTATCGGCAATACCAACAAAAAAGATAACGCGCAGTATCATCCACCAACAGCAATCGACATGCATAAGCATATATGACCACCGAGGGAAAAAATAAACTGCCACAATAATAATCGTGGGCAATTGTATGAGATCAGATAAGGGAGATTGATCTTCCAAACCCCCAGAAGAATTACCCTGAAAAAAGCGTGCACCAATTTTTTGGAACAGAGTAAGATGTCCAGAACTGCTGATCGGTAACATTTCGATAATAATTTGCAGTGCAATGGCGATAGTAAGAAAAATCATATTCAATATCTTGCATCTTTAAAATTTATTTCGATATAACCATAGTATTGTATTTTATATTCTCTACCTTAAAAAGGAGTTTTGTATGTCTCTCATGCGTTTAAAAATTTTCTGCCTGGCCCTGCTCGCTACCAGCAGTACCGCCTATGGCGTTGCTCCTTACTTTAGCATTCGTTCGCAAAGTGTGGACGCAGCGCGTGAATTAATGGGATGGGCCCACAAAGTAAATCTCTTTGATATGGAAAAGATCTACGGAACTTTTGCTATCACCATAGAAGGAACTGGCTCTTTCAAACCCAATAAAATTAGCGAAAGCTTATTTGGCATCGGTAATGATTGTTTCAGTTCAGTAACAACCGTTACCTGCTGCAATAATGAATGTTGCGATGGAGCCCAAGTTACCATTTCTGGAAGCCAAGTCTCCAATCGCGGCGCTAATGATTGGATGGCAGATTACTTTGGTTTAGATCCTCTGTATCAAAGTGTCTTATCATTTAAACCTCGGGTCAATAATTTCATTGCCGATTTTAATTTGTATGTAGGACTCGATGAATGGTTGTGTGGCACTTACTTCCGTATTCACGCGCCGGTCGTCTGGACCAAATGGAATCTTCATGCGTGTGAATCGATTGTAACCACCACAACCCTCATTGGATACCAACAGGGATACTTTGGACCAAATGCGGTTCCTTCTTCCGCATTAAATCCATCGGCACTCGCCTTCTTTGAAAATGGTGGCGTACCTACTATTGGTGGCGGCGTTACCTTTCAACCCTTGCAATATGCCACCTTCAAGCCGAATGGTGAATCAAAAGTAGCACTCGCTGAAATTCAAATGGCTCTTGGATGGAACTTCTTCATGGAAGAAGATTATCATCTGGGACTTAACTTCCGTTTCTATGCACCAACGGGAAATCGCCCAGAAGGGATTTATCTCTTTGAACCGATCGTGGGGAATGGTAAACATTGGGAAGTCGGCGTAGGACTTACTAGCCACTACACGTTCTGGAATTCTCCTGATGAAGATTGCTCTTTTGGTGTTTACGTGGATGCTAACTTCACCAGCTTGCTTCGCACGCGGCAGACGCGTACGTTTGACTTAACCGGCCGGCCTCTTTCACGCTATATGTTAGCAGAGAAAATGGGAACCCCGGTGACTAATTTATATGCGAATGCCAATGCAAATACCAGTAGCGGATCAACTGCTCCATCGGAACAATTCATTAACATCTTCAGCCCTGTTGCCAACTTGACCACGGTCGATGTTAAAGTGCGCAGCGCCATACAAGCTGACGTTGTGGCCATGTTTAACTATACCAACTGCAATCTTGAATTTGATTTTGGGTATAACTTCTGGGCTCGCACCTGCGAACATATCGATCTTGATTGTAACTGCTGCCCAACCCCATTAGCTGATGGAACCACCTGGGCATTAAAGGGTGATGCATTTGTAACTGGCTTTGCACAAAGTTCAGCAGGCGGTGTTGTTGCAAACCAAGCGATTAACCTCTCGGCAAGCGAATCGAATGCAACGATTAATGCAGGAACCAACTATCCATCAGGATCGGCCGGGCTTATTCCTGCGCGCAATCCCAACGTTGATAATGCACTCTATGCTACCTTTGCTACCTCAGGAGTTGGCGCCAACATTCTCTATCAACCAAGCGGTTCTGCGGGCGATCAAACCAAAACATCACTGAACCCAATCTTATTAAATGAAACCTATATTGCACTCCAAGCAGCGCGCACCCAAGGTATGTCACAAAAGGTATTTGCTCATGTCAGTTATACCTGGCGCGATAATGAATGCTGGATGCCGTATTTAGGCGTTGGTGGCAAAGCAGAATTTGCATCAAAGCAAAAGGAAGGCAGTTGCGGTAGTAATAACGTCAATTGTAATCCATTAGCCACCGGCGGATTGCCACAATGTACTGAAGGCACCGATAATGATTGCGGTTCTTGCCAACGCTGCAATCTTTCAGAATGGGGTGTTTGGCTCAAAGGTGGTATTTCATTTAATTAAGCCATCGAGATAAAAAGAGACATGTTAAGAAAAAAGGCTCGGCCCACGCCGGGCCTTTTTCATGCTTGCACAAACTCCCCTGCCATACTAGAATTGCTGATAGATTTCATTAAAGGAGTAGTCATGAAGTATAGTCGAATAGTAAGTCTTTTTTTATTTATAAGTCCCTTGACCCATACCGCCGTTGCCCCCTATATTCAGCCGCGCTCGCAAAGTGTGGATGATTCGCGTGAATTAGTCGGCTGGACCCATTTTATTAATCTCTTTGATGAAGAAAAAATTTATGGCGCTACTGCCTGCACTTTAGAATATACTCACACCTTTTGGCCCGATAAAATAGCAAACTCAATGTTCGCACCAAACTTGCAAGATACCAGTACTGAGGGAGAATTTATTGGTATTTCTGGCAGCCAATATCCCAATCGTAACAGTGAAGATCTTCTAGCTGATTATTTTGGTCTGCCCACCGATTTTAGAAGCATCATCCAATTCAAACCCGTCGTTACTAATATTATTTTAGATCTTGATTTCTATATTGGCTTAGATCCATGGCTCTGCGGCCTCTATTTCCGCGTTCATGCACCGATTGTGCACACCTGGTGGAATTTAGGCTACTGCGAAACAGTGACCTCTCCGGGCGTCAATAATTATGCACCCGGTTATTTCAATGATTCTACCACCGGAGTAAGCAGAGGATATTTACTCAATTCTTTTGGCGACTATGTGAGCGCAGGACTTGTTCCTAATTTAGGCACCACCGTGAGTTTTGAAAGTTTGGCCTTTGCGCGCATGTCACGAAAAACACAAAGCTTAACGCGCGTTTCTGACTTAGAAGCAGCATTTGGATGGAATTTTGTGCAAAGTGATAACTATCATTTTGGCCTTAATCTTCGTGCTACTGCTCCCTGCGGCAATCGCCCCAAGGGAGAATATTTATTTGAACCAATGATTGGCAATGGCCATCACTGGGGCCTTGGTATTGGTTTGACCAGTCACTGGGAATTGTGGCGTGATGATCATGGAGAACAATGCGCCGGACTCTATATCGATGCTAATATTGGAACACTCTTTAAAGCAAATCAAATCCGTGTTTTCGATCTCTATGCACAACCATTGAGTCGTTACATGCTTGCAGAATTATTGGGCACTCCGGTGGTCAATCTCTATGCTTCTACATCCGCAGGAAGCACGAGTGGCGCAACCGCTCCCAATCTGCAATTTCAAAATATTTTACGCCCCGTGGCAAATTTAACGGCACAATCCGTGCAATCAAGCTTTCCGTTTCAAGCAAACGTAACGGTACTCGGCAATTATAGTTATAATTCCTGGTCTCTTGATTTAGCCTACGATTTCTGGACCGTTGCCTGTGAAAAATTAAAACCCGGCTGTTGCGTGAGTGCGCTGAATGATAACACTAATTGGGCACTGAAGGGTGATGCGTATGTTTATGGCTTTGTGGCAAGTGATGCCATCGATTTGCCAAGCAGCGTCACTCCTAATGAAGCGATTCCCTTATCGGCTACTGAATCTCAAGCAACCATTAATGCGGGAACCAATACTCCCTTCGGCACTCCCTTTGCCTCTTCGCAAGCCCGCAACCCCAATATTGATAATCCGCAATATGCTTTGGTGTATACTGCTGATGATTCTGATCAGATTATGGTCACCCCCAATACCGTTCACGATCCATTAGGCACTCCTGCCAACCAACAGCGCACGTCATTAAATCCGGTGCTCATTGGTGATACCGATCTCGATATTGATGGCGCCCGCGTGGGCGGCCTTTCCCATAAATTAGTGCTTCATCTGAGCTATACCGGTTCTGATCACCGCGGTTGGTCGCCCTATATTGGGATTGGTGGTAAAGCAGAATTTGCGCGCCATTTAACGACCGATTGTTGTGCCAATTCATGCGATGGATGCCTTGATACCAACTTCTCCGAGTGGGGAATATGGCTCAAAGGTGGAGCGGCATTTTAATACTAATTTTTTCTTTTATATCGTTTATTTTTTAAGATTTTTATTTTTTCTTTTTTGTTTCTTGATGCTCCGCATGGGTTTATTTTCTTTTTTCCTTTATTCCTCGGGCCTATCTTA
>Ga0364859_10226_pt1 | contig 39729 bp, 18 predicted proteins | sample ExccelAu500001D3_FD_206911 | JGI IMG/M metagenome (GOLD analysis project Ga0364859, IMG submission 206911) | Enriched cells from Trout Bog Lake Hypolimnion, Wisconsin, USA - BchlTB.Aug20.5000.01 .D3 | ecosystem: Environmental > Aquatic > Freshwater > Lake > Hypolimnion/Profundal zone | place: USA... | reverse complement strand
GTTTACTGCAGGGGCGAAAAATTTTTCGCCCCTGCTGGCTCGTCAAAAACCTGCATTGATCATTGCCTTTGATCATAACCATAACAATAACCGGCGTTACATCATCTTGACTTTGACGATTGCATAGGAGATCAATGCGTTTCCTGCAACTCGCGCGTAGCGGCGTTCATCAGATCGAGGGCGGCACCGGTGGCGGCACCGCTCCAGTCGCGGTAGGGACCTTGCCATTTAAAATCAAACAGGTGATCGCTGTTTTGGGCTTTCTGCCACGCTATATCAGCGTTGTGCAAAATAAAACGGGTGATGGCCTGGTCTTTCAGCACCGAGTTAAGTTCGGCCAGTTCGCGCACAAAAATGCCTTTAAACTGTGGACAATCGGGCCCTGCATCTTTGCCCAGTTTATCGGTTAAAATACTGTCCTTATCTGCCACAATGCGCATGCAGGCAAGTGCGGTTTTGTGAGCGCTTTCCAGGTAATCTTTATCGCCGGTAAGCGTGAATAGTTCTTTTTCGGCAGCCAGTATCACACCCTGGTTGTAGGTCCAGGTGTTGCCTTTATTGTTGATGCAGTGATCTAAACCATCATTGTATAAATGGTCGTCATTCAACATGCCGCTTTGGGCCAGCCAGTTGTAGCCTTTTATGCTCCAGCCAAGATAATAAGCCCTGCGTGCAGTATCGGTCTGGTGACTGGCGAGCCGGGCAGCGAGGAGGATGAACAACTCGTTGGTCACTGCATTTTTATAAGGGTGGTTGCGCATCCAGTTCATGCCGCCGTTGCAGTGGTCGTCCCAACCGTTTTTCAGCATGTAGTCAAATATTTTTTGTGCGGTGGTCAGGTACGAAGCAACGTGGAAAAGATCGTAGGCTTTCAGCCAGGCCATGGCCCACCAGCCGCTGTCGTCGTAAGCCCAGTTTCGGAAACTGCCCAGCATTTTATGGCGGTTAGCGCGGAAAATAACTGCGCACCTTCTTTTGTCTGTTGCTCCTGAAAGCCTGCTATGGTCTATCATGGCTTCCATTATATTAGCGGCGTTCCACCAGCCTGCTCTTTTGTAAAGATGATCGACCGGCGATTGAAGTACCAGCAAAGCGTGGTCGATATCAGCGGCATGGCTTGCATAAAGCGCCGCCCCCTTTAATTCGGTTGGCCGGCTACCGCGAAGGTCGCTGTATTCGGCTATGGTATGTTTTTTCTGACAAAAAACGGGTTGCGCTAACAGCAATAGCCATAAAAGCAATAAAGGGGTTCGCATAAAACGAAAGATACAAAATTGCCGGCTAAATGATCATGAGCCTGCTTTGCAGGTCGGGGCGGTATTTATGACCAATGGGTATCGTTTTGTTGCACACAATAGCGGTATCGGTGTCAAAACTTTCGAGGTAATGAATGTTGATATGGAAAGTGCGGTGTATACGCAAAAAAAGCGGGTTGTGCTGCAGCTTATCTTCAATGCTTTTCATGGTGCTGTTAACCACGTATACTTTATTTTTGCAGTGTACTTTCACGTAATCGCCCCAGGCTTCAAAATATAATATATCATCATACTTTAAGCGGGTCATCGTGCCGTTCTCCTTCACAAAAATGTGGTCGGTTGTTTTCACTTCGGGCCTGCGCAATTTGCAAAACTGCTCGATCGCTCCCAGAAAAGCGGCGTAACTCAACGGCTTTTGCAGGTAGTGGAAAGCCCTCTGTTCAAAAGCTTTAATGGCGTAATTATCTTTGGCACTCACCAGGATAACCGGTGGCATATTCTTTACCGACTGCATCAGTTCAAGCCCATTCATATCAGGCATTTCGATATCCATAAATACCAGGTCAACGTCTGTTGCGTTCTTCAGAAAATTGGCGGCTTCTACTGCATCGGTAAAAGCCTGCAACAGGTGCAAGCCATCAGTGCTGGTTACGTAATGTTTTATTACGTTCAGCGCCACAACATCATCATCAATGAGTATACAGTTGACCATTCTCCGGGGCTTTAGACAGTTTTAAACAGATACTTACAAATGGAGGGGTCAGATGTATTTTGGGGAGGTGGTTAATAATACGCGGCTTATTCATTAAAGATATACCCCGAAATTATGACTGTGCTCATGCCTTTGTAATACAATACAAATATGACGAATGTCATAAATCTAAATCCGGGTTGTAACGTTTAATTTGCAACAGCTATCTGGCTACCGGGGGGATGTCAGATAGCCAAAGACCCGGATTTTATATCCGGGTTTTTTTTTTGCTCTTTTTTTTAGTGCAGCTGCTGCAACCTGCAACCCGCCTTAGTTCTGCAGGAACGGCGATAAGTGCCCTGCCTGTTTTGTCTACTAAAAAAACCATGTAATTGTCATACAATACAAATATGATGAAGGTCATAAATCTTAATTGAATCAGTAGCGTTAAACTTGCATAGTTATCTGGCTACCGGGGGGATGTCAGATAGCATAAGGCCCAGGTAGTTTCTATCTGGGTTTTTTTTTGCCCTTTTTCGAGCTTGCTACACGCGATTTCCTCTTAACAGCTTTGTTAATGACTTCCCTGACAATAATTTTTTTGGGTTACTAATATTTAATTCTACCTTAGTGTCAATTTAACACCAATCAGGTTAACAAACGCCCACACTCAAAAGACCCCGCCATGAAAAGCATCTATACACTCGCTCTTGTTTTACTTTGTTTTGTAACCCTGCAGGCGCAGTACATGTCGCGCAGCCAGCCGGTGCCGTTTGCCTGCCCTACGGTTTGCCCGGGCAGCGTGATAGTGCTGGAGGTTTTCCAGGTGCAAAGCCTTAACCAGGGCGATACCATACAGGCATGGCTTTCTAATGCTTCGGGTTCGTTTAGCACCGGTACTACTACCCTAAATACCACGGCGTATAGCCTCAACACCGGCACCACCTGGACCACCGGTGCATACCGTTACACAGCCGATGTCAACAACCTCTATATCAAGATAACCATACCGGCTAATTTGCCGTCGGGCACCGGTTATACTATTAAAATGAAAACCTCTTCAGGCTATGTAGCCGGCGACCTGTTCTCATGCAGTGGCAGTAATTATATCACCGTAACTTCGGCCTACCCCGTACTGGGTAATCTGGCCATCGGAGCCAGCGGCAACAACCAATGGATAGGTCACGTTTACAGTTGGACGGCCACTACCACTTCTCCCTTATTCACCGCCCAGCTGGTAAGCGCGCAGGATTTTTTCAACGCTAATAATTATGCCGGGTATTTTCTGAAAGACAGCCTCGGTTTCGACATCAATTATTTAACCGCCAGCGGTGGCACCTGCCCCGGCGCACCGGGCCCGTTGAACGACGGCACTAACATTCCGTGCTCGCAGGGTTTTGGCAGTTTGTTCAGCATAAAATTATTGCGCACTCAAAACTTTGCGCCCGGTTCGTATCGCTTCACTATTGATGGCGACGATGGTATCAGGTTCAGTATCGATGGCGGCAACACATGGTTACTGAGTCGCTATTTCGAACAAACATATCCTAACGGATTCCAGTCTACCGATTCGCTTTATCCCAACGGTATATGTCTTTCGGGGCAAACCAACCTGGTGATAGAATATTTTCAACGCAACGTTGATGCGCACCTTGCTTTTACTGCCACACAATTATCAAGTTCAACAGTGTCTGATGCCGGTAATAAGACCTGCTGTGATGCCGGTTCAGTTACCTTTAATCTTTCGCAGGCCAACGGCTCTACTTACCAATGGTATTACAGTACCGACAACGGCAGCACTTTCAATACCGTTCCGAACACAGCTCCGTTCGGTGGTGCGGGTACTTCTGGCCTGAGCGTAAATAATGTACCGGGTTCGTATAACGGGTATATATTCAAATGCAGCATTACCGGTATCTGTGCTTCGGCGGTCTACACGCCTAATGATACCTTGTTTGTGGTGAACGGCGGCACACCTATAACCATCAACGCTACCAAACTGAGCATCTGCCCGCATAACGACTCTGCCGTGCTTTGTGTGCCTGCTATATATTCGAGCTATGCCTGGAGCACCGGTGCCACCACCGCCTGCATCACTACCGACTCGGCCGGCGATTATTATGTTACTACATCTTTCCGCACCGGTTGCACATTTCCATCGAACCATGTGCAGATATCTGTTTTCCCGGCTATAACACCAACTATTCACGAGGCGGGCTCAACGCTCAGCACACCAACACCGGGTAGTTCCTATCAATGGTACAACAACAACCAACCGGTAAGCGGCGATACACTGTCATCGATGACCATCGAAGCACTGGGTACCTATTACGTAACCATGCTTGATGTGAACGGATGCCCGGAACAATCCGGGCCTATTGTTACCAAGATAACCGGTATCGACGGCGTATCGGGAGTTTCGGCGTTTAGCATCTACCCCAACCCTGCTACCGAAAAATGCATGGTTTCCCTGAGCGGCACCAACCCCGGCAACGACCCTTTACTGGTATACGATGCCATCGGGAAACTGGTCATGCAACCGCGCATCATAACCGGTAGCGCAGAGGTAAACATGCACAACATGGCAGCCGGTATCTATTTCTTCAAAATGGGTAATGAAGTACAACGCGTGGTGAAAGAATAACAGCCGCCGGTTCAATGTGCGAATCGGCCCATGATAGGGGCGAAAAATTTTTCGCCCCTATCGGTAAACATCCTGCCGGTATTCATTATTGCCTTTGATCATAAGCATCATAACGTATCAGCGTCCCCGCCTTTTCATTATCTGATCATCACATTCCGGTATCGTCATTCAGCTTTATATGCGAGTTATCGCAATAAGGTGCTTTGGCGCTGAGTTTGCACGTACACAACTTTACATTTTGCGTACGTTGCACAGTAAAGAGCAAAGGCTTAAATACAGTGCCGTGATGTGAGCCATCGCAAAATGGCTGGTTCTTACTGAATCCGCAGCGGCAGTATAAATAGGTGCCGGGTTCAAGTTCAAATTGGGCGGGTTGGGTTCCGGTGGTCTTTAAACGCAGGTAATCACCTGAAATTTCACTCCCTTCCTTTTTCGATTTCACCAAAGGATATAGAAAATGCGACCACCAGCTGTCTTTAGGGTCGTTGGGCAGGCCAAGGGCCGTGGGGTACTGCCGCGTAAATTTAGCCGTGCCGAAAAGCTGGTCCCATACCGAGAACATATTGCCAAAGTTGCCATTCGGATCGCTGATATTATCGGCCTGCGATTTACCGTGATGCGCATAATGAAAGGCGGGCGTAACAAAAATATGTTCAACCACAAAGGCCACCGGGCTCAGCACTTTATACTTGTACAGCACCCTATCCCATTTGGTGGGGCTGTGCGAGCCGACAATGAACAATTGTTTCAACACCAGCCCCACGGCCACGGCCGCTCCGCCACCACAAAAAGTTACCAGAGCGAGCCACCAGATATTGGGCATTAAAATATAATACAAAGCAGCGTTGCGGTACGAAACCAGTAAACCCATTTCCTCGGCTGTGTGATGAGGCCGGTGCAGGCGCCAGAAGAACTGGTTTTGATGTGCCAACCGGTGATACCAGTATTGCAACACGTCATCTACCGAAAGGAACAGCAGCAATGCCAGCCAGAAACTGGTATGGCTCAGCAACGAAGCCCCTGCGGGGTAAACAAGGGTTAACAGCGCTGCTACCCCCAGCACTATGCCCGGTTTAATAAGGGTGGATAACACCAGGAACGAAACCACCTCGAGCCAATAATCGTCGCTGTTACGTTTTTTGAAATCAAGCAAACTACCGAGCCCTTCCGCAAGACTGAAAAAGACCAAAATGGCCAGCACGGCCTCGTTAGCATACGAACTGATGAATTGCAGCATGTAAAAATTTAATGATGAGCGGCCGGGGGGAATGGACAGTGTAAATTAAACGAATTTCCGGAAAAGAGGGGCCTCATGAAATATGTTTATTACTTGTGGTTTGATCCAGCAAGGGTGAATGCAAATTCGTCAATACAAATACAATGGGACGCTGATTTATTATGATTGTTATGATCGAATGCAATGATGAAGGCAGGTTGTGATTCCCAAATTCCCGGTTGCGTAACTCCGGTGCCAATCGAGTATTTCCGTCATCTTACCAAACCTCATTTGTTAAAATGATGCCTTAAAATAATTCTAATTAATTATTAACAAAAAATATCAATCTATTGTTGTTTAAGTCAATATGTAACAGTATAATTGTTTTGCATTCATTTTATTTTTTAACAAATAATGTTTCCATGAAAAGAATATCCCTCCTTCTTCTGCTGTGTGTTTTTGTTCAATTAAATAAGATGCAGGCCCAGGCGCCTCAAATGGTTAACTACCAGGCAGTAGTGCGCGATGTATTGGGTCACCCGCTACCGGCAGGCAGCCAGGTTTCGGTCAAACTTCAGATACATGACCAAACGGCCTCCGGTAATGTCGTTTTTCAGGAAACTACTATCGCTACGACCAACCAGTTTGGTTTGATCACGTATGCTTTGGGTAGTTCGGGGAATCTTTCGTCGGTAAACTGGGGCAACGGTCCCAAATACCTGGAAGTAGCCATCGATCCTGCTGGTGGAAGTAACTTTACCTCTATGGGCACTTCGCAATTGCTGAGTGTGCCTTATGCATTATATGCGGGCAACGCGGCATCAGGTGGTACAGGCCCTACCGGAAATAACGGTGCAACAGGTGTCGCCGGTGCCAATGGTGCCACCGGGCAAAATGGTCCAACAGGTGCTGCCGGCAGCACCGGAGCCACTGGCGCTACTGGTCCGAGTGGACAAGATGGAACGAACGGAACTAATGGGGTCAATGGCCTAACCGGTTCAATCGGACCAAGCGGTGCCGACGGAACGAATGGCATTAACGGTGTAACCGGTGCTACCGGCCCGAGCGGGCAAGATGGAACGAACGGAGCTAATGGTGCAACCGGCGCTACAGGCCCTGGCGGTGCCAACGGAACGAATGGCATTAACGGTGTAACCGGTGCTACCGGCCCGAGCGGGCAAGATGGAACGAACGGAACTAATGGTGCAACTGGACCAATCGGTGCTAACGGAACGAATGGCAGTAATGGCGCAACCGGTGCTACGGGTCCGAGCGGACAGGATGGAACGAACGGAAGCAATGGTGCCACGGGAGCTACCGGGCCAAGCGGTGCTGACGGCGCAAATGGCATTAACGGCGTAACTGGTGCAACCGGCCCTAGCGGACAAGATGGAACCAACGGAACTAATGGACCCAACGGAGCAACTGGAGCTAACGGACCAAGTGGTGCTGATGGAACAAATGGCATTAACGGCGTAACCGGTGCTACGGGCGCGAGCGGACAAGACGGAACGAACGGAAGCAATGGTGCCACGGGAGCAACCGGCCCAAGTGGTCAAGATGGAACCAACGGAACTAATGGAAGCAACGGTGCCACGGGTGCTACAGGATCAAGCGGTGCTGATGGAACAAATGGGGTTAACGGCGCAACCGGTGCCACCGGCCCGAGCGGACTGGATGGAACGAACGGAACTAATGGAAGCAATGGCACTACAGGGGCTACCGGACCAAGCGGTGCCGACGGAACAAATGGGGTTAACGGCGCAACCGGTGCCACCGGCCCGAGCGGATTGGATGGAACGAACGGAACTAATGGAAGCAATGGCACTACAGGGGCTAACGGACCAAGCGGTGCCGACGGAACGAACGGCGTTAACGGCGCAACCGGTGCCACCGGCCCGAGCGGACAGGATGGAACGAACGGAACTAATGGAAGCAACGGCACTACAGGTGCTACCGGACCAAGTGGTGCCGACGGAACGAATGGCGTTAACGGCGCAACCGGTGCCACCGGCCCGAGCGGACAAGATGGAACTAACGGAAGCAATGGCGTAACCGGTGCCACCGGCCCAAGCGGACAAGATGGAGCAAACGGAGCCAATGGAAGCACTGGCGCTACCGGTCCAAGCGGTGCCGACGGCACGAATGGCGTTAACGGCGTAACCGGAGCCACCGGCTCAAGCGGTGTCGACGGATTCAATGGGAATGACGGTGTAACCGGTGCCACCGGACCTAGCGGTCAGGACGGAATGAATGGCGCCACAGGCGCTACAGGACCAAGCGGACAGGATGGAGCCACTGGCGCAACCGGACCTACCGGTATCGGAACACCAGCTGAGTATGCCGACTTTTATGCCATGATGCCTGCGGACAACGTTGTTCCGGTATTTATTGGTGGTGCGATCGAATTTCCAGAGAACGGAATTATCTCATCCAATATAATCAGGGTCTCAAATAATACCTTCAGCTTTTTAGTGCCGGGCAATTACCAGGTGCATTTTGATGTAGGTGTTACTGAGCCATGTCAACTTGGCTTGTTGTTGAATGGCAGCTTATTGCCGAATACTATAGTTGGGCGGGCAACCGGCACTACACAGGTTACCGGCACTTTTCTCATACAGATAACAACACCTGGTTCATTTATCAATTTGATCAATAACTCATCGTCTTCGGCGGTTACAATTACGCCTTTAGCAGGTGGAACCAATGCCGTATCAGCCCATCTTATAATAACACAGCTTGGCAGTAACGGGCCGGCTGGTGCAACCGGCGCAACTGGTCAGGATGGAACCAATGGCTTGAATGGGGCTACGGGACCAAGCGGGCAAAACGGGTTAACCGGTGCTACCGGACCAAGCGGTCAGGACGGAACCAATGGAAGTAATGGTGCCACCGGAGCAACAGGGCCAAGCGGGGTTGATGGAACGAACGGAAGCAACGGTGCTACCGGACCGAGTGGACAAGACGGAACGAACGGTGCAAATGGCATAACCGGTGCTACCGGACCAAGTGGTCAGGATGGAACGAATGGAACCAATGGAAGTAATGGTGCTACCGGAGCAAAGGGGCCAAGCGGGGCTGACGGAACAAACGGAAGCAACGGTGCTACCGGACCGAGTGGACAAGACGGAACCAACGGTGCGAATGGCATAACCGGCTCTACCGGACCAAGCGGCCAGGATGGAACAAATGGTATCAATGGAAGTAACGGCGTTACCGGAGCCACGGGGCCAAGCGGGGCTGACGGAACAAACGGAAGCAACGGTGCAACCGGCGCTACCGGACCAAGCGGTCAGGGCGGAACGAATGGAACAAATGGAAGTAATGGTGCTACCGGAGCAACAGGGCCAAGCGGGGCTGATGGAACAAACGGTGCAACAGGTGCTACCGGACCTGGCGGGCAGGACGGAACCAACGGAACAAATGGAGTTGCCGGGGCAACGGGACCTACTGGTTCAACCGGACCAAGCGGTGCTGATGGTGCGGCGGCTAATACCGGTGCAACTGGCCCAAGCGGAGCAAACGGAAGCAACGGTGCAACAGGCGCAACGGGACCGAGCGGACAGGATGGTGCCAACGGCACGAACGGAGCAACCGGTACTACCGGACCAAGTGGTGTTGACGGAAGCAACGGCGCGACCGGTGCAACAGGACCTAGCGGACAGAATGGAACGAACGGAAGTAATGGTGCTACGGGTGCCACAGGCCCAAGCGGACAAGATGGAACGAATGGCAGCAACGGTGCCACAGGCTCTACCGGTGCGACCGGCACCACAGGCCCCAGCGGCCAGGATGGTTTAGGAGGTGGCGCCACAGGTGCAACCGGACCCAGTGGGGCAGATGGAACGAACGGCAGCAACGGCGCAACGGGCGCAACCGGGCCGAGCGGCGTTGATGGCACAAACGGCAGTAGCGGTGTCACCGGACCAAGCGGTCAGGATGGCGCGAACGGAAGCAATGGTGCCACCGGTGCTACCGGCCCAAGCGGTCTTGACGGAAGCAATGGCGTGACAGGTGCAACAGGCCCGAGCGGTCAGGATGGTGCTACCGGTGCCAGTGGTACGGACGGAACAAACGGCAGTAACGGAGCAACCGGTGCCACCGGACCAAGCGGTCAGGATGGCACGAACGGAAGCAATGGAGCAACCGGCCCAAGTGGTGCAGACGGAGCGAACGGCAGTAACGGTGCCACCGGTGCCACCGGCCCAAGCGGTCAGGACGGGAGCAATGGCGCGACAGGTGCAACCGGCCCGAGCGGTCAGGATGGTGCTACCGGTGCCAGTGGTACGGACGGAATAAACGGCAGTAACGGAGCAACCGGTGCTACCGGTCCAAGCGGCCAGAACGGAGCTGACGGAGCAACCGGAGCAACTGGCCCGAGCGGTGTTGATGGCACAAACGGCACGAACGGCACCACCGGTGCAACGGGCCCGAGTGGTCAGGATGGTGTAGGCGGTGGAGCAACGGGTGCTACAGGGCCCAGTGGGCAGGACGGAGTCACAGGTGCTACCGGCCCTAGCGGGCAGGATGGTACAAATGGCAATGACGGAGCAACTGGTCCAAGTGGTCAGGATGGAACGAACGGCACTAATGGTGTAACCGGTGCAACCGGACCAAGCGGTCAGGATGGGGCGAATGGCGCCGATGGTGCTACCGGTCCGGTCGGTCCAACCGGCGATACCGGGGCAACCGGATTGCTTTCTGCGGCTACTGCCTTAGGCAATACGCCATATTGGGATGGGGCACAGTGGGTAGTGAACAGTGCCAACATATTTAACGACGGAAGTAATGTAGCTATCGGTTCGGGGGCATCTGCGTCTAACGGCTCCGTGGCACTGGGTAGTTCTATTGCCAGCGGCTCTAACAGTTTTGCTATCGGTAATGGCAGCACTGCCACCGGTTCATTTGCAACGGCTATCGGGGTTAATACAACGGCTTCGGGTACCGGTTCATTTGCCATCGGCGCCAACAGTATTGTATCGAACCAGTTCTCCATTGCTTTAGGTGTAAGCGATACCAGTTCGGGCCAGGGTTCGTATACCATGGGTAACAAGGTTCGCGCCAGTGGTAATTTTTCAACTGCGGTAGGTAATAACGCTTCAACCAATGGTATGGCCGGGGCATATATCATCGGCGACAATCCTACTGGTACACAGGCGCTTTCAACTGCCTCTAACCAATATACCGCACGTTTCAGAGGTGGCTATATTTGGTATAGCGATGTCAGCCTTTCTACCCCGTATACCATGTCGTTCGACAGTGGTCGCCTGGGCATAGGCACTACCAGCCCGGCAGTTAATCTGGATGTGGAAGGCAACTTTAAACTGGTTGACGGCACTCAGCAAAATGGCTTTGTGTTGACCAGCGATAGTTTTGGTAACGCCAGCTGGCAAACCGCCGCCGCTAATGTTTGGAGTGTAAACGGAAACAATATCAGTAACAGCAACAGCGGTAATGTTGGGGTGGGCACCACCTCGCCTAATTCAGCGTTGCAGATAAATGGCAGCGTTTCATTAGCCTACGCAGTGGTCAACACACCCGGCAGTTATACACTTACTGCCAGCGATCATACTATTCGCCGTTTCGGCAATGTCAACAATATCATTTTCCCTGATGCCAGCACCTGCACCGGTCGTGTTTATACCATTATTTCAAGCAACGGTACCGCCAGCAACGTTGGTATATCACCGGTTTTGGGCCAAACGGTTTACGACGACGTAACCAATACCACCATCACTTTCCTTACTCCTAACCAGCGTATTACCGTGCAAAGTGACGGCGCTAACTGGATAGTGACGGGCAACTAATTTGCAGCGGTTGCATAAACCCTGACTCGTCCTAAAAAAGCAGTACGGGTTTATTAAGTAAAAATAGATAATTAACCGGAAGCAGGTTCAGTCCTTCTTCCGGTTTTTGTTTTATAGGTTTTAACCCTAATAGCCTGTTGTTTATGCATTTGATTTGGTGTTAGCAGGTTACACGATAAATGACCTTAGCGGCCATTGTATTCGGGCTAAACTCAAACGGGGGTATTTCAATTTCTGGTCGGTCGCAAAGATCATTACCTTTAATCATAACTATACATTGCTAAATTGACGTTCCGTCTTCCTCTGCACCTTCTTATGTCCTGTCTGCAAAACCCATATTCGCTCACATCATATACATAGTGACTTAACATTCAGATAATAGGCAACGGTTTTCCGGGGTTAGTTATCCACGATAAGGTAGGCCTGTTTTGACGCATCAGTTTTTTCTACTGTGCATTCTATGTAGTTTACGTCAACATTAGCGATATAATAAATACACACTATGAGAAAAATTTCCCCGTTTCTTACTCTGATAATTTTATTTTGGATGAGTTCGGCCTTGGCTCAGGCGCCTCAGAAAGTGAATTACCAGGCAGTAGTCCGCGATGCATCCGGAAATCCATTGGCGGCAGGTACTTCGGTTTCCATCAGGTTTCAGATACATGACCTTTCCCCGGCTGGTTCTATTGTATATACCGAGACAACCACAGCTGTAACCAACCAATTTGGACTGATAGATTATGCGTTGGGCACGGGGGGTAACTTATCAACCGTAAACTGGGGCGGTGGCTCAAAATATCTACAGGTGCAAATTGACCCGGCAGGCGGGTCTAATTTTAGTGATATGGGTACGGCTCAATTGTTAAGTGTTCCTTATGCTTTGTTCTCGGGTAACAGCATAGGTAGTAACGGGGCCACGGGTGCCACAGGTGCTACAGGTGCTGCAGGTAGTGGTGGACCATCGGGTCCGCAAGGTCCGCAAGGAGCGCCGGGTGCAACTGGTCCGCAAGGCGGCCAGGGTAATCAGGGTCCTCAAGGTCCGCAGGGTGCCCCGGGTGTTACCGGAGCAACCGGAGCAAGGGGAACTACTGGTGTAACAGGCGCACAAGGTGTGCAGGGGGCAACAGGTTTAACGGGGGCGCAGGGTATACAGGGTATTAACGGATTTACAGGTGCAGTGGGTGCCACTGGCGCACGCGGGGCAACAGGCACAACCGGCGCACAAGGGGCAAACGGAGCAACTGGTGCCAATGGTGCAACCGGTGCAACGGGAAATAACGGAACCATTGGCGCTACCGGGGCCACAGGCCCGCAGGGTGTCCAGGGTTTAAATGGCGTTACTGGTAATAACGGCGCTATGGGAGCAACCGGAGCAACCGGAAACAATGGTTTACAGGGTGCTACAGGAGCAGCTGGTGTTGCCGGCCCAACCGGTGCCACTGGTAATAACGGAACGAATGGTGTTACCGGCGCTACTGGTAATGATGGTGCTATCGGCACTACCGGCGCAGCTGGCGCTGCCGGCCCGACAGGTGCCACAGGTAACGACGGAACGAATGGCGTTACCGGTGCTACGGGCAACAATGGTGCCGAGGGTGCCACCGGAGCATCAGGTGTTACTGGCGCACAGGGTGTAACAGGTAATAATGGTTTGAACGGCGTAACCGGTGCTACTGGTAATGACGGACCAACCGGCCCGGCAGGACCAACCGGCGCAGGCATACAAGGCGTTACGGGTGCTACGGGCATTGATGGTGCCACAGGTGTTACAGGTGCGGCAGGTACTACTGGCGCACAAGGTGTACAGGGTATAACCGGTGCAACTGGCAATAATGGTTTGAATGGCGCAACCGGCGCCACTGGTAATAATGGATTGAGCGGTGCTACCGGCGCTACCGGCAGCACAGGTTTGCAGGGTATACAAGGTATAACCGGCGCTACGGGCAACAACGGAGCTAATGGAGCCAACGGTGTAACCGGTGCTACCGGTAACGACGGTGCCAATGGCGCAGTAGGTGCAACAGGTGCTACGGGCGGAACAGGTGCGCGCGGCGCAACAGGCTTTACAGGAAATAATGGAAATAACGGAGCTACCGGCGCAACCGGTGCTACAGGCAACCAGGGCCCGCAGGGTTTTGTGGGGGCACAGGGTGTAACCGGTAATGACGGAGCAACAGGTCCTGCGGGTCCGACCGGCTTGTCGGGTAATAATGGCGCTCAGGGTGTAACCGGTGCCACTGGCCCAAGCGGTAATGATGGCGCGGCAGGAGCAACCGGAGCCAGCGGCAATGACGGGGCGCAGGGAGTAACAGGCGCAACTGGTCCTTCGGGCAACGATGGAGCCACTGGTGCTACCGGTGATCCGGGTGCAACCGGCGATCTGGGGCCTCAGGGTGTGCAAGGCCCGCAAGGTGTAACCGGGGCAACAGGTGCCACCGGTTTATTGGGAGATGGTGCAGCTACCGGAAATACCACTTATTGGGACGGAACACAATGGGTAACCAACAGTAGCTTTATATATAATGACGGAACGAACATAGCCATGGGCGGTGGAGCTTCGGCTACCAATGGTTCAATTGCCTTAGGCGCAAATTCAAGTGCTCAGGGTGCTAACTCACTGGCCGCGGGTGCTAACAGCACTGCTACCGGCGCAGGCTCAGCCGCAGTTGCGGGTGGAACGGCAGCCGGAAGTCAGGGCGTTGCTGTAGGGCCGCATTCATCAGCAGGTGGCAGTTCGTCACTGGCGTTGGGTAATTCGGCCAATGCATCAGGTGCGGGCTCAGTAGCGGTAGGTGCATTGAATTCTGCTACAGGAAGCAATGCCGCCTCATTCGGAGTTGAATCAAGAGCTGAAGGCGACTACTCAACTGCCTCTGGTTATAACAGCGTTGCAGCAGGAACAAACTCCCTGGCCCTGGGCGTAACTGCTACAGCCACCGGTGCTAACTCAAGCGCTATTGGCTATCATAATGTAGCCACCGGCGATAACTCATCCGCAATGGGCGTATTCACCAATGCACCGTCGTATAGCGAAACTGAACTGGGTTCAAGCAATACCAATTATAGCCCTGCTTCTTCTACCACATGGGTAGGAACAGATCGCTTATTGGGCGTAGGTAACGGACAGTATCCCACGCAAAGCGATGCAATGGTAATTTTAAAGAACGGTAACACCGGTATAGGAACTTCGACCCCTACCAGTACTTTAGACGTGGCAGGAACAGCAAGATTCGAGAATTATACCAATGGTTTATTACAGGTAGATGGAAGTGGTAATGTAAGCGTTACAAGCATAGGCGGTTTATTTACGGCCGGTAATGGACTGAGCTGGAACGGGGCTATTTTAAATTCGGTATGGACTACTTCAGGTAATAATATTTATAACAATAATCCGGGTGGAATTGGAATCGGAACTACCAATATCAATCATACGCTGGATGTTAACGGCGGACAGGTTTATATGGATCTTCAGGATAGCTACGGCGGCCTGCACGTACAAGGTCTTAACGGAACAGAGGCCAGCATTGCGCTGGAACCGGACAATGTTAGTCCCGGCCAGGCAGGAGAGTGGATATTATATACCAACGGTTCGCAATTAGGCAACCAGCAGGATTTTGCCATTTTTAATAGTGCAATGGGTAGCCCGGCATTAAACATACAGGCTTCAAGCAGCAATGTTGGTATTGGCACCACTAGTCCAACTGCTCAGTTGCATACTACTGGAACCGTGCGATTCCAGAACTATCCGAACACAATTTTAACTACCGATGCTAACGGTAATTTACAACCGGGCGCTTTGACAATTGCAGGAACGACCAATCAGATCGATGTGGCGAATGGTAATTTCCAGGGAGGAAACCCAACAGTAGCTATGGATCCGGCTTACACCGCCGCCGTAAAATCGCCATTTGCTTTAACCGGTGGTGGCAACATTTTGTTTGATGGTGGTGAAGACCTGAGCTGGTCACAACGATTTATCGTTATCTGCAATGGTTCGGGACCCCAGTTTAGCCAGAGTGGTTATTTTGATATCAATATGCCTGCGCAGGGAACCACCATACCGGGTTTAGCCGGGGTTGGCGACCGGGTAGTAGGTCCTAACGGAATCCAGATCAGCGGATGGGATGCCTTATATTATATTTTGCCAATCGGAGGGAACAGCTCTTCGCAGGATGGTAATTTCAGAATAGTTTCTTATGGCAGTGGATTTGTTCAGCCAGAGAACTGGTTGTTACTTGCTTTGGTGAATGGCGATGACCAAACGGTGCGCCTGGGTAACGGTGCCATTTTACAACCCGGCCAAACCTGGACCAGCGGATTAGGAACCGCACAAAACGGCAGCAACAATTTTGTATTGAACGGAACCAGCCAGCAGAACGCTAATTTTAATGTTAGTGGCACCGGTGTAGTGGGTGGCAATATGGGCGTTGGTGTAAATAACCCCCAGGCTAAACTTACGGTTTCGCAGGGCGGTACAGACCCCGGCAATTATGCAAGCGGAAAAGGGCTTTATGTAACAGCAGTGATGAATGAAGGAAAGAACTACGATGGTGGTGTTGAATTCAGACATGATAACAACACACAGGGTATTGGTTTTGGATATAATACCATGTATGCTACCGGATATAATACCGACCAGGAGTTGAACATTATGGCCAAAGGTGGTGCCAACCTGACTTTGCAAACATACGGCGGCGCTTATGGTAATGTAGGTATTAATACTGCCAGCCCATCGGCTAAGTTAGATGTGAACGGAACGGTGCGTTTCGATAATTATACCAATGGTGTTTTATCGGTTGACGGCAGCGGTAATTTGGGCGTAACGAACGGTAGCAGCCTTATAAACGCAGGCAATGGTTTAAGCTATGCTGGCAATACGCTAAACAGTGTTTGGTCAAACAACGGTAGCAGTATTTATAATAATAATCCAGGTGGTGTTGGTATAGGTACCAGCAGCCCGAATGGTAGTTTCCAGGTATTGGGTGGTGCGGCACAGTTCAGCCGTTTTAATCAGCCTTCACAAGCACCATGGGTAAGTGCCGATATCGTAGTAGGCGATGGCTCGTATCCGCGTGAAGGATACAACACAACTTATGGAAGCAACATCTTTATGCAGGCTGTTGGAAAGAACACTATATCCGCAGTTGACCTGACCAGCAGCGCAGGTCAGATCGCTTTCCAGAATCACGTATGGACCATTGGTGAAGACGTGGGTTGGGGAACGCAGGTGATAAGATTACCAAGCCTCGCTAATAACGGTAACAAAATAGTTCAAACAGATAACAATGGTAATTTATCGCTTACCTCACTCGACCCAACAGTGGCCTCACTGGTTCAAAACGGAACGGCCGTAGGTAACACGCCTTATTGGGATGGAGCTAACTGGGTTAACAGCGGTAACATTTATAACGATAACGGCAATGTGGGTATTGGTACTACTTCGCCAAATGCAAAATTAGATGTAAGCGGTAACGCGTATTTTGAAAACAGCGTAGGTGTTGGAACCAGTAATCCGAATGGTAGTTTCCAGGTATTGGGTGGGCCGGCAGAGTTCAGCCGCTTTAACCAGCCGAATCAGACACCATGGGCAAACGCTGATATCGTAGTAGGCGATGGCTCAAATCCGCGTGAAGGATACAACACAACATATGGCAGCAATATCTTTATGCAGGCTGTTGGAAAGAACACTATATCCGCCGTTGACCTCACCAGCAGTGCAGGTCAGATCGCCTTCCAGAATCACGTGTGGACCATAGGAGAAGATGTGGGTTGGGGAACGCAGGTGATAAGATTACCAAGCCTCGCTAATAACGGCACTAAACTTGTTCAATCAGATAACAACGGTAACTTATCGCTTAGCTCCTTCGACCCAACAACCGGTGTTATGGTGCAGCCCGGAACTTCTACCGGTAACACCATGTATTGGGATGGGGGCAACTGGGTAAACAGCGGCAATATTTTTAATGATAACGGCAACGTGGGTATCGGAACAACCTCGCCAGGTGCAAAACTGGATGTAAGTGGTAATGCGTTTTTTGAAAATAATGTAGGTATCGGAACAAATAACCCTGTCGCTAATTTAGATTTATCAACCACTGGTAAAATTGCTTTTGGTAATACGGTAACCAACAACACAAGCAGTACCACCGGTCTTTACTGGAACGGCACCGATGATAATTATGGTATTTACCGTACCATAGGTGGTTGGGATGGCCCCAACTATCAGCAGCTTCAATTAAAATGGGTCACCGGAATCGTAATTGACGGTGGAAGCGCTTACGGTGCAAGCGGAACCATGATTCAGCCTAACGGTGGTAGAGTAGGTATCGGCACTTCATCCCCATCAGCCAACCTCGATGTGAACGGCAGTGTGCGTTTAGATAGCTACCAAAATGGTTTATTATCGGTTGACGGCAGTGGCAATGTAAGCGTAACCAACCCTTCCAGTCTTGTGCTGGCAGGCACCGGTTTAAGCTTTAATGGCAACACCCTTAACAGCAACTGGACCACCAACGGTAACAGTATTTACAATAACAACACTGGCAGCGTGGGAATAGGCACTACCAACCCGCAACGCTCGCTCGATCTTTCGGCCACCGGTCAAATGACCTTTGGCGATAACGTAGGTGTTTCTACCAATACAACCACCGGTATCTACTGGAACGGCGGTGATGATTACGGCTTATATCGCACCCAGGGCGACTGGAACAGCCCTGACTACCAGCAACTGGAAATGAAATTTGCTACAGGTATCGTTATTGATGGAGGAAGTGCTTACGGAAAAAGCGGTCTTGCTTTACAACCTAACGGCGGTAAAGTAGGTATAGGAACTTCATCACCAACAGCTAACCTCGATGTGAACGGCAGTGTGAGATTAGATAGCTATCAAAATGGTTTCTTGACCGTTGATGGCAGTGGTAACTTATCAGTAACCGCTTCAGCAGTAACCGGTACTACCAACCAGATTGATGTAAGCAACAGCGCAGTAAGTATTGACCCTGCTTATGCCGAAGCGGTGAAAGCATCGTTTGCACTAAGCGGTGGTGGCACTATTACTTTTACCAGCAACTCTGAGTTAAGCTGGAACAGTCGTTTCATCATTATCAACGCAGGTAGCGGTTCAACGTTTGCTGGTGGCGGATATTTTGATATGTATATGCCGGGCCAGGGCAGCGTAATAACTGGTGCTAACGGTGCCGGTGATGCTACCGTAGGGCCTAACGGTATTACCCTAGGCGGATGGCAGGCTTTATATTACGTGTTGCCAATTGGTGGCGGTGCGGGTTCAGACCCGGCTAACTATCGTATAACCAATTACGGGGGAAACTTTATAATACCTGAAAACTGGGTATTACTCGCCCTTCAAAACGGCGATGATGGAAGCCTACGTTTAGGAACAGGAATTACGCTTACACGCGGTCAAACCTACAATACAAGCACGGCAACCTCTGGCAATTATATTATTAATGGCACCGGTCAGCAAGCTAACGCAAACTTTAATGTTGGTGGCAACGGTGTTATCGGAGGAACTTTGAGTGTAGGCAATTACGGAAATATTATTTCAACACCAACCCAGTTCGGCAATATCGGTTTCGGCCAGGCCAGCAACGGTTGGTATGGTATTGCCTTTGGTAGCGATAACGGAGCTACCAACCTGATGTTCAACGGTAACCACGATGGTGGTTTTTATGTGGGTGGTGGATGGTCAACCTGGATAACCGCTGCTAATGGTCACTTTAACGTGGGTGGTGCTTCTGACCCCGGAACAACCTTTGGTGTTTCCGGTACCAGTTATTTCAGCAGCAGTGTGGGTATCGGTACCAACACACCTACTAGTGCTTTAGATGTAAGGGGCACTGGCTATTTCGAAAATCAGGTAGGCGTAGGCACTTCAAGCCCGCAAGGCTCATTCAACGTGCAGAATGGCGTTTCATTCCTCAGCCATACAGGTAATACGGCCACCAACAATTTTGCTAACTCCGACCTGGTATTGGGCGATAACTCAACCGACCGCACAGGATATAACTCCGGTAATGGCGCTAACCTGATGTTACAGGCCAATGGAAAAAGTACTATCGATGCCTTGGATCAAAGCAGCAGCGTGGGCCAGATATCTTACCAAAGCCTTGTATGGACACTGGGTGAAGATATAGGTTGGGGAACACAAACTATCAAAATACCGAACCTGGCAGGCACCGGTAACCGTATTGTGCAAACGGATGCCAACGGTAATCTTTCGTCAACTACCATCGATCCGGCAGCAGTTTCACAATGGACGGCGAACGGAAATAATATCTATAATTCGAACAGCGGTTTTGTAGGTATTGGTACCTCAAATCCTACTCAGTTGCTGGATGTAAGCGGAACGATGTTACTGCGCAATGGAAATGAAAGCAACGGCAGTTCAAAAGACCAGCTATTATTTGGCTATAACGGCTCAGCACAATATCAGCACTCTATTAAAACCCGCCATAATTCGGGCGGTGGCGGCGAAGGCAACGATATCGATTTCTTTGTCTGGCAGCCTGGCATTGACCCTGCCGCAGTAGCTACCAAACCGGTAATGACTTTGGCCGGCAACGGTAACGTAGGTATTGGCACACTTAGCCCTGGCACCCTATTAGATATTGAGGCTGGCACCACTTCGCCGGCGTTTAGGTTGGTAGATGGAACACAGCAACCAGGGTTTGTGCTTACCACCGACGGTAGCGGTAATGCAACATGGCAGCCAACTTCGGGTGGCCTTGGCAACGGAGCAGATCAGGGCAACACGCCTTACTGGGACGGGGGTCAATGGGTAACTACCAGTAGCAATATTTATAACAACGGTGGTAATGTGGCCATTGGCACAACCAACGCACCCGAGCAGTTATTTGTGAACGGTAATATCGGTCTGTCGCCGGGCGGTAGTTATGGCAACGGCACCAGTCAGTTTACAACGTTGGGTGTCCCTTCAGCATCAGGTTATCCGCTTTACTTATCTGGTGTTTATGGTTCGGCGCATTTCTGGGATTCGGACGGCGCTTTCTTTGGTCAGAAAGATTATGGCCCGAACCGCAAAGATGCCTTGATTGCATGGGGTGATGATGCCGACGATAACCTCAGGTTCCAGTTTAACGGAAATGACAGGATTTTGGTTAACAGCAATGGACAGATGGGTATTAACACAACCACACCGACAGCGCAGTTAGATGTAAATGGAAGTGTGCGGTTTGAAAGCCTCACCAATGGTTATTTACATGTAGATGGAAGCGGGAACTTAACAGTAAGTGCCGGAACTGCCGGAGTTACAGGCCCTACCGGTTTAACCGGGGCCGCAGGTGCAACGGGAGCCTCTGGAGCAACAGGCGCAAGTGGAACTAATGGTTCGGCCGGGGCAACCGGTGCAGCGGGTCCTACCGGTGCAACAGGTGCATCGGGCGCAACCGGTGCAACCGGTCCTGCCGGTTCAGGTGGTGGTACCCATGCCGTAGGAGACTACTACGGCGGTGGTGTGGTATTCTGGGTTGATGCAACAGGTACCCACGGTTTAATTTGCGCCGTCAGCGACCAAAGCACCGGTGCACCATGGCACGCAGGTGCGCCTTCAAGCTCTACTACTAATACTTTTGCGTATGGCTCAGGCACATTTACCGGGGCCATTAACACGGCAGTTATTATCAGCACGCAAGCGGTCATGTTCCCGAACGTTGCAACAACCTATGCAGCGCGTATATGCAATGAATATTCAGTAACCGTATCTACGGTTAATTACGGAGGCTGGTACCTGCCTTCGCAATACGAGTTGCAGCAAATGTATAACAACAAGGCAACCATTAACACAACCGCAACAGCAAACGGCGGAAGCAGTTTTGCCAGCAGCAATTACTGGAGCTCAACCGAGGCCAGCAGTTATAATGGCCAGCAGATCAATTTCAGCAGTGGCACCGTAAGCGGTAACGCCAAAGACAGCAACTACCACGTTCGCGCGGTAAGGGCTTTCTAAAACAAATATTCATTCTTTTCAAAAGGTGCGGCTCGCTGGCCGCACCTTTTTTGTTTTATGTGTGCGCCGTTGTGAAATGGTAGGGGCGAAAAATTTTTCGCCCCTACAAGGCTTCGGCGTCATTGCCGGTCCACGCACGCACCTGTGCTATCCGTTTTCCGCTACAGCGGAAAACGGAATGTCCCCCGCTGGCGGCATGTGCGTCAAGCTAAGGGTTCAAAAAACTGCTCTAGGTGCTTGACAGAGTTACATCTACATCGGGTATCATAACAACAATAATAGAGTATTTCGTTCTTTAGGTAAACGGATAATTTGTTTAATAGCCACACCATGGTATTAGATATGGCCCACATAGCTACTTTTATCATACTCAATCCTTCTTTTTGTTTTTCAGATGCGTATCTTCTCACTTTGTCGTACACCAACTCCTGATACCAGGCTATGTATAACAATAAGAGGTATAAAATGCTTTCTACCCGTTCTGTGTTGGTTCTTGCTTCGGGTATTAATCTTTCTATACGAAACCCGCTTTTCCAACTTTTAAATAAAATCTCTACCTGCCATCTTACTCCATATGCCTCAGCCACCTGCCTGTAATCCCATATATCTTCCTGTACGTTTGTAATAAAAATGCAGTAGCCTAAAAGATAGTAATATGTTTTATTATGATTGGCGCTTCGGTGCCTGTCCGCCTTGGCTTTTCGTCTTCTTTCGTTAGCCTGCGCTTCAGTAAGTTTTATGGCCACCAAACGCACCTTTACTTTTTCTGCTCTTCCACATAGAACTTCCATATCCACATACGCTTTGCCTCTTAGCAAACTTCGCAGCTTAATCTCTTGTCCGTTTGCGGCATCGTATAAAACAACGCCATTTCTCCAACGGCTTAAAAAGTAAATGCGGGCATCATTCATCTTGCTTAAAACAGATAAGACAAAATATCCAAGGTCGCGTATGACTAGGTCTTTTGCCCTGGCAATGCTCATAATGTCGGATGAAAGACTTTGTTCTGTTACCGTAAAACCAGTCCATGACATATGCGCACAAAAACCATTTACGACGTTAACTATAACATTGAGTTTTGCCACTGCGTTCTTCTTTCCACCCGATGTATTGCCCCTGTATTTATCAAAGAGCAACGATGGCAATTGAACACAAGTACTGTCCTGAAGCCAAACCTGTCCAAACTTTTTAAACAGCTTGTTTTTCTTTTGTGAAGCAGCTTGCGTTTTTATAACCTCCGCAACCAATGCTTTAACCGTGGCTACCCATGCGGGTGTCATCCGTTCAAATATGGCCTGTTTGCTTACATGCCGTCCTATTATTGTTGTCAAAGAACGAGACCACGACCAGTAGCTGATATTGCCACAAGCCATTAAATTCATAAACGATAAGATAAGACTATAAGCTTTTACCTTACCTCCATTGCGTTTTTCAAATCCGGTAGCGCATGCAACTGAACTTATCTTTTGCTTTGATAATGTGCCTACGCTTTTTTAATTTCACAGCGGGAAGTTTGCTTTGTTTTCATTTGCGCCAACATTTGAAAAAAATACAAATCAAATCTTCCCACTTTTTATGCACTACCTTTCCTATTCACTACCAATCGTTTATATCGCCTTTTTGTCCTCTTAGCTTGACGCACATGCCCGCTGGCGGGGGTAGGGGCTGGAGAGAACCCAAAAATGAGTTGCAAATTCAACAATGCACGAGCACTATCTGAACACTTCTGCCCCCGCAGGGTCTCCCTTTCCGGCTTTGCGGAATGGGGACCCTGCGGCAAAGGCTGCGCCTGGCAACCGCAAGGTCACGAAGCGTAGACTCCGCGGGGACAGGACAGTCTGATAAATACACCGCTCCTGTATTATCCTGCCTTTCATCCTGAAATCTGTATTACATCCTGATTCAGACAAATAGCCCACACGCGCAAATCCTGTTGGCGGCCCTGCCAACAGAATTTGCGTATGATGAGAGCTCCGCCCCGGGGAACAAATGCCTGGAAAGGCCGATGTTTGCGTCCCTTCAAAGTTTTCAGTTTAAGGGTCGGTGAGGTGCTCTAAACAGTTTTTTTGAAAATATTTTAAAAACCCTGTAACCTTTTAAAAAAGGGCCCGTATATATTCATAACAGCATAAGTCTGTAACCTTAAAATCGAAGCTATGAAACGTTTTTTCACCCTCTTTATCTTACTTTCAATAGTGTTTGCGGGTAGTTCGTTTAAGTTAAAACGCAGCAGCACACAGCAATTTAAGAACGACGGATATTTAATGGCTGTTATTGACGGTAAAACTTTCGAGGCCCGCGATGAGAACAAATACACGGCTGAGTTGATGAATAAGTCGGCTGATAACGGCCAATTGGTGCCTACAGGCAGCAAAATTACCCGCGTGGCTACTGCGATCAATTTTTACGGCAGCGACTTCAGAGATGACGATAACAACACGTTTACCGAAAGCCTGGGTTTTGAGTATACCTTTAATGAAGGCACTACCGGCGACGCAGCTGACCAGAAAATGATATTGAGCTATAACAATCAGCGGTTTGTAAGCATACCTGCCGAAACGAAGATCAGAATCAACAAAATTCAATGGAGCACCGACAGAAGATACTTTACTATGAGCGCTGATTTTGATACTAAAATGAAAAGCTGGGGCTCACCTGCCATGGCACAACAAACTTTACACGTAAAAGGCAAAATGGAAGATATCGTGATCTCGGTTCCAAGTTGGATCATGGTTAAGAACTCTGTTCCTACCGCCGAAGAAGATACTGAAAAATAAACGGTGGTCGAAAGGCCATCAACGGAACGGAAGTCGTTGTGCTTAGTTGCATGGCGACTTTTCCTTTTGTATTAAGTTTCAAATTTCAAGTCTCAGCTTTCAGTTTCGACCACCCCTGTATTCAACTTGAAATTTGAAACCTGGAATTTGAAACTCACCTGGCCTGAAACTTGAAATTTTATATATTAGCGCACATGAAAAAACAAGTAATTGCTCTGCTTCTTTTAGCCCTCACTGGTTTGTGCTTTAAATCGGGTGATGATGATGTTTCGAAAGATAAGGGCTCTTTTTATGCTACAATAGATGGCCACATGTTCAGGTTACAGGAGAACCAGTTGTTCAGGGGAACGCTGATCAAAAAGTCGGGTTCGATGGACGGGCGCACCCCTGGTAAAACGGCTATTTCGGTTACCATCAACGGGCCTACATATGATAAGTCGGACGGCACTTCGTTTACCGAGAATGTGGCCATTGAAATGAATTATGTGGAAGAAAAAACGGGCGTGCCTGATAACTTTTCGGCGGCCCTGCAGTTTAGCAGTAATGATTATGTAATGGTGAAGGACCAGAGCAAAATGAAGATCACTTCTTTTACCTGGGAAACCGACCACAAACATTTTAGGGTAAGCGCCGATTTTGATTGCCTGATGCGCAGCTGGGGCTACCCTACCGACAACAAAAAAGATATTGCCCTGAAAGGCCGCATGACCAACATCCGGATAACGGTACCCAGTTGGCTGGCAACGGCTAAGTAATTGATTAATGTGGTAATTATCTAATTTGATAATTCGACGGATTGACTTATATTATCACATCATCACATTATTTCTTCCCTTTCATGCTGGCGAGTGCGTCGCCTTCGTAGCTTCCGGTTTTTTTGAAGTGATGATAAGCTTGTTGATTGGCTATGGCAATACCCAGTTTAAGGATAAGTGCTTTACCTGCAGGCACATGCTCCGGGTGTGGTTTGCCTTTGCGGATGTTATCGAAAAATATTTTTGAGTAGATGATAGCAAACGGGGCGCATGGGTTATGACTGAGGTGTTTGCCAAACAAACGCTCGTGTACCACCGGTGTGCGCGGATGCATATAGCCCCATGCTTTTTCGGTATTCTTAAAAGTTACCTCATTATCGCCATAGCAGGCGCACATTTGCATAGGCGCTTTCGGTACCCAGTTGTACAACTGGTTCTCGCGCAGTTTAACGGTAAATGGCATCATGCTATCGGCCCTGAAACGTTCAACCAGACTATCGAGCACCATGGTGCTTGGCACTTTAGGCAAAATAGAATCTATCACGGCATAATCTAACACACGCGGCTGCTTGAAAAGGTCCTTTATCTCGGTGTTGTAAGGTGGTTTAAAGATGTCGTAAATATCGCCAGGCCACAGGTGGTAGGCATATTGATACGAGATGATAAGATAAGGCAGGTAGTGCGGGTGGTCGTAGTGCTGAAACATGGTTTTGCTCTGTTCGCCTGTCATGTCATAAGCCCCCGACATAGGTGCCGATGCTGTAACGTTTACGTCAGGGAAAGCACCGCTCTCTATCATTTTATGGGTAGCCATGCTGGCATGCCCGCCCTGCGAGTAACCGGTTAAAAACAACTGGCCCGAAGTGCTGGTGCCGATCTTACTGTAAATTTCGCGGCACGCTTTAAGCATATAAATGCCGGCCATGGCTTCGGTCTTACTGTCCTGGTAAACGTGTTCTTTTTCGCCGCCGCCCAAACCATAGTAATATGGAAAAAGACTGATATATCCATCTACCGAATACATCATGCAAATGATCTGTTCAAGGTCTTGTATGCCCGGTTTCATAGCCACCGAAATGCGGGTGCCGTGGTCGTATATCATCTCGGCATTTGGCTGGTTGCTGTGGGGCACATACATCACCCCTTTGGCCATGATGTAGCTGCTATCGAGCCACATGCCTTTGTAGGTTACTTCATACATATCAACTGCATAACGCACCGGCACCAATATCTGCGGTATCTTCTTCTCTTTCCAGAAATTATTGAGAGAGTCTTTAGTGTAGCTGTATTTAAGCGTGTAGCTAACCATATAATGGTCGGGGGCATTATTGGCCGCCTGCAGGCAACATACAAATAGCAAAAGCAAGCCAACGAGGGGCAAACGGAATCGCGTGTTTTTCATAGTCCGGCGAAGCTAGGGAATAAAATACATTTATTCAGAGATGGGGTCATAGCGAGGCTTTTACCGCTATCCGACAAAAAAGGCCGGCCAATGACGGCCGGCCCTATCTGTGTCAGCAGAAAGAGAACGATATGTTTAAGGGTTGGTCTTTACAAATTTTACGCGGCTACTGGCATTGCCTGTCTGCACATCTATAAAATAAATACCAGCTGAAAGCGATTGCACATGCACGATGTTGTTGAGCGGCGCTTCCTCACGGCCCACTACCTGGCCCAGTGCCGAGTAAATGGTCAACCGGTCTATTTTAGCACTTGTAACTACTGCGAGCTCATCATTGGTTGGGTTCGGATAAACGCTCAGTTGCAATTGTCGGCCAACATTCTTTACGTTGGTAGGCCCGCTTTTAGGTACTACCTGGAAATGGTTCATAGGTCCGCCGCCCACTTTGTAAGCGTAGAACACCGAGTCGCAGAAAGATGAAACGCAACCATCGGAGTCGGTGATAGTTAAGCAGATATCATAGAAACCGAAATTAGAGTAGGTAAAGTTCGGCATACTATCACCGGGTATAGAATCCAACACGCCGTTGCCGAAATTCCAGGTATATGTGGCCGGGCCCGATGAACCGGTGTGGTATACATTGCCATAATATAAGCCGGGTACGTATGGATCGGGATAGATATACAGATAGGTTTGGCAGCTAACAGTAGTATCGGGTCCTCCGATGATGAATTCACAAGCCGAGGCCTGGCAACCGGTGCTATCTATGATGGTAAGACAATAGTACGCCGAGTCGCCGGAAGGTATATTGATCAGCGGGTCAGGAACATTTTCACCATCGCTCCAGATATAGGTGTAAGGGCCTACACCTGTTACCACTGGTACTAAAGTATAAAGCGAATTGATGTTGGTATAGGTCAATGACAGCGAGCATTGCGAAATGCTGCCAACGGTAACAGTGTCATAAGCAGTGCTGCTGCAAGAGTTAGTGCTGTCGGCAACCGTTAAAGTTATATAGTAAACACCGGCAGCGGTATAGCTGTGATTTACGGAAGTACCTGAACCTGTTGTGCCATCGCCAAAATTCCATAAAATCTGAGCAGTAGAAGAAAACCCTCCCTGTGCCTGGAAATTACGCGTAGCATTATTTACCTGTAAAGCCAAAACTGTTGCCTGGCAGGTGTTGCCGTTACCCGGACCAAAGCGCCAGAATTTTGCAGTGCCTTCAAAACTAGTGACCGAGTTTAGAGCGCCAAGGCCCATAAAACCTGCCGAACCGCCCTGCCCCGTGCCCATAGCGCCACCGGCGCTGCCGGTATCAGGAAACAAGCCCCAGAGTGTCCAGGTATCGCTGCCTGCATCATATTTCCATACATTGTTCGATTCGCCCTGAACAGAGTAGTTGTAACTGTTGTAATCGCTGCCATTTACTACGTAAGCATTGCCGCCTACGTTAAATGTAAAGTTGTTGGCAACAGGGTCGCCGGGGAAAACGCCCAGTTGGGTCCAGCTATCGTTTGTCGGGTCGTATTTGTAAAAGTCGCTCTGGTAATAAAAGCCACCCATGCCATCGCCCACGGCACCCATGCCCACATAACCGTAATTGCCGATAGCAAAATTAACCGGTGCCTGACGTATAACGCCGGGGAAGTTAGCTTTCTGCGACCAGCTGTCGGTGGCCGGGTCATACTCCCAAAAATCATTCATCAGGGGTTTAAAGCCGAGGCCCACATAACCTTTGTTGTTGACCGAAAACGCACAAGCCGTATAACGGGTAGGCCCGGGGAACGGTGCCTTGTTGGCCCAGGTGTCGGTTGTAGGGTCATATTGCCAGAGGTTGTTAGGACCGGTGCCGTTCTCGAGCGAATCCCAGCCGTTGCACAAATAGCCCTTGCCGTTAATAACAAACGAGCTGGCTCCGTAAACCGCCAACCCCGGAAAATCGCCAACGCGGTTCCAGGTATTATTGGTAGTGGAATACAACCATACATGTTGGGTCATATATTTAGGTGCACAACAGGCATTGCCTATCACTCCGCCTACCACAAAAATACTATCGCCGATAGTAAAGCTGGAAGGTGCGTAAATGATCTCCGGGCAACTGGCCATTTGGCTAAACGAATAATTTTGAGCAAAAATGAAACAGGGCAAAAGCACCTGGAGCAGCAGGAGGTAAAATTTATTTTTCATGGTAAAAATTGGTTTCATAATATTGAATTTGAGAACAAGATTAATGCTTAATAAAGTCACCCGCCACTATAGATCAAAATAATATTACGCGGCTAAACAGTGATTTAACCGGCCGGTAATCTTCATCCAGACGGGCATTTACCCAACCCGGTTGCATAATATTACACACCCGGGCGCAGATTTTCGGGTTACATACCCGGGAAAATTGTTCAGCGAAAAAATCAGGAAAGTTTAACCGGTGCCTGAGCGAAGGGTAAGGTCACTTCAAATACCGAGCCTTGTTGCAAGGCACTGCGCAACTCGATCCTACCTCCCACTACGTTTAAATAGTTGGCAACTATGTTTAATCCAAGACCGGTGCCCTGCACGTTAGTGGCATTCTTTCCTCTGAAAAAACGCTCGAACAAATGCTTTTGATCTTCGTCCGAAATGCCCATACCGCTGTCTTCAACACGTAATGAAACCTGTTGGTCCAGAACGCGGGTATTTACAAACACCTCAGCATTTTGAGGCGAAAATTTAATTGAATTCGATATGAGGTTCAGCAAAATATGGCGCACTATCTTTTTATCAAGCAACACCTCAACCGGGCCAAGATGTTTGTAGTTGAGCACTTGCCCGGGTTTAGATACGGTTTGCATTTCTTCTATCACCTCAGCCACAAGTTCGGTGATCTGAAAGTTTTCAGCTATGCTGTGCACCTTGCCTTCTTCCAGCTTGCTGACGGACAGAAAATCGTTGAGCAGGTCGGCCAGCCCGTGAACAGAGGCTTTTATTCTTTCGATGTGCTTTTTCTCTTTGTCGTGTTCGCCGGCCAGTGCATATTTCGAAATAAGAGCCAGCGAGGAAAGAATGGTAGCCAGCGGTGTTCGGAACTCATGCGAGGCCATGGAAACGAACCTCGATTTCATTTCGTTCACTTCTTTTTCGCGTTCAAGTGAAATGCTCAGTTCGGCCCGCGATTTTTCAAGTGCTTTCATCGCTTCCTCCAAAACATACGTTCTTTCGCGCACCCTGTTTTCAAGCTGTACGTTAAGATCTTTGATCTCGCGCATGTTCCTGGCCTGTTGCATGCTGTAGCGAATGGACCGCTCTAAGGGTAAAGCCGTAATGGTACTCTTTACCAGGTAATCGGCCGCACCGGCCTGCATGGCGCTGGTATCGACTTCCATATCGTTTTGGCCGGTCAGGATAATGAACGGTCCCTCATGTCCCCTGGCTATGGCTTCCTGTATCAGTTCAAGTCCGGTTTTGGCTCCGAGGCGGTAATCCACCAAATACACATCGTGCCTTTTTTGTTCGATGGCGGCCAGGCCGTTTTCATAGCTTTCGCTCCACTCCATCACAAATTTCCGGTGCTTCATTTCGGCCATGATATCCCTGAAGATGATAAAGTCTTCTTCGTCATCATCAATTACCAAAACATGGATAGGATTTTCGGCCATTTAACTATCGGGGATTTACACGGTACGCGAACTTACAAATTAGAGTTTACTGTTTTAGGTTTACGGCTGTCAATTTTTGCCTGAGGTGTAAGGGCCTCGGGATGAACAGTGATCTACTGATGCAGAACCTGCATTTTAATGCGGGCGCAAACAGTGCTTAAATTGAAAACCGTAAATTATTCTCTTGGCAGACTTACCTGCTTTGCCGAAAGCGAAACGGTAAAAACGGAGCCGGCACCTACTGTGCTGCTGGCATTGATACTACCCCCGTGCCTGAGAGCAATTTTACGACAAATGGCCAGGCCGATACCACTACCCTCGTATTTGCGCCCCGCCAGGGTTTGAAATATATTAAATATTTTGTCTTTATATTTTTCGTCGAAACCTATGCCATTATCTGTAAACTGCAGGTCGTATCGCAGGCGGCCCGGTTCGCTTTCGTTCCGGGTGGAGGTTATTTTTATAACGGGGGTTTCGTTCTCTTTTCTAAACTTTATTGCGTTTGAAATGAGGTTCTGAAACAACTGCCGCATCTGGGTGGGTTCACCTTCAATCACAGGTAGTTGGCCCGGTTCGATCCGGGTTTTTGTTTTTTCAATATTTACTTCCAGGTCGGTCAGTACCTCGCGCATAATAAGATTCAGGTCAACTTCAACAAACGGTTGAGAGCGGGTAGACAACCGCGAGAATGTAAGCAAGTCATTGATCAGGCTTTCCATCCGGTCACTGGCATGCAAAACGCGGTCGAGATATTCGCGGCCCTGAGTGCTTAAACTTTCCCCTTCCGATATCTTCAATCGCTGACCGAAGGCATGGATTTTTCTGAGCGGCTCCAGTAAGTCATGCGACGAAACGTAGGCAAAGTTTTCCAACTCAAAATTAGAGGCCTGTAGTTCGCGGGTGTAATACTGTAAATTACGGTGTGCCCTTTTAAGTTGTTCTTCCTGTTGTTTACGCTGAGTGATATCAATAATGATCGACATCGCATAGCGGCCTTCCGGCGTTTCTATCATATTCAGCCCTATCTCTATCGGAAAAGTGCTGCCATCCTTGCGTTTTGCCATCAACTCAAAACCGGTGCCCAGGGGGCGCGATTTGGATGGATATAAAAATTCCCGGCGCAATAAAAGGTAAGAGGGGTCAACATCTTCATCAATCAATACTTCGTTTCGACGGTTGAGTAATTCATCTTTTTCATAACCAAACAGCAACTCGGCAGTGTGATTGATCTTTACAATTTCGCCGTCCAGACGGCTCAACACTATACCTTGTCCCGCAAGTTCAAAAAGGGCCTCAGGCCGTATATGTGAATCCACAGTGGATCTGTTTGTTTTTTTAGTTTCAAACAAATGTATGTTTTCCGCCGTATTTTGAAGGCTTATCATAACGTCGCTAAAATGATGAAATATTACTTTACAAAAACATGATTTAACTCATAAAAGTTCCCGACTTTCGGCTCTAATAAGATGATATAATTGGCTGATTTTCAGTTGGATAATGTTTAAATGAGGGAAATGGGCATATAAGTGATCTGTTTTGGGTCGGTGCCCATGACGCTAAATTTATTTAGTTTGCAGGGTCTTTTAAAATACTTTACATGCGAGCATTGCCATTTATTTTATGCACTATTCTAGTCGGAAATATTTCGCTGTCAATTGCGCAGCCAACCATCAATACCAATAAGAAAGGTGGCGGATATACCTTTAAGATTAACAAGACCGTTGAGGCTACCCCCGTTAAAAATCAATACAAATCGGGCACCTGCTGGGTGTTTTCAACCAACTCTTTTATCGAATCCGAAATTCTGCGTTCCGGACATGATAAAGTAGACCTGAGTGAAATGTTCGTGGTCCGCAATATGTATATCCAGAAGGCCGAACATTACATGCGGTACGAAGGCCACACCAATTTTGGCTCGGGCGGCGAGCCTCACGACGTTATCAATGCCATTCGCCAGTATGGCCTGATCCCTTTTTCGGTTTACAGCGGTATGCCACCCGGACAAACGAAACCCGTTCACAACGAAATTGACGCCGTACTCAAAGCCATGCTCGACGCCATGCTCAAGCTACCTGATGGCAAATTAAATCCGAACTGGAAAGCTGCCTTTATCGGCGCGCTCGACGGCTACATGGGCACCCCGCCTGCCACTTTTACCTACCAGGGTAAAAGTTACACCCCACAAAGCTTTGCGCAGGCCATGGGCGTAAACACCGATGATTATGTCGAGCTTACTTCATTTTCCCACCACCCTTTCTTTCAGCCTTTTGTGCTTGAAGTGGCCGATAACTGGGCCAACCAACCCGAATACAATATTCCTCTGCAGGATATGAAGCAGGTGGTTGATAATGCGCTCGACCATAATTATTCGGTTGCCTGGGCAAGCGATGTAAGCGAAAAAGGCTTCAACTTCAAGAACGGCCTGGCCATTGTACCCGAAAAAAATTTTGACGACATGACCCAGGCTGAAAAAGACTCCATGTTCAGCAGCCCGCACAACGAAAAGGAAATTGACCAGGCTGTTCGTCAGGAAGCTTTTGATAACCTGAGCACTACCGACGATCACGGCATGCAAATTCTCGGCTCGGCTACCGACCAAAAAGGAAAACCTTACTATCTGGTCAAGAACTCATGGGGCACCGATAAGAACGACCTCGACGGTTATTTCTATTGTTCAGTTCCCTACTTTCTTTATAAAACTACGGGCATCCTGGTTAACAAACATGCACTGCCCAAAGAACTAGCCGCCAAACTGGGTATTAAATTGTAATACATGATGGAACACTTATTATCATGATTATCATTATCAATCATGATTTAAAACGCATGATTGAGTAATGGGTTTAAATCATTGTATTCATCATAATCAATAATGAAGATCAGCGTTCCATCGCCTTTCAAACTAAAAATGCCCCCGAAAACTTCAGAGGCATTTTTGAAAATGTGTTTATAGAAATTACGACTTTCCGTATCTCTTCTTGAATTTATCAATTCTACCTGCAGTATCAACCAGTTTCATCTTACCTGTGAAGAAAGGGTGCGATTCGCTCGAAATTTCAAGCTTGATCAACGGGTATTCAGTTCCGTCTTCCCACTTGCCGGTTTCTTTAGTGTTGGCAGTGCTTTTTCCTAACCATTGTTTATCCAAAGAGATGTCCTTGAAAATTACAGTTCTGTATGCCGCTGGATGGATGTCTTTCTTCATAAATTCAAAATTTTGGACTGCAAAAATAGATTTTTCTATCGAAAATAAAAGCTTGTGGAAAAAATTGTTTACTCCGCCCCGATAGCCGCACTTTCACTATCAGGCGGATTATGCGCTGCATTATGGTCGTAATAATACTTTACGGCCTGTGCTATAAAGCCCCAAACATCATCGCGGCCGGCGTTCCTTTCGGCGGAGGTAACGAACGAAAGGGGTAGCTCATCCCACTCCTTTAATAGTTCATTATGAAACAGTTGCACATTGGTGCTCACCTCTTTACTGCCCGGTTTATCGGCCTTGGTAAAGATGATAACGAACGCCACGCGGTTCTTCGCCATCCATTGAATAAACTCAAGGTCAACCTTTTGTGGCGGTATACGGCTATCAACCAGTAAGCATACATACTGCAACTGCTCTCTCTTTAATATATAGTTCCGGATCATCGCTAACCACTTTTCGCGCTTTTCTTTCGAAACCTTGGCAAAGCTATACCCCGGCAGATCCACCAAATGAAAGTGGTTATTGATCTCAAAAAAATTGATGGTCTGGGTCTTTCCCGGCGTGTTCGACACTTTCGACAGCGCCTTACGGCCACATAAGTAATTGATAATCGATGACTTACCTACATTCGACCGGCCTATAAAGGCAAACTCTGGCATCTGCGCCGGAGGGCATTTCTCTACCTCCACATAACTGGCCTTATACTCCGAAGATTTAATGATCATAGCCACAAAAGTATCCAGATTAACCAATTAAAGACAATTAGAAACTTTAAGCTGTTATTTTTGCCCCGCTTTTAAACCGGCTTAACCACAAAGAACACAAAGTGAATACAGCACAAAGAACACTATTCCTGGTGGTCTTTGTGAACCCCTGGTGACCTTTGTGGTTTATAGCCAAATGATTAAAATGAGCAAAACGGTAACACCTTATAACGACGCCAACCGCACCAAAAAGGAGCAGGTAGAAGAGATGTTCGATAACATTGCACATCGCTACGACTTTTTGAACCACCTGTTATCGCTGGGCATTGATATTACCTGGCGAAAAAAGGCGGTTAAATTTATCGGCACCATTCAACCCAAAAAGATACTCGACGTAGCCAGCGGCACCGGCGACTTTGCCTTTGAAGCCCTGGCCCTGAAGCCTGAAAAAGTAGTTGGCTTCGACCTCTCGGAAGGGATGATGAACTACGGCCGGGCCAAAGCTGCCAAACTGAACGTATCGGATACCGTGCAGTTTGTAAAAGGCGATTCGGAAAAAATGCCGTTTGACGACAATTCGTTCGACGCAGTTACTGTGGGCTTTGGCGTTCGCAACTTCGAGAACCTGGAAGCCGGCCTGCGCGAAATGTATCGCGTAGCCAGGGTAGGAGGGAAGGTGGCTATTTTAGAAGCCTCGCAACCGCAAAACACAATAATAAGAGCCCTTTACGGTTTATACTTCGGAAATGTGGTACCTATGATAGGCAGGTTGTTTTCGAAAGATGCCAGGGCCTATTCATATTTACCCGAATCGGTAAAGGCTTTTCCTGAAGGTTTTGAATTTGTAAAAATATTGGAGAATATTGGCTTCAGAAATATTAAATGGCAACCGCTTACTTTTGGAGCCTGCGCCTTTTACTCCATGGAAAAATAAGAGGATAGTATCAGTAAGGATGAAGAAACCAGGAATCGTATTGTTGATCTTATTTTTAAGCTGGCAGGCCAGGGCCCAGTTTAACTATAACGAAATGGGGTCTAAAACCATTTATTTCGGTATAGCCATGGGCCTCAATGTGGCCGATTTTAAAGTTATCAATGCACCCCTGGCCCCGCAAAACGATTCTATTCGTTATATCCGTACCCGCATTGGCCCCGGTTTTAACCTGGGTATCATTGGCAATTACCAGTTTCATAAATACTTCGACTTAAGATTCATACCTACCCTGTCTTTTTCTGATAAGAACATTGTTTACACCGACCTCAATAACAACCAGGTGGTGAAAGACCTTTCATCTATTTATCTCGACTTCCCTTTACAACTCCGTTTTAAGTCAGACCCTATTAAAGATTTCAGGGTATATGGCATTGTGGGTATGCGCTACGACTACGACTTAGCCAGTAACGTAAAAGCACGTAAAGCTGTAGATATTGTAAAGCTACGCAACAACGACGTTGCCGCCGAAATTGGCGTGGGTTTTATGATCTACTTCCCGTATTTCATCTTATCGCCTGAGTTTAAAGTAAGCCGTGGGGTGGTCAATATTTTGTATCAGACACCAGGCCTTATTTACTCGCGCACCATACAAGCGCTTTACTCGCGCACCTTCACTTTTACACTTAACCTGGAAGGTTAGGCCGTTTGCAGTATTTCTTAGTGCAACTTAGTGCCTTAATGGTAAATTTCCCTAAGCCAATGGTCCGGATGAAATTGTTATGGAATGTTATGGAATGTTATGGTTTGTTATGAAATGTTATGCTTTTTTTCAACGGACCCATAACATTTCGGGTAAGCGGTAAAGCAATTTCAATATGTCAAAGAACCGGGCGAATTGGTTAACAGGTTCATTTGGCCGACAGGACAAATTGCAAAGCCTGAAACGCTGAAATAATCACATGTTTTTTCGCATTTCGATCTTACCCGGCTACCCTAAAAAAGGAACCTATCCGGGCTTCAAAATCCGGGCTTTCATGATATAATGGAAGGGTTGGAAAACTATTGGCTGATAATAGGGGGATGTATTACACATAAAATCTGATTTAAAGGTCAATAAAGAATCTGACTAAAGCGTTTCGGGGATGATCTCCGCTCTGTTTCTCATCCCCCGGGAATGGTCACTTTGGGTAAAGGGTATGTTTGCAACACTCGTTTCAAAGATACTCAAATAAGGCAACATTTAAAGTTTCAGAATCAATAAAAATGTTAAAAATTAATAGACTGAATAAACTATTTGATTATCAACGGGCTGCGCAAATCGCAGGGAATTTTCCGGGTGCCCGGTCATCTCAGCCCTGTTTTTACAATCCCTTATAACCTGGTCATGATTTAGCTGCGAACCACCTCAACCCACTCCGTGGTGCAACATTTTTGAAACCGCTACAAATTTGATATCCAGCTCCGGGACCCGACAAGGGTTGTTTTGGCCTGGCCCGGGACTGCATTTTACCACACCTGATATTTAACCTTCGGCTCCTGGCGGCCTGTAGAAAGGCAATACTTTCAAAAATTGCCGATACGTGATCGACATTCGCCGATGAGTGACATTTTTGAAACTGTTACAAAATCGAAATGATGATTTTTATTTTTTAACGGGTAACAAAGTGTAATTGATATCCGTAAAACTGGACAATCATTTAACGATATGTTAATTGCGAAAACTTTGTGAATACTATATTACTGAAAATCAAATAGATACATTTTTGTCAACAAATCGGAAAAGACAGTTTTATCCCCTCCAATAAGATGAGCTATCAAATTTGGCTCGTAATAAGATGAATATCAGTTGTTTAAAGTAAATATGCCGAAAAACATAGAAATGAGGCTTTTTTGAAGTGTGTAGGATTTACACAAACATAAAAGAGCACTTTAGCACAAAATTATTAGCATAAATGCCAAAAAAATGAATTTAAGTAAACGGAAAAGTTAAGATTGTGTTATCGGACATCTTAGTAAGGTTGCTATACGGGGTCAATAATTAGGTAAAGCTAACTTGACTTAACTATATGTAAACATTACTTTAGTACCTGAGTTGCATCCCCAACAACTCAACAGACACCACTCTCAACAGAATATATTTATTGTTTTGACAATTTCGGTAACCCCCCGGTGCCGCGTAGAAGTATTGATTTGTAATAAAAAAACCGGGATACATGGCCAAACCTTTACACTGCAACAACACCTCCCCACTTTCTATTTCTGCTGATTCTAAAAGTTTAAACCGTTTTACTATGGGTAATATGTTATCCTCCGGAGCTAATGCATTTTCAAAAGTTACAAAACTGAATAGTATGGGAAGATCGCTATCCGATTCGATGAAAGGATTTGGCAAATTTTGTTCAGTGGCAGTGATGCTGCTTTTGGCGGTTGCGGAAATCCAGGCCGCGGGACCTTATTACTCGTCCTCAGCGAGTACAGGAAACTGGGCCGCCAATGCAACATGGTCTACCGTTTCGTGTGGTAGCGCAACTGCGGCAAGTGCTTATCCGCTTGCAGGTGATGCAGTGAATATTACCTGTTCCTCCCACACAATTACTGTTGCTTCAACGGCGGCATGTGGTGCTCTTACCATTAGCGGTATTGGTTTAACTATCAGTTCGGGGCAAACGCTGACCTGTAGTTCCTTGAATATGACTTCTGGTACATTAGTCATTAATGGTACTGGGCAGTTAATTGTTACAGGAACAATGACGCTTACGGGAGGAACTGTTACGGGAGGTGGAACAATCGTCTATCAGGGAACGGCTGTTCCAACTTTAGGTGCTAGTCTGGCCGCTGTAAGTTTCGAATATAACTCAGCCACCACAGCCTCAGTTGCAGCAGCTACTTACGGGCCACTTATTATGGCCACAACAGGCATTGCTACTGCTGCAGGTACCATTACCTGTTCCTCACTTAATATGACTTCGGGCACTTTAGCCATGGGGGCTCAAAATATGACCGTCAACTCAACCGGAACTGCTTTGACTGCTGGTACCATTACAGCCTCTACAGGCGTAATAACGTTTACTGTTGCCGGCTCAGCTTTTACTACTGTTGGGACAACAGTTACAACTGCCAACTTTACTATTGGTTCTGCTACTGCAACTACGGCTACACTTCCGGCAGGTTTAACCATGGGTAACCTGGTTTTAAATACTACCGGTGCAATTACGATAGGCGGTGCTCTTACCACTGGTAACTTTACCATTACTGCTTTATCAGGCAATACATTTACTGCGGCAGGGGCTATTAGTTGTGTAAACCTTTCCGTTGCTTCCGGAAAGACATTAGCAATGGGAGCTAATGCCTTAAGTGTAAGCGGCACCTGGAGCAACTCTGGTACTGTTACAATAGGTACTGCAACACTTACTTTATCTGGCTCTCCAACTTTTTCGGGTGGAACATTTACGCCAACTACAGGTACCACCATCACTTGTACCGGAACTGTAGCCTATAATTATAGTATCGCCACTGTTTTAGCAGCGTTAAATGTTACATCGGGCACCACTACTGCCGGTGCTGCAATTACGGTTACCAATTTTACAGGTGGTGGAACCCTTGCCATGGGTGCCAATGCGCTGACCATAGCGGGTCTTTGTTCTCTGCCTAGCGGTAGTGTTACTATCGGCACCGCAACACTTACACTTAATGGAACCATAAGCCGAACTACAGGTACTATTACAGTAGCCTCAGGTACTTCCATGGTGTTAGGGCTCACTGCCAACCCCGGAGATTTTGGTGTGTTTTTGAGTAACACAGCTCCTATTTCAATGACCGCACTTACAGTAAATGCCAGTGCTACTTTCACCACTAAGAGTTTAACATTATCGGGTAACCTGGTAGTTGCCAACTCAGCCAATTTAATCTGGAACCCGGGCAGCACTGCCAGTTTACCATGGACCATTACCGGTGGAAACATTGGTGCAAACGCTACTTTGACTCTGGCTAATACAGATGCCACATCGCACTTCGTTGTCAATAATCCATCCTTTATTGTTAACGGAACCATCGTTTTTAACGCTGGTCAGGCTGCTAACCAAATGGCAGTCAACGGTACTTTTACCGATAATCAGGGGAGTGTGCACACAAATAACAATACGGTAGGTCAAATTAGCTTTGCATCAGGAGCTGTATATAATTACGTTAAAAACGGAGCTACCGGCAACGATCCCATATTGGCCAGTTGGAACGCAGCCTCTACCTTTAGTATGCAAGGTGGTACTTTGCTTTGCGCTATGCCGGCAAACAACATGAGTAACCAAACCTTTGGCAACATGGTTTGGAATTCAGCCGTTCAGAGTTGTGCATTAAGTTTCGTTGGTAACATTACCTGTGCGGGTAACTTTACTATAACTTCAACCAATAGTCAAACGTTGGCGCTTGCTGGTTACACACTCACTGTCGGGGGGAATTTTGCCAATAACCTGGCTGCGGGTTCTTTTGATGCAAGTGCTGCTGGTTCAAAGATCGCGATGAATGGTGCTACCCAAACATTTAATATAGGTACCTTATATACTAATAGTATAGTCGATAATTTAAATACAAGTAGTTCTGTAAGCACAACGCTTTCAGCGAATAACCTTAACGTTAATAACTTAAATATTGCAAGTGGCACATTCTCTATTGGATCCGTCACCTTCTCAGTAGGGGGTAGTGGTAGTGGTACTTATACTAAT
>Ga0364859_10222_pt1 | contig 39975 bp, 34 predicted proteins | sample ExccelAu500001D3_FD_206911 | JGI IMG/M metagenome (GOLD analysis project Ga0364859, IMG submission 206911) | Enriched cells from Trout Bog Lake Hypolimnion, Wisconsin, USA - BchlTB.Aug20.5000.01 .D3 | ecosystem: Environmental > Aquatic > Freshwater > Lake > Hypolimnion/Profundal zone | place: USA... | reverse complement strand
AGATAAATCTGCAGATAATTTGCCTTGTCTCTTAGGATGTTTAATTGTACTTTTGCCTGTCTTAAACTGTATTTTAAAAAATAAATATTTAACAATCAGGTACCTTTTCAAGTAATTGTATGAGGTCTTAAAAAGTAAACCCAATGGCTGATATTTTCGAAAAACTCATTAAGAATTCAGGACCCCTTGGTCAGCACCGCGAAAGGGCACATGGTTATTTTGCATTTCCTAAACTGGAAGGAGAAATTGGTGCGAGGATGAAATTTCGCAATAAGGAAATGATTGTTTGGAGTTTGAATAATTACCTGGGATTAGCGAATCATCCTGAAGTTAGGAAGGCGGATGCTGATGGGGCTGCCCAATTTGGACTTGCATTACCGATGGGAGCAAGAATGATGAGTGGAAATAGTAATTATCATGAGCAATTGGAAGCAGAGCTGGCAGCTTTTGAAGAAAAAGAAGATGCAATTCTAATGAATTACGGGTATCAGGGTATTATGAGTGCAATTGATGCTATTTGTGGCAGGCATGATGTGATTGTTTATGATGCTGAAAGTCATGCATGTATTATTGATGGTCTTCGTCTTCATACCGGACATCGTTATGTGTTCAAGCATAATGATATTGAAGATTGTGAAAAACAATTGGAAAGAGCTACAGCATTGATCGAAAAACAAAATAGTGGTGGAATACTTGTTATAACAGAAGGTGTATTTGGAATGGCAGGCGATCAGGGAAAGCTAAAAGAAATTGTTGCCTTAAAGCAAAAGTTTGATTTCAGATTATTGGTAGATGATGCACATGGGTTTGGCTGTTTGGGAGAACGTGGTGCCGGTGCCGGTGAATTACAAGGTTGTCAGGCGGGTATTGATTTGTATTTCTCAACTTTTGCAAAATCAATGGCCAGTATTGGTGCATTCATGGCTGGTGATAAGGTCATTATAGACTTTATCAGATATAATATCAGATCACAGATTTTTGCAAAAAGTGTTCCTATGCCATTTGTAATAGGTAATTTGAAGCGTCTGGAACTATTGAAAAGTCTGCCTGAACTGCGGGCCAAATTATGGCATAATGCATTGAAACTGCAGAATGGTTTGAAAGAAAGAGGGTTCGACATTGGGAATACCAATACCATGGTTACACCAGTTTATATGAAAGGTGGCGTGGAAGAAGCTACTTCAATGGTGATGGACCTACGTGAAAATTACAGGATATTTTGTTCAATTGTGGTTTACCCTGTTATTCCTAAAGGACATATTATTTACCGTTTGATTCCCACTGCTGCCCATAGTGATGAAGACATTGAGTTAACACTTAAGGCATTCAGTGAAACAAAAGCAAAACTTGATGCTGGTGCATATAAAGTGGAATACATACCCGATATGGCGGAAGTTAAATAGCTAATATTTAGTTTGATCAAATTTATATAGGCCTTTCCGTTTAAATGGAAAGGTTTTTTTTGTCCTGATATTTCTGTTTTCAAATTCATCAGAAACATCAGTTAACTTCAAAATTTTAAAGTTTCAACTTTTTATATGCAGGAAGACATTATCATACAGATAAGCAACAGATTAAAGGATATCAGGAAGGACAAAAACATTACATTACAAGAATTGGCAGATGTGGCTGGTGTTTCAAAAGGGATGCTAAGCCAGGTAGAAAACAGTAGAAGTATCCCATCACTAAATGTATTATTAAGTTTAATTAAAGCCCTTGATGTAGATCTAAATGAATTTTTTAAAAATATTAACCTTCATAAGACTGACAAAGTTATTCTCAAAAAAAAGGAAGAATACCAGTCATTTGAAAAAGAAAATGCAACCGGATTCAATTATCAACGTCTATTTACTACTTCTATTCATGATTATCACGTTGATTTTGTTTTACTCAGACTGGAAAATAATGCACAAAGAGATCCTGTAAGGACAGAAGCATTTGAATTCAAATACCTTTTGAAAGGCCGGGTTGAATATTCCATAGGTGACAAAATCTATTTACTTGAAGAAGGTGATAGTTTGTTTTTTGATGCCAATGAAATACATAATCCCAGAAGTATTGGTAAAGAAGATGCATTGTTACTTGTTGCTTATTTTTTTCAGGAAAGAAAACAGTAATTTATTACGTTAACAATTAATTCACAAAAGTTTAATATTGGTTAACATTGTATTTAATTAAGTACATATTGTTTAGTATTACTTAACTTATAGATAACCTTGTTACAGCTTTTTCTTAACATTGGGCTGATAGTTTCGCTTCACAACCAAATTATTGTTTATGAAGCAACAACTAAGCAAATTTCTTGGGATAACGCTTATCCTGTTATCCTCTTTATTTACATTTCATTCCGTTTATGCACAAAACCTTCAAATTAAAGGTAAAGTAATAGACGCCGTAACAAAAAATGCTATTCAAGGGGCCAGTGTTTTGATCAAAAACACTTCCCGAGGAACCAGTACTAACTCTAATGGTGAATTCATTATTTCAGTTAAACCAGGTACTGAATTGAACTTTGCTATTATTGGTTATGAAGCATTCACTATGAAAGTTACTAGTGAACAGTTTTTAACGATTAATATGAAACTTGCTGCACAACAACTAAATGAAGTAGTTGTAACAGCAACAGGGATCAAGAAAGAAGCAAGGCGTTTGGGTTATGCAGTTCAAACAGTGGATGCATCAACTTTGACACAAGCGAGAGAGGCTGATCCTGTTAATTCTTTGAAAGGGGAGGTTGCTGGACTCGCAATTAATACCAATTCAGAAATAGGTCACTCTCCTGACATTATAGTTCGCGGTGAGAACAATCCAAATGATCGTCCAATGTTTGTTGTTGATGGAGTAGCGATCAATTCAGATACCTATAATATCAATTCTGATGATATTGAATCTTATACCTTTTTAAAAGGTCCGAATGCTGCAGCATTATATGGATTTCAGGGTAAAAATGGGGCATTTATCATTTCTACTAAAAAAGGCAGCAAAGATAAAAGGGGCTTCAACATGGATTTCAATAGCAGTACCCAAATCAATAAAGGTTTTATTGCTTTACCCAAATACCAGGACACCTACGGACCTGGCGATAATGGTCAGTATGCATTTGGAGGAGGTGGATCAAGTCCAAGCACGTATTTTGGTAATGGTGCAGTTGGTGTAGGTAACAATGATTATGATTATGATGTTTGGGGCCCACAGTTCAGAGGCCAGTTATTGCCTCAATATGATGGTACTTATAATCCTAATCAAACTTATACCACTACTTATGCAGATGGAAGCAAGTATTATGGACATGTAGCACCTACACCATGGGTTGCAAGAGGTAAGGATAACCTTAAAAAATTCTTGCAGGCTGGTTTATTATCGACTAACAGTGTTTCAGTTAGTTCTTCCACAGAAAAAACTGATGTTCGATTTTCTTTGGGAAATACTTATCAACAGGGTATTGTGCCCAATACACAGTTGAACAATTTCAATTTTACTGGAAGTGTTGTGCATCGTTTCAATAGCCAGTTATCATTGACCAGTTATATCAATTACAGCCGTCAATCATCTCCCAATGTTCCAGATGTAACTTATGGTCCTAATAGTATTATTTATAACATCATCATATGGGGTGGAGCAGATTGGGCAATGAGTGATATGAGAAATTACTGGCAACCTGGTAAAGTGGGTATTCAGCAGAAATACGAGGAGTATTACCGATATAATAATCCTTATTTCATGTCTTACGAATGGCTGAGGGGTCATTATCAAAACAATGAGTATGGATATATTTCTCTGAACTATAAACCAATTCAGGGGCTTGAATTTCAGTTAAGACCAAGTATCACTGCTTATGATATGACTAATTCCGAAAAATTACCTTATTCTGCTACAGTTTATGGAAGACCGCTGCATATGGGTGATTACAGGACCGATTTGAGGTCATCATTTGAATCCAATATTGATGCACAGGTGAGATACCATGACAGCAAATTTTTGAATCTTCTGGATCTTTCTGCATTGGGAGGAGGAAGTGTAAGGACATTTAACTTTAATTCTGATTTTACTTCAACCAATTATTTGAATGTACCTGGGATTTACTCTTTTTCTAATTCCTTGGGTGCATTAACAGGAAGCAGTTTTAATTCTGCTATGAAAGTATTGAGTGCCTATTATTCAGTAGATCTCGGTTATAAATCGTATGCCATAGCTGGTATCACTGGTAGAGTTGATAAATCTTCAGCTTTACCTTCCAACGGAGACAGTTATTTCTATCCTTCATTTAACCTTGCATCTGTAGTTTCTGATTATGTGAAATTGCCAAAAGCTATTTCTTTTTTCAAGATCAGGGGTTCTTATGCAGAAAGTAAAAGTGGTGGAACCAATGCCTTCTTTTCTCCCAATGTTAGCTCAACACCTGCAGGTGGATATGGCTATACCTGGAACAGCCCTTATGGTGGTCCCGGATATCAGTTTTCACAACCTTATTCACTGTCACCAACCTATTCTTCACAAAATAGTGCAGTTTTTACGAATCAGACCGTTAATCCTAACATAGTAACTGCAGACCGTATCGCAACTGAATTTGGTGCAGATATTCGTTTTATGGACAACAGGTTAGGCTTGGATATCACAGAATATCATTATAAAAATACTGGTATTGTTAATCAAGGTACTTCATCAGCATCAGGCTTTTCTTCTTATCTCACTAATGGAAGTACCTATACAAATCAGGGTTGGGAAGCATCATTACACGCAACGCCGTTTAAGAATCCTAATGGATTCAGCTGGAATGTCATTGCAAACTTCAATACGTATATCCGGAAATGGGTAAACGATGCCAATCCTGATAATTATGAAAAAAATGGACAACGTGTTGATTTGGTTTATGGAAATGCGTTTGTAAGAACCCCTGATGGCAAAATGGTGATCGATCCTACAGCAGGTGTATATGTAAGATATTCTGACCTGGGTTCTTCTGCACAGAAGGTATATGGTCATTCGGATCCTGATTGGACCTGGTCTGCTATCAATACTTTAAGTTATAAACATTTCGCTATTCGTTTTCAATTTGACGGAATGGTAGGCGGTGTGATAGAAGATTATGTAAGGAAAAAAACCTTACAGGGTGGACGTCATATAGAAAGTGCTGAAGGTGCTTTTGGTGTTGCAAGACCTTCAGATGAAGCCAATGTAGCTGCATATACTGGAAATGGTGTTAACCTGACAGGCGCTTCAATTATTCTGGATCCTATTACCGGCCAGATCACTAATATGAGTAGTCTGAATGTTATACAAAATACAACGAAGAGTCAGGTTCAGCCTTTTGTTACACAAATGGCATCTATTCCTGATCTGGATATCATTAAAAAGACCTATGTTAAATTAAGGGAGGTGACACTGACTTATAATTTCCCAGAAAGTGTTGTCGGAACAAAAACTTTCATACGCAAAGCAAGCATATCATTGGTGGGAAGAAACCTGCTATACTTTTTCCCTAATAAATATAAGGACATAGATGTTGACCAGTATTCTCAGGGAAATCAGGACAATAGTTCCTACACCTCAGGATTACAAACCCCAACAACACGCAGTTATGGGTTCAATTTCAACCTCTACTTTTAATTCATTCATAAGCAAATTAATTATGAAACAGATAAAAAATATACTTTTCATTATTGCAGGAGTTTTATTAATGTCCTCCTGTAATAAAAAGATACAAGAACTCGAAACCAATCCAAATAACCCAACAAGTGTGCCTCCCTACCTGTTATTGGGAACAGTATTAACAGACATGTCTGGAATGGGTAGTGCTGGTTCTTTAGGTGGAGTGGATTCATGGGATAATGTACATCGCTGGAATCAATACCATTGCAGTAACTATGCCTATTACAATACCAATATCTATAACTGGACTGGATCAAGCAGTTCATTTGATCCATATCTGGTTATGCAGAATGTGATCCAAATGGATAAAGAAGCGACTATCAGAGGGGCATCAGCAGTAAATCCTTATGAAGCAGTTGGAAAATTTGTGATCGCATATTATTATTACAACCTAACCTCCATGTTTGGAGATGTGCCACAGGCGCAGGCTTTATTGGGAGCAAAAAATCAGACTCCGGTATATACACCGCAGGAACAAGTATTTGAATATATTTTAAATACCTTGGATACAGCAAATTCGCATCTTGCTACGCTTATTGCAAATAATGATAATTCTTTATCAGCAAATCAAGATTTATATTATCAGGGAAATCTGGTTCAATGGCAGAAACTTGTGAATTCTTTCAAACTCAGGGTATTAATTGCTTTGAGTAAGAAGTCAGCTGATGCTAACCTCAATATTGCAACCCAATTTTCAAATATCATCAACAATCCGGGTAAATACCCCATATTTTCAAGTCAGTCCGATGATATGGTTTTCAATTATAACCCAGGAGGTTCTGATAATTTTAGCACCTATTATTTCAACCCAAGTAATTTTGGTTCAATTGCAGGTCGTTATAATATGGCATCCACTTATGTCAGTGCATTGACCAGCATAAATGATCCAAGGGTATTCATCACTTGTGAACCAGCATGGACTTTAGTTGGATCTGATCCTGTCCCCACTAAATATCAATATTTTGCTGGGGCTAGTACCGGGGAACCTCTTGCTACCATGTATGGAAATGCAAATGCAGGTTTATATTCTAATATCAACAGATACCGCTATTTTTCATCTTTTACCGGTGAGCCTGATGTATTGGTAGGCTACAAGGAAATGTTATTCAATATTGCTGAAGGAATAGAACGTGGCTGGATTTCAGGAAACGCTGAAACATTTTACAAAGCAGGTATTAATGAATCCATGAAATTCTATGGTATTGATACCACTAAAAATAGCTTTACAGCTTATTTCCTGCCTCCTGGAAATTCTTCGGTAACGCAAACAGCACCTTATCCATTTGTATTCAGCTTCTCGTCATATTATGCACAGCCTGCTGTTAAGCTTTCTTCTACAGCTTCTACGGCCATCAATCAAATTGTGTTACAGAAATATATATCCTGTTTCCAGAATTCTGGCTTTGAAGCATATTATAATGCGAGAAGGACAGGGGTTCCTGTATTTCAGGGTGGAAGTGGTGTAGGTAATAATGGTATAGTTCCATCAAGGTGGGCATATCCTGTTACGGAGCAGGTACAGAATGCAAAAAATTGGAATGCGGCAATAGCCTCACAACAATTTACTGCTGATGATCTCAATCAAACAATGTGGCTACTTAAATAATGTAAGAACTTAATAATCATATAACAGGGCTATTTAATATAGCCCTGTTATATGATTTTAAATATGGAAGTATGAAAAATATAGTTATAGCATTTTTATTGTGTAACCTGTCGGCAGGAGTTTTTGCACAACAGCATTCCACAGAAAATATAGTGATTGTAACTTTAGATGGAATGCGTTGGCAGGAAGTATTTGGTGGTGCAGATTCTATATTGCTTCGCAATCATAAATATACCAGAGATAGTAATGGCACTTCATCTAGATTCTGGCAAAATGATATCAATGAAAGAAGAAAATTACTGTTTCCATTTTTATGGACAGTAGTAGCAAAGAAGGGCCAGATTCATGGCAACAGAAATTTTGATAGTAAAGTCAATAATTCCAATCCCTACAAATTTTCTTATCCGGGATATAATGAAATATTTACTGGTTATCCTGATTCAGCTGTGAATTCAAATGATAAAATCCTGAATCAAAATACGAATGTCCTTGAATTCATTAATCATCAGAATGGTTATAAAGGAAAAGTTGCCGCTTTTAGTACATGGGATGTATTCCCTTACATTTTAAATAAATGGCGAAGTGGAATTTATGTTAATTCAGGTATAGACACATTGAATTTTAAAGATGAAAGCCTTAAGCTTTTGAATGATATGCAGTTTATTACAGCACAGCCACTGGATGTAAGACTCGATGCGATCACCTATTTTTCTGCTCGTGAATACCTGAAAAAACACCAGCCTAAAATATTATATATTGCTTTTGATGAAACGGACGATTTTGCTCATGCTGGTGAATATGACCAGTATTTAAAAAGTGCACATGCAGAAGATGCTATGCTGGCTGATCTCTGGAATTATATCCAATCAACACCTGGGTATCAAAATAAGACCACATTGATCGTTACCTGTGATCATGGTCGTGGTGATATCAATAAAGACAATTGGAGGCATCATGGACAAAATATTCCTGATGCGGGTCAGATATGGCTTGCAGTAATGGGGCCTGATACGAAACCTCTTGGTGAGATTAAATATGAGGAGCAAATTTATCAGAAACAATATGCTGCTACGATTGCAGCTTTACTTGGATTCACATTCAAAGCAGAACATCCCGTAGGCGAACCTATACCGGTTTTACTTTCAAAATAAACCTTAAGTTTATAGAAAATTTTAAAAGAGATGAGTATACAATTGGTTGTTTTTGATATTGCCGGAACTACCGTAGCAGACAGAGGAAATATAAATGATTCTTTCAGAAATGCTTTTTTATCAGCAGGTATATCAGTTTCTCCTGCAGATGTGGATACTGTAATGGGATACCGAAAAATTGAGGCCATCAGGATTATAATTCAAAAATATGCTTCTGATATGTCTGAAGATGAAAGAATCATCAAGGATATCCATGAGGTATTTGAAAATAGTATGGTTAAATTTTATGAAACAGATCCGGCACTTAAACCATTGCCTTTTGTAACTGAAACATTTCAGGCTTTGCAGGACAGAAACATTAAAGTTGCATTGAATACCGGATTTACAAGGAGGATTACAGATACCATCTTAAATAGACTTGATTGGTTAAATAACCCTTTGATTAATAAAATCATTTGCAGTGATGAAGTCAGGGAAGGAAGACCATATCCTTATATGATTCATCAGTTGATGGAACAGTTGCATATTGCAATGGTAAGTGAAGTGGTTAAAGTTGGTGATACAGAAGTGGATGTAAAGGAGGGCCGAAATGCAGGATGTAAAGCAGTTATAGCTGTTTCGACAGGGGCTTATACAAGAAATCAACTGGAACTGTATCAACCAGACTTTATTATTGATGAAATGCATGAACTCATCCCTATAATCGATCAGTTAAAATCCTAATTGAATGCAATATTATACTCAGGTGCCTACATTAATCAGTAAATCCCTTCAGGAAAGGTTAAGTAAGTCACCGCCTTTTTTATTCGTTCTTTATGTGTCTCTATCAGCTTTTGTAGTTTATAGTTGTATGTATGGTTTCAGAAAACCATTTACTGCTGCTACTTATAATGGATATAGGTTATTTGGAGTTTCATATAAAGTGCTATTGGTTATTATGCAGGTGATTGGTTATGTGATTAGTAAATTTTATGGAATTCGTTTTATAGCCACGATGAGACCTGAAAAAAGAGCTTTAAGTATAATTATTCTGATTGTTATTTCCTGGTTGTCTCTTTTCTTTTTTGCAATTGTTTCTTATCCATATAACTGGATATTCATGCTTATAAATGGTTTGCCACTCGGAATGGTGTGGGGGCTTGTTTTTGGTTTTTTAGAAGGAAGGAAACTAACAGAACTGATGGGTGCAATTCTTGCAACCAGTTTTATTTTTGCATCTGGTCTTGCAAAAACTGTAGGTAAACGGCTGATGATTGAGATACAGATTAGTGAGTGGTGGATGCCTTTTGTCGCAGGTGCTGTTTTCATGATTCCTTTGCTTATAAGTGTTTGGTGTTTGCAACAAATACCTGCACCAGGACACGATGATATTGCAAACAGGACTATTAGGAAACCAATGGATATAGACGAACGTAAGGCTTTCGTTAAAAGATTTTTTTCCTTACTTGTTCCTGTAGTTATTGCATATATATTATTGACTATTGTAAGGGACTTCTCAGAAGATTTTGCAAATGAATTATGGAATGAAACAGGATTTAAGGACAATGCCGACATTTTTGCAAGTACCAGTACACTTATTTCGTTAATGGTGCTTGCTGTAGTTGGAGGATTTTTTATGATCAGGAGTAACTACAAAGCATTTCAATATACACATGGAATTATTTGTTTCGGATTTATAATGTCCATTCTTTCTACAATCTTGTTTCAGTTTCATTTGATAGGACCATTCTATTGGTTTCTAATGGCTACAACTGGTTTATATCTGGGATATGTTCCATATAATTGTCTATATTTTGAAAGATTACTTGCTACATATAAAATTCAGGGTAATGTTGGATTTGTGATGTATATCGCTGATGCATTTGGTTATCTTGGAACAGTAATCGTTTTGCTAATAAAGGAATTTGTCAACCTGAAATATAGTTGGGTCAATTTTTTCACAGTTTTGTTCCTTATTACTTCTATTACAGGAATTGTTTTGATTTTATGGGGTGCAAAAGTATCGGCCAGAATTTATAAAAGCTTTGAACCGTGAACGGTTAGATTGAGTATGGTTGGGAGGTAAATTATTTGTAACAATTAAATATGCAATATGTCACAAAATGCCCTTGTTATTGGTGCTGGAATAGTTGGTTTGGCTATTGCAAGAGCTTTAAGCATAAAAGGCTGGAAAGTTAAAGTAATCGAAAGGACAGAAAAAGCTGTCGGTGCTTCAATCAGGAATTTTGGTATGGTTTGGCCCATTGGGCAACCTGAAGGCATTTTATATGAACGAGCTTTGAAAAGCCGTAGTATATGGAAGGAGATAGCTGATAAAACAGGAATCTGGTATGATCCATGTGGAAGCATTCACCTGGCATATGAAGAAGATGAATGGGCAGTATTACAGGAATTGGAGCAACTATTTTCCAAACAGGGGCGCCCTGTAAATTTGTTGAATAAAGCTGAAATTCTCCATGATTTCAACCATATCAATCATCAAAATCTCATAGGTGGTCTCTACAGTGGCACTGAAATGATTGTGGAAGCAAGGGAAGCAATTGCGAACATTCCAAAATATCTAGAAGAGTTTTTGAACGTTCAATTTATTTGGGGAAAAACGGTAACGAGCGTTGAAACAGGTAAAGTTTATATTGGAAATGAAATAATTGAGTCAGACCTCATCTGTGTCTGCAGTGGTGCAGATTTGGAGACCTTATATCCTGAATATTTTTCAGAAAAACCTATTACCAAATGTAAACTTAAGATGATGCGCTTTGAAGCTCCAGGTATCAACCAAAGGATTGGAGCCGCCATCTGCGGAGGATTATCACTTATTCATTATGATAGCTTTAAAGTTTCAGCTTCATTGCAGGCATTGAAAAAAAGATATGAAACTGAACTCTGGGAATATATAAAATGGGGAATACATGTCATGGTATCACAAAATGGGGATAATGCATTAACAGTTGGGGATACCCATGAGTATGGAAAAACATTTGATCCTTTTGACAAATCTTATTTAAATCAATTGGTATTTAGCTATTTGAAAAAATTTGCACTTTGTGATCAATGGAAGTTAAGTCAGACCTGGAATGGAATCTATTCCAAAATGACTAATGGTCAAACTGAACTTGTCTGTAATCCGGAACCAGGGGTTATAATAATAAATGGTCTTGGTGGGGCAGGGATGACATTGTCATTTGGATTAGCCCAGGAAGTAGTTGATCAAATGTGATTCTATTCAAAGAGTAATTTAATTTATTCGAAAACCAAAAACATTCAAATCTTTCCCAATGCCTGATTCAGAGCTCACAAAAGAAGGAGATGTAAATTTTACTGTACATCGGCAACAATGGTTAAAGACAATAGCCGATTGTGATGATACAATGCAATGGCTTGAAAAAGATGCTGCAATGTTTATCCACCAGTCACTTTCCACACCTTGTCTTGATGTACTTGAATCATGTGAAGGCATTTTTATCACAGATATTTCTGGTAGAAAGTTTATGGACTTCCATGGAAATAATGTCCACCAGATAGGTTACTGTAATCCATTTGTTATCGAAAAAGTAAAACAACAAATGGATAAACTTCCATTTTCTCCGAGAAGGTATGCTAATAAACCTGCTGTTCAGCTTGCCGAAAAATTAAGTGCATTATTACCTGCAGGTTTGAACAAAGTGCTTTTTGCACCCGGTGGTACAAGTGCTGTTGGAATTGCACTGAAATTGGCGCGATTTATAACAGGAAAGCATAAGATTATCACTTTACAAGATTCTTTTCACGGTGCCAGCATGGATGCAATAGCTGCAGGAGGTGAAGCTCAATTCAAAATCGGACTCGGTCCATTAATGCCCGGGGTTTATCATATTCCACAGCCGGTATCATATAGGACAGTATTCACAACTCAATCTGATGATCTGGGCTATGCTGATATTCTGGAAAAAATGATCATAGAAAATGGTGAAATTGGAGCAGTACTCATTGAAACTATTAGGAATACTGATGTACAAATTCCATCAAAAGCATTTTGGAAGAGGGTAGAGAAAATCTGTCATGAGCATCAGGTATTACTAATACTTGATGAAATTCCTATTGCGTTTGGCAGAACAGGAAAGATGTTTGCTTTTGAACATTTTGGGATAGAGCCTGATATTTTATGTCTTGGAAAAGGATTAGGTGCAGGTATAATTCCTATTGCAGCAATTGTGGCCAGGAATGAATTCGATATTGCCGCAGAGATTTCTCTAGGCCATTATACGCATGAAAAAAGCCCTTTGGGTGCTGTTGCAGCACTTGCAATGCTTGAATTTATTGAAAGAGAGAATTTATTGGATAAAGTCAAAGAAGATGAAATTTTTATGCGCGAAGCTTTAAACCATCTGAAGGAAAAATATCCTTTGATAGGGGATATCAGGGGTATTGGATTGCTTTGGGGTATCGAACTGGTTAAAGACCGTAATACTAAAGAGAAAGCCTCTGAGGCTGCAGAAAAAGTTATGTACGAGTGTCTGAAACAAGGATTAAGCTTTAAAGTCTCACAAAGCAATGTTTTGCAATTATGTCCTCCTTTAATTATTACAAGGGAACAATTACAGCTGGCTATTAGTATTCTAGATAAGGCAATAGAAAAAATTTCATGTACTCAATAGTTTTTTTATAGGTATAGTGTTTTATTTCATAGGGATATTTCTATATCCCTTTTTTATTAAAAAAAACCGTTTAAGAGGAAGTATATACTTCATGTAAACCTCCTCTTAAACGGTTTCTATGTAATTTACAGTTTAGCAATCAATTCTTTTGCCATCCTAACATAATCAGGATTCTTCTGATCAGTTGCCAGATTAATACATTTCTGTGCATCTGCTTTTGCACTTACCTTATCACCCAGGTCCTTTTCAATACGGGCTTTAAGTAAAAAAAGATAGTAGGCATTGGGAGCTGCAGTTGTGGCTTTTGTTGCATAAGTCAAAGCCTTATTAAGATCCTTATCCCATTCATAATAAAAATTGGCAGAAGCCTGGTAGATGCCAGGTGTTATATTGTCAGCAGTCAAGGCTTTTTCCACCTGAGCCCTAATTTTTTCTTTCACATTAGTAGTTATAGGTATTCTTACTGCAATATTTCCCCACATAAGATGCAATTCACAGCTTTCGGGTTTTACATCCGCAAACTGCATGGTAAAGGTTTCCACACTTTCTTTCATTTTATCTGATTTAACAGTAAAACGAACAATATCATCTGATTCCTTGTAACCATTAGTGCCCCAGTTAGAAATTCCTTTATTCAGAATGATGGTCCATTCTTCTTTCCCAGGTATTGTATACAATGCATAGGCGCCGGTATCAATAGATTTTCCACCAATTGTAACATTGTCACTAAATGAGATTTTTGTGGCAGCATTTGCACCCGTACGCCATATTTCAGTTAATGGTGCCAGTTCACTTTTTTCTTTGAATACAACCCTACCTTTTAACGATGGTCGCGAATAAGTAACTTCAATTTTGCCTAAGCCGAAATCCTGAATGAGGGTTTCTCCCGGACTGGGCGCAGGTACTTTGATCTGAGACCAGCCTTGTAAAGTCAACAGCATAGCTGTTAATAGCAATAATCTTTTCATATGTGATGTTTTTTGGTACTGCAAACCTAATACAACATTAAATGTCCTGTATGGATTTATGATGAATGATTCAAGTTTAGAGTGCCGAAATCAGGTAAAAAAGGACCACAGCAAGTGGAGAGCTTACAATGCCAAAGACCAGGAGGTAATCTGTTTGCTTGTCTCCCTCGTTTATCATTACCAGTATTAGCAGGATAAACCAATAAAGCAGGATTAAAGTAAAAGAAATGATCAGCATGTTAAAATTATCCCGGAAGTAGTAAAAACTACTATTGCCTGTTATAAAATAACTGTAAGCAAGATAGATCCACCACCCGAAATAGAGTATCAGGAATATCGTGGATTTTTTATGGTCTTTACTAAGGGTCAATGGATTTAAATCTACCCTAATATACGAATTTTATAGCCGTATTCGGCCTTTATTTTTTAAATGCAGGATGGAATTGTTGTAAAGTGCTTCGCAGATAATTTCGGTCAAGATGGGTATAAATTTCGGTGGTAGTTATGCTTTCGTGACCCAGCATTTCCTGAACAGCACGAAGATCAGCACCTCCTTCCACCAGATGAGTGGCAAAACTATGTCTGAAAGTATGCGGTGAGATGTTTTTGGTGATACCTGCTTTTTGTGCAAGGTCCTTTATGATATAGAAGATCATGACCCTCGACAAGTTTCTGCCATGCTTATTCAGAAAGAGAAAGTCCTCAAACCCCCTTTTTAGGGGTTGTTGTACCCGGATATGTTCTCTGTAAATGCCAATATATTTAATTGCATCTGAACCTATAGGCACCAGTCTTTCCTTGTCGCCCTTACCGATAACTTTAATAAATCCAAGATCGGTATATAAACAGCTTATTTTAAGGTTGATTAATTCTGTTACCCGTAATCCGCAACTGTACATGGTTTCAAGAATCGCTTTATTCCTTCCTCCATCCGGAGTACTTAGGTTGATCTGTGCAATAATCAATTCTATTTCTTCAAAACTCAAAAAATCAGGTAATGCCCGAATGGTTTTTGGAGCTTCCAGTAAAAAGGAGGGGTTTTGATCTGATATTTTCTCAGTCACACAATATTGGAAAAATCCCCTAATTCCAGATATGATCCTGGATTGTGAAGTGGCCGTCATTCCTAGTTCGCTTACCCATTTTGTAAAATCCTGCAGGTCCTTCAATTGAATCTCTGCTGGCGATTTATGCATATTGGTCAATTCCAAAAACTGGGTCAGTTTTTCAAGATCCCGGAGGTAAGCCTCTACGGAATGTTCACTTAATGAACGTTCCAGTTGTAAATAAGCCTTAAATCCCTTTTTAAATGGTTCCCACATCGGCTGAATGTTGCATTAAAGACCGTTCCTATATCATATTGTCGATTTTCTAAATAAAAAACGCATCTGTGACCTTTCAGGAACTGTTTTAAAATTTATTCATATATCTTATATTCGCTTCTTTCAATACCAATATTACATCATCCGGATTCAATAAATCAATTAAATGCTACCTATAAATATCCGATCTTTTAAACAGAAAGTCCGTTATCATCAGAAAAAGTTCAAGCGGTTTCTGGGGAAAGTGGAAAAGAACCCGCCTGTTGGTTTACATAAATCAGTGGCTTTAATTGATGCAGAAGTATGGAAACAAACTGACTGCCTCAGCTGTGCCAATTGTTGTAAAACGATGACGCCAACATTTACAGCCAGGGATATTAAAAGGATAGCTGCATTTCTCCAAATGAAACCACAGGAATTCAAAGATAAATGGCTTTATTATGATAAAAAAGATGGAGATTGGATGAATACCAAACAACCTTGTCAGTTCTTAAATGTAAAAGATAATAAATGCAGTATCTATGAGGTAAGACCAGCAGATTGTGCAGGATTTCCTCATTTGACCAAAAAAAAGATGACTGATTATATCCATGTTCACCAACAGAACATAGCGTATTGTCCTGCTACTTATAAGATGGTTGAAATGATGATGGAAAAGTTGTAAGACTGTTAGTAAAAGCAATATGCCGGTTACAACTCCATCGATAAACTAGTAGGCAATAAAAAGCTTTCCAAACCAAAAATCACTGAAAATACAGCAGCATAAGAAGGGAATTGTTTAGATAGCGCAAACCTGATATTTTGAATGCGCCTTATGCCCTTGCCATAATCAGTCTTGAATCAAAGGGAATACCGGGTTGGATAACCTGCTTCTATTTTACTGATTATAACTCCGACCAGCAACTGTTAGCATTTTAAATTCCATATACTTGTTTTTGATTTTAAAAATAAACATCCTCAATTAAAAAAAGCTCAATTACTTCACCATACTTGAGGGTAATTGCTAAAACATCAAATTGTATATATTTCCATTGAGGATGTTGATACAAATATTCTTCAGCTGCATTTTTCAGATTTTTCATTTTTTCATAACCTATACTTTCTTCAGGTTTGCCAAATCGGTCATTGGTCCTTGTTTTAACTTCTATAAAATGAAGTTTGGTCCCTTTAGAGGTAATGATATCCACTTCCAGATGACGAAATCGCCAATTCCTTTCAAGTATTGTATACCCTTTTTCTGTAAAGTACTGTGCCGCAATATTTTCACCATTTTTGCCTGTATCTTTACGGTAATCCATACGATTTTTTTAAATCTAAATTTAATAGTTATCTCATGTCTCTTAAAAATAAAATATACAAACTGAAAGGAACAGTACAACACTATGCCTGGGGAGGTTATGATTTTATTCCGTCATTATTGGGCGAACCTATTGTAACGCAACAGCCATGGGCTGAATACTGGATGGGAGCTCATCCTTCTGCCTCTTCTTTATTGATTGAGGATAACAATACCATTTCTCTATATGATGCGATAATAAATGATCCCGAAAAAACTTTGGGTAGTGCCGTTTTCAATGAATTTGGTGAATTGCCTTACCTTTTAAAAGTTCTGGATGTAAGAGATATGCTTAGTATTCAGGTTCACCCTTCCAGATCAGAAGCAATCAAAGGTTTTGATGCTGAAGAAGCTGCCGGTATACCAATCAATGCACCCAATAGAAATTATAAAGACAGGAACCATAAACCCGAAGTGATGGTGGCGTTAAGTGAGTTTTGGCTTTTGCATGGGTTTAAGGAAGAAACCTTGCTGGAAAGGGTACTGGAAGATATTCTGGAATTCAATGTATTTATTCCTCTTTTCAAGAAAGAAGGGATCAAAGGCTTGTACCAGTTTATTATGGAAATGAGCCAGGAAGACATTGATCACCTGCTGCACAATCTGGTAAAAAAGGAGATAAGTCGTAAGCGTAATCATGCACTCACCAAAGACCAGCCAGGATGGTGGGTTGCTAAACTATTTGATCATGCTGATTCTGTAAAGAATATAGACCGGGGCATATTTTCTATTTACTTTTTTAATATTGTCAAAGTCGAAAAAGGAGAAGCTATATTTCAGGGCGAAGGCATACCGCATGCATATCTTGAAGGGCAAAATGTGGAATTGATGGCAAATAGCGACAATGTACTAAGAGGCGGGTTAACACCAAAATATATAGATGTTCCTGAATTGATTAAGCATACCAGTTTTACAGGTATAAAACCTGTTGTAATGAAAGGCAACAGTATAGACGGTCTGGAAAGGAATTATCCCTGTCCGGTCGCTGATTTTGGTATCAACAGGATTGAACTGGCTGGAAATAACACTTTTGGAAGTGTAACACATGCTCTTGAAATAGTACTAATTACAGAGGGCGCTTGTGTTATTGACGATGGAAATACAAATCTGGTCCTTAAAAAAGGAGAATCTGCGGCAATTTTTCCAAATCATTCCTTTAAAATTGTTTCTTCCGGATATTGTGAAATTTTCCGGGCATTTGTTCCATTCAATAATAAGTAGGTCTATTTTCCACATTATGAGGAAAATAGCCGCTTGTTAAAAGCATTTTCAACCTATTTTTGTATCAAATTGTTATTGATGAAAATTAAGGGAAGAATCGTCGTTTTTACACTGTTGGTTATTTTTGTTACGACCATCAGCAAATTAATGTTCTCGCCAAAAATTGTATGGTCTGGATTCTCACCAGTTATTGCAGTCGCATTATTCTCAGGAATGATTGTAAAAGAAAAGAGTAAATCTTTCCTTTTACCACTGCTTGCATTATTTATCAGTGATGTGCTGATACAGCTATTTTACAAAATGGGATTATTCCCATTTGAAGGTTTGTATGCTTACCAATGGCTGAATTATGCTATTCTGCTTACCGTTACTCTCATTGGATGGTTATTACAGGGCAAAAATTATACTTCTTTACTGGCAGGCGCCCTTGCAGGTCCAGTTCTATTTTACCTGATTTCCAATTTTAGTGTTTGGGCTGGTCATGGTGGTTATTTGAGGCCGATGACATTGAATGGTCTGATGCTTTGTATGGTTGATGGATTACCTTTCTTTGGGCATTCTCTGGCAGCTACACTGTTATTTCTGCCGGGTCTGCTCGTATCTTATAATGCTATCGTTAAAAGACAGTATAGTATTACCTTGGCAGCTTAAGAATACTGAATATATTGAATTGGCCTGCCCACTCCGGCAGGCTTTTTTTTGCAGGATGGCAAATTCAGAATACCATCCTTTTTTCAACACGTTTTTTCAATTCGGATTTTTAATCGAATACAATACATGGTTGCATAAAAAGTGCGACTTGTCAATCATGGGATGCTCAAAGGTTCCGTTATATTCCATGCCGATACGCTTCATTACTTTTTCAGAACGTTGGTTATAAACTGAAGTAAATGAAACAATCTTTTCTATTTGAAGTATATCAAATCCAAACTGTATACAGGCTTTGGCCGCCTCAATGGCATAACCATTCCCCCAGTTTTCTTTACTCAGCCGCCAGCCTATTTCAACGCAGGGCGTAAAATAACTTTCAAACCTGGGAATCATTAATCCTGTAAAGCCAATAAAGGATCCAGTATCTTTTCTTTCCAAGGCATATAATCCAAATGAATAGTTTTCAAAATGCAGCCTGATCCTGTCTATAAATGCATTGGATTGCGCTTCATTCAATAAAGCCGGAAAATATTCCATTACATCAGGATCTGCATTCATGGCTGCAAAAACAGGCAGGTCGTTTGACTGCCATTCCCTTAATTTTAGCCGTTCTGTTTCTTTTGGATACAGGATCATCTGACGGATTATTACTTTTGAAGCAATTCATTTTCATATCCTTCATCAATGAGGAGATCATGTCCATCTGCTGCAGTGGTTGCCAACAGATCGCAGCGGTTATTCATGGCATTACTGGCATGCCCTTTTACCCATTTCATAGTGATCTTAAATTGCCTGGATAGTTTGTGATACTCCAACCAAAGATCCCTGTTTTTTTTACCCCCTTTAAAATCTGTTCTAATCCAGTTATCCAACCATTTCTTTTCAATACTGTTAACCACATACTGACTGTCGGTATAAATGGTTAATGGTATATTTTTTCTAATGAGGGACTGTAATGCTTTGATCACTGCCAGTAATTCCATTCTGTTATTGGTAGTGTACCGATAACCTGCCGAAAGTTCTTTTTTTTGATCTCCCCAAATCAGCACTACTCCATATCCCCCTGGGCCGGGATTGCCTCTTGAAGCTCCATCCGTATAGATCTTAAGTTGGTGCGAAATCTTTTCCTCCATAGCTAAGAAAACCCTATTATCAGGGTCAGGCCGCTAAGATACAATTCAAGATAAGTTGGCCTGCAATAATATTTAACCCAGGTTTAAATAGTTATACAAAATATTGACCTTTCATATACAATGCCGATCTCCCTGCAATAGTGACCCTGTTGCCCTGGTCTTCACAATATAAAATACCTCCTCTTCTGGATATCTGTTTGGCAATCATGACTTTTTTACCTAGTTCTTTGCTCCAGTAAGGGATTAATGTGGCATGCGCAGATCCGGTAACCGGATCTTCTCCAATTACCGAATTCGGAACAAAAAAACGGCTTACAAAGTCGCAGTCTTTTCCCCTGGCAGTTACAATCACACCAAGTGTGTCCAACTTATTCAGCCACTCAAAATCGGGAACAAATTTGCGAACTTCTTCTTCGTTTTTATAGACAAGCACATAATCTCTTGAGCGATAGATAGATTGGGGCTGATGACTCAGTCCTTCCAGTAAAGCAATAGGAGGATCACAATCTTCCGGCATACGGGAGGGAAAATTCATTTCCAACAGGCCATTGTTATTCGTGACATATAATGACCCACTTTTACTTTCAAAATGAATAATATTCTTATCATATCCCAGTTCAAAGAATATCACATGCGCTGTTGCAAGTGTTGGATGTCCAGCAAGGTCTATCTCTAATTCAGGAGTAAACCACCTGATATGAAATGTATCAGCTTCCCGAATAAAGAATGCTGTTTCAGACAAATTATTTTCCATGGCTAATAACTGCATGGTCTCAGTTGGTAACCAGGTTTCAAGCGGACAAACAGCAGCAGGATTGCCTCCAAACAAATGATCTGTAAATGCGTCAACCTGGTAAATGGGATAATATGCCATCGTAATTGGTGTTTTCTTGTAATGACGAATGTGTTTTCAGTACAAACCCGAAGACTAATTTCAATTATAAAATTAGTATTTCTTCATGGGGGCAAACTAATCAGCTTTTATTTTTATCCAGCTTTTTTATCAATATTACCATGCCCCTGTATTCTTGTTTCATTAGTTTAAATGCAGGCATTGGTAATTGGAAATGACAGTGAATGGTATAGCCGTTTTTCTCATAGAAGCTAATAGCATTTTTACTGCTGTCCATTGCTTTTAAAAATATCAGGTCTTTATTCAGTTTAATTGCTAACTGGTCAGCATATTCCATAAGTAAATGTCCCAATCCCTGACCAGTAACTTTCTTAAAAAGGTAAATACGTTCAATCTCCAATAGATTCATTCCTGCATATCCCTTCAAATGGCCAGTTAAATTCAGCTTTAAATAACCCAATGCTTCATCGTCTGCATACACGATACAATAATGCACATTATTGTCTTCCAGTTCATTTTTTAATTTTTCAACCGGATAGGCATAAGAATGCATATACCAATCAGCACCTCCTTCATTCCATAAATGTAAGTAGTGCTCAGGATAAATGGCCTTTGCCAGTGCAGATAAACTAGCTGCTTTACTGGCATCGATCTGCTCAATCCTTATTTGATGATCCATTCGAAGTTTTCAGTATGTTCTATAGCTTCAAAACAAGGTCTGAAACTATCAGGTGGAGTTACGATCTTTCTTTTCACAATATCGAGCCAGGCGCCATCAATTGTTATAATTGCACATAAAGTATCACCATTTTTCCAGATTTCATGTACCATGCTCCAACGGCGAAGATCTGGGCTGCATTTACTAAGTTTCACATTGATCTCAATATGGTCACCAAAATGTATTTCTCGTTTAAATAGGGCTTCTTCCCTAAATAATACAGGCCCAATCTCATGCTCCGTTAAAACAGCTGTAGTCAAACCATGTTCTGTCAGAAAGCACATCCTTAAATAAGCTCCCCAGTCATAATATACACTGTGCCGCAAATGAAAATTAGGATCCAGATCACTCCAGCGGATCTCAACGTTTTTCTGGTATATACTCATATGTCGAATTGAAAGAACAAAATACGGCAAATACAAAATGTAAAATCATTCTTTTCTCAAATTGTATGGTTTAATCTATTTTGAAAGGGTTGCTTCACTGCTCCAATATTTGTTTATGAACTTTCGACTGGGCTTTTCAATAAAACGGTATGTTATACCGGCAGTAATAATGAGTAAAGCCAGATAAATGGAACAATACACAATTCCGGGTAGGAAATCAATATTCATCTTTCCCCTGCCATAACCAGTTACACCCGATAACCTGAAACCTTTGGAAAATGGGTCCTGAAAAAATATCTGCATCAGGTAAATGGAATAGGAAATGTCACCAAAGTACTGGGCAATTTGGGTATTGCATATACGCTTAAAATATCCTTCATTTGCTGCGAATGCAGGTACACATGCCGAAAATAGTATTACAATAAAGGCATCATTAATGGCATAATGCAGTCCTGCAATCAGTAGTATTATAATAATCAAAGCGGTAAGGTCTTTTGAAAGTAGTTGTTGTATGGTATGCCATAGGTAAAGCCTGTACATAAGCATACCTGTCATAAATCCGGCAACGCCGCGAAGAAATCCATAATCATAAGTACTGTTGATATTATGTGGCACAGGGATTAATGGGTACAATGGATTTTTTCTGGGTAATAGGTACATGATACTGTAATAGGAGAGGATAATCACAATGATATACACTATTAGGGCTTGTACTTTTAAACGCTTTAGTATCAATGCAAGCGCCGGAAACAGCAGATAGGCCAGCCATTCAGCACTAATACTCCAGGAAGGAATATTCCATGTATAGATCCTGTGTATATAATAACTATGCAAAAGCAGATAATTGGTAGGAATGGAAGCATTGAATTCCATTGGATTAGGATAGGCAGAAGGCGGATAACCATAAAAAGTTATTAGAATCAACAAGCTTAAGGAAAAAAAATGCAAAGGGTAAATACGTGCAAATCGCGCCACCATGAATTTGCGGTAATTGTTGCCGGAAACATTGATGCTAAAACTTTCTCCATACACATGCAGCATGATAAATCCACTCATGATGAAAAACAAATCCACCATCAGGTAACTTTTTTCAAAAAACTGGGTGCTGGATGCAGGTATAAACCGTGCTACTGCCATTTCAAAATGAAATATGGCAACAAGGATGGCAGCAATACCCCTCAATGCTGTAAGATTAGACAGATAGTTTGTTTTTGGAAGCATGGTTAGGTTTGAAATTCAAGGTACAATAAATACACAAATTAGTACGGTCTGTTAGCAGTACATCGGTCATTTGCTGTCATTTTCTTCATGTAACATGATACAATTGGTTGATTGCCATTGATTTTTTTTTAAAATAATTTGGCTGAATGAAAAGAAACTATACTTTTACAAAAATTAACCAGTTGGTTAAATTGTATGGTTAAGAAGAAAGACCTGACAACAGAAGAAAAAATACTAGACGCAGCCAGGAAAGTGTTTATTGAAAAAGGGCTCGATGGAGCCCGTATGCAGGATATCGCCGACAGGGCAGGAATTAACAAGGCAATGTTGCATTATTACTTCAGGAATAAGGAAAAACTGTTCGAAGTGATCTTTCAGGAAGTGGCATCCCGGCTATTCCCAAAGATGGTAGCCATCATGTCATCCGATCTCAGCCTATTTGATAAGATCCGTCAGTTTACACATGATTACCTGGAAACCGTGATGGAAAACCCTTATCTGCCTTTGTTTGTATTGAATGAAGTGAATAAACAGCCAGAGGTATTCGTCAAAAATATGTTTGGAAATCAGATGCCACCTGTATTAATACTGGTAAATCAGATTGAAGCAGAAATTAAGGAGGGCATCATTAAACCGATCAGCCCGCTGCATCTGATTATCAACATGCTTTCTTTGTGCATTTTTCCTTTTGTGAGCAAACCCATTATCATGCAGACGATGAATATGGATGAATTACAGTTCAGAAATATTATAGAACAACGCAAAACACAGATTGCCGAATTTATTATCGAATCTATCAAAAAATGATTTTCTATGGCTAAATTAACTGTTTGGTTAAACGCACCTAAGCTGATCCTGCTGATCTGGGGTTTTACCTTTTCCAGCAGCTGCATTTGGGCACAGTCGCCTTCCAAACTTTCCATCCAGGAGGTTTATCGGCTTGCCAGAGACAACTATCCCATGATCAAACAAAGGGATTTGATCTCTAAGACAAAAACATATACTGTTGACAATGCAGCGAAAGGTTATTTGCCTGTTTTTTCAGTAAACGGGCAAGCCACTTACCAGTCGGCTGTTACCAGTTTTCCCTTCAATATCAATATTCCCGGATTTACATTGCCTGTTTACAGTAAAGATCAATATAAGATCTATGGTCAGCTGGATCAGGTAATCTATGATGGGGGTATCATCAAAAACCAGCAACAGGTGGCTGAAGCTAATGAACAGATACAGCAGCAAAGTCTGGAGGTAGAACTCTATGCTTTATATGATCGTGTCAACCAGCTTTTTTTTGGAACACTACTTGTTAATGAACAGCTTAAACAAAATGAGATCTTAAAAAAGGATATTCAGAACGGAATCGACAAAGCTCAGGCGCAGGTAAATAATGGTACTGCTTTCAGGAGCACTGTGGATGAACTGAGTGCACAATTATTGCAGGCTGAGCAAGCTCGTATAGAGCTGCTTGCCTCCCGCAAAGCATTTGCTGATATGCTGAGTCTGTTCATCAAAACTCCTGTAACAGAAAATACCATACTTGAAAAACCTGCTGCACCGGAATTGACAGACCAGATCAGCAGACCAGAATTAACATTGTATGGCATACAACGTAAATCAATTGATCTGCAGGACGACCTGCTCAAAACCCAGCTAAGACCTAAGTTTAATGTCTTTGTACAAGGCGGCTACGGACGTCCGGGACTTAATATGTTGAGTAATGATTTTGCATGGTATTATATAGGAGGTCTTAAACTAAACTGGAATATAGGAAGTCTCTATACCCTCAAAAATCAAAAGCATTTGCTGGATATCAACCGCAAAAACATTGATGTACAACAAGAAACCTTTTTGTTCAATACCCAAATCATGCAGCAACAGCAACATGCAGAGTTGGACAAATACACGAACCTGCTAAAGACAGATCAACATATCATTGATCTTAGAAATGCTGTCAAGAATGCAGCAGCTGCGCAACTGGAAAACGGGGTCCTTAGTGCCCATGATTACCTTACCCAGGTGAATGCAGAAGACCAGGCAAGACAAAACTTGATCCTGCATGAGATCCAATGGCTGCAATCACAGTTCAATTTCCGTAACACATCAGGCAATATCAAACCATAATAGTAAAACGCATTAAAATGTTTCAAATGAAAACAAGGATATTTTTATACCTCAGCTTTCTCTCAGCCATGGCTACCGGTTGCAACTTCAACAAATCGGTTTCAGATGCTTCCGGCACATTTGAAGTTGACGAAGTGATTGTTTCTTCCGAAGTTCCCGGAAAGATCATATCCCTCAATATTCAGGAAGGCAGTATACTTTCTAAAGACAGTGTTGTTGGTATGATCGATTCTGTACCCCTTCAACTTCAGAAAGCACAGGTGGAAGCAACTATTGGCGCCCTTCACCAGAAAACCTTTGATGTAAAACCTCAGGTTAAGTTGCTGAAAGACCAGATTGTGGTTCAAAAGGCACAACTGAGTAATGCCATTTATGAAAAAGCAAGGACCGAACGTTTGATCAAAGCGGATGCAGCCACAACCAAACAATTGGACGACCTGAATAACCAGATCGATGTTCTTCAGAAACAGATCGCCGTCAATGAACAGCAGATATCCGTTCAGGAAAGTTCTACCGGAACCCAGAATAGTACTGTTCTGAGCGAATTCAAACCCCTGCGTAAATCAGTAGCTTATATTGAAGACCAATTAAAACGAACCAATATCGTCAATCCTGTTAGTGGAACCGTTCTTACCAAATATGCATTCACCGGTGAAGTAACTACTGCAGGTAAAGCACTGTACAAAATTGGGGATCTTTCTGTCATCACCCTACGAGCCTATATCACAGGTACCCAGCTGGCACAGGTTAAGCTGAACCAGCCGGTAACAGTTCTTGTAGACAGCAATGATAATAAATACAAGGAATATAAAGGCGTTATCACCTGGATCTCTGATAAAGCCGAATTTACCCCCAAAACCATACAGACCAAAGATGAAAGAGCCAATCTGGTTTATGCCCTCAAGATCCATGTGGTTAATGACGGACTTCTTAAAATTGGTATGTACGGAGAAGTAAAGTTCAATTAAGACATCATGAAGCCCATAGTAATTGAAAATATTGTCAAAACTTACCGAACCAAAAAGGAAGTAGTGGAAGCACTTAAAGGCATCAGCTTTTCGGTAAATAAAGGAGAAATATTCGGCCTTATTGGACCCGACGGTGCCGGTAAAACTTCTCTGTTCAGGATCCTGACTACCTTGTTGCTTCAGGACTCAGGAAAAGCTTATATCGATGGTTTTGATGTGAAGACTGATTATAAGCAAATCAGGCAGCGGGTAGGATATATGCCGGGTAAATTTTCACTTTATCAGGATTTATCCATACAGGAAAATCTCGAGTTTTTTGCCACCATCTTCAATACCAGTATCCAGAAAAATTATCAGCTCATCAAAGATATTTACACGCAAATTGAACCCTTCAAGGACCGCAAAGCAGGTAAATTATCAGGAGGTATGAAACAGAAACTAGCTTTATGCTGTGCATTGATACATAAGCCATCAGTCTTGTTTCTAGATGAACCTACTACTGGGGTGGATGCTGTTTCCCGAAAGGAATTCTGGGAAATGCTTCATCGTTTGAAAGAGGAAGGCATCACTATTTTGGTATCCACACCCTATATGGATGAAGCAAGCCTTTGTGACCGGGTAGCACTTATCCAAAAAGGGGAAATCTTATCTGTCAATACTCCTGAAGGTATCACAGGGCAGTTTGGTAAACCATTATGGGCCGTAAAAGCTACAGAAATGTTCCCATTAATGAATGCAATAAAGGCGGATCCTGCTGTTGAAAGCTGTTATCCATTTGGGCAGTATCATCATGTGGTCTTTAAAACACAGGAACATTCAAAAGAGAAGCTTGAAAACCTGAATGCAAATGCTGCCTTTACCAATTTTGAAGTGCATTCTATTCAGCCCAATATTGAAGATTGTTTCATGGCTCTGATGAAAGACTAAACTATGCAAAACGAAAAAGTAATAACAGCTCATGACCTCACTAAAAAATTTGGTGATTTCACAGCTGTAGATCACATCAGCTTCGAAGTCAGTAAGGGTGAAATATTTGGTTTCCTGGGTGCCAATGGCGCAGGAAAGACCACTGCCATGCGAATGCTTTGCGGCCTTTCCATGCCTACTTCAGGAACAGCTACAGTGGCTGGGTTTGATGTGTACAAAGAAAATGAGCAGATTAAGAAAAATATAGGCTATATGAGCCAGAAGTTTTCATTGTATGAAGACCTTACCATTCGTGAGAACATTAAGTTTTATGCAGGCATTTATGGGGTCTCAGATAAGCATATCAAAGAAAAGACTGCCAGCCTGATGGAAGAATTGCATATGCAAGGCGAAGAAAAGACATTGGTTAGGGCATTGCCTCTTGGATGGAAACAAAAACTTGCTTTTTCCATAGCCATTGTTCACGACCCGGCTATTGTATTCCTTGATGAACCAACAGGTGGTGTGGACCCTGTTACACGGCGTGAATTCTGGACGCTCATCTACCAGGCTTCTGCAAGGGGTATTACCATTTTTGTAACGACACATTATATGGATGAAGCTGAATATTGTAATCGGGTCTCTATCATGGTAGACGGCAGAATCGATGCACTCGATTCACCTGCCAACCTAATGAAGACCTATGCCGCAACATCTATGGATGGCGTGTTTCTTCAATTGGCACGTAAGGCGCAAAGAGGGGAATAATAGGCCATAGCCAATAACGTGAAGAGGAGTATACATGATTCATTCAAATGACAAATATTTCTCTAATCTAAATAAGAATGAATTGTTGCAAGATTGAAATAGTAGAGGAAATTGAAATAGTTTCAGAAGCAGCGATTCAAACGAATCACGGCTTTAAAAGAAAAATAAATAGTTCTGACTATCAACATATTTCATCAAAAGCTGGCAGATAATAGCTTAATGCTATCAGCTAACAGCCAAAAATGTACACATGGTTCAATTTTTAATTTTTGTCAAAAAGGAATGGTTGCATATCTGGCGTGACCGGCGTACCCTGTTCATCCTTATCTGGATGCCGGTAGTACAGATCTTGCTTTATGGTTTTGCTTTGACCAACGAAGTCAAAAACAGCAATATCGCTATTCTTGACCAGTCCAAGGATGAGGCCAGTACCATGATCAGTAATGAGATCGCGGCCAGCCGCTATTTTAATGTAATGTATTACCTGAAATCTTCAAAAGAAATAGAGTCTACTTTCAAGCAGGGTAAGATTCGTATGGTTGTGATATTCCCACGCAATTTCAGGTACGATCTGCTGCATAATAACCATGCCCAGATCCAGTTGATCGCAGATGCCTCCGATCCCAATACTGCCAATACACTTACCAATTATGCCAGCTCCATCATAAATGATTATCAGCAAACCCTTCATCCAACCGAAAATCTTCCCTATACTATCAATACACAGGTACGGATGCTTTATAATCCGGAACTGAAAGGAGCCTACAATTTTGTTCCAGGTGTCATGGCACTGGTGCTAATGCTGGTTTGTGCTATGATGACCTCTATCAGCATAGTACGTGAAAAAGAAATGGGCACCATGGAAGTGATCCTGGTAAGTCCGCTCAAACCTTTTCGTATCATCATTGCTAAAACAATACCTTACCTGCTGGTATCACTTCTCAATATCGCTACCATATTACTGCTGAGTGTTTTTGCGCTTGATGTACCAATTGTGGGTAGTCTTCCATTGCTGATTGCTGAAAGTATCTTATTCACCATCACCTCTCTTTCAGTTGGTATATTGATCAGCAATACAGCGAAGACACAACAGACTGCACAGTTTACTTCTATGATGAGCCTTTTCCTACCAACACTGCTTTTCAGTGGCTTTCTATTTCCGGTAGAGAATATGCCCATTCCCCTGCAGGTTATTTCCAATATCGTGCCGGCTAAATGGTATTACATCATCGTTAAATCGATCATGATCAAGGGGCTGGGATTTAGTTCCATCTGGAAAGAGACATTGATCCTGATTGGGATGACTGTTGTTTTGCTCGGCATCAGTATTAAAAACTTTAAAATCAGGCTGGCATGAGACCCTTAAAATTTTTATTGCAGAAAGAACTACGGCAGATTTTCCGTGATCCTGCCATTATTAGGATATTGTTTATCATGCCGATGGTCCAGCTGCTGATATTGCCCCTGGCTGCAGATTACGAGATCAAAAATATCAACCTTGGTTTAGTTGATCATGACCACTCTGAATATTCACGCAAATTGGTCAATAAAATAGTGGCATCCGGGTATTTTAGATTGAAAGATAACAGTGCACTTTTTAAACAGGGGATGCATGCGATTGAGCAGGATAAGACCGACCTGATACTCGAAATTCCTGCACATTTTGAAAGAGATCTCATTAAAGATAACGCGGCAACATTGCTGATAGCGGTAAATGCCATCAATGGTGTTAAAGCTGGATTAGGGGGTGCATATATCCAGGGTATCATTCAGGAATACAACAAAGATATCCGTGATCAATGGGTTTCAGAACCACATTTCGACCCGCAGCCAGTCATTGAAGTCACATATTCCGATTGGTTTAACCCCAATATGAATTACAGGGTGTTTATGGTACCTGGTATTTTGGTCATGCTGGTAACCATCATTGGTAGCAGTATCGCATCCAACAATATTGTTCGTGAAAAGGAAATGGGTACTATCGAACAGATCAATGTGAGCCCAATCAGTAAAGCCCATTTTATACTGGGTAAACTCATACCTTTCTGGATGCTGGCGCTGGCTGTATTAACTGTTGGCTTAACACTGGCAAGGGTTATTTATGGTATCCTACCCCTGGGCCATTATATCACCATTTATATTTTTGCAGCCCTTTACCTGCTTGCTATACTGGGCCTTGGTCTGCTGCTTTCAACTTATGCTCAAACACAACAGCAGTCCATGCTTGTTTCTTTTTTCATTACCATGATATTTAACCTGCTTAGCGGTCTTTTCACCCCTATTGAAAGCATGCCGGGATGGGCACAGGTTATTACTCGTTTTAATCCGGTTTCCTATTTTATAGAAGTCATGCGTATGGTGATATTAAAGGGAAGCGGCCTGGCAGATATCCGGTATCATATCCTTGCGATGATTGGTTTTGCTGTGTTCTTCAACACCTGGGCTATTTTGAATTACCGAAAACGTTCCGGATAATCAATTTAAATGCCTGGTTTTAAAATAATTAAATATATTGGTACTTACAAAAGGCAATATATCTGATGGACACTGCATTTGTTTTAACCAATGGTTTACTCCGTTTCCCTGATGCCAAGACAGCTCATGGATTGATCAGGGGTACTGAAAGATATACGATTACTGCAGTTATTGATGGTATTGATACAGCAGGCGAAGATGCAGGTATCATACTGGATGGTAAAAAAAGAAATATACCCGTATTTGCAAGTCTCCAGGATGCCATCCATCACCTTGGTCTGCCTCATAACCTGATCATAGGTGTGGCAACTGTTGGAGGCAGATTGCCGGGCAATATGCTGGATATTGTCATAGAAGCCATTCGATCAGGCATCAGCATCGTTAATGGCCTCCATGAATATCTTACAGACAAACCCGATATTGTAGCATTGGCGGCTACTCATAAAGTGCAATTGACTGATATTCGAAAACCTAAATCCAGGGAACAATTACATTTCTGGAATGGGGATGTATTTAAAGTTGGTATTCCAATCATCGCAGTGCTGGGTATGGATTGTGCGATGGGTAAACGTACAACAGCGCGAATGCTCAAACAAGCCTGTATTGCTGATGGCATTCAGGCTGAAATGATCTATACAGGCCAGACTGGCTGGCTGCAAGGCGGTAAATACGGATTTATTTTTGATTCTACACTCAATGATTTTGTATCCGGAGAATTGGAACATGCCATTGTTAGTTGCCGGAAGGAAACAGGTGCAGAGATCCTTTTTCTTGAAGGCCAATCTTCCCTGCGCAATCCTAGTGGACCCTGTGGTATTGAATTGCTCATATCTGGCCATGCCAAACATGTAGTTCTGGCTTTTGCTCCTAAAAGAAAATATTTTGATCTTGAACCGCATTGGGGTGAAATTCCCTCAGTAGAATCCGAAATCAAACTGATTGAACTGCTTGGCTCAAAAGTGATCGCACTTGTTTTGAATGGGGAAGATTGCACAGAAGCGGAGATCTACCACTTAAGACAGTCATACGAACAAAAACTGGGTATTCCGGTACTGTTGACATTACAGGAAGGGGTGCATCGTATGCTGCCCATATTCCGGCAGCTTATTAAAGAAAAAACAACCCAATGAATATAACTGCAATTAGGGTAAGCCTACGCCATTTGGCACTGACCAAACCTTATACTATTGCCTACAATACATTCAGCGATGTCGAGATCGTATTACTGGAAATAGAACTGGCCAATGGTATAGTGGGTATTGGTACTGCCAGTCCGGCGGAAGATGTGGTAGGCGAGAATAGCCGCCATACACTTGGTCATCTTCAGTCAGATTTTGTTCAGGGTTTTATTGGCAGGGATATCCGGCATTTTCAGCAACTGATTGATGAGGCTGGTTTGCATTTTCCTCATTTACCGGGAACACTGGCGGCCATAGATCTTGCTTTGCATGATGCATTTTGTAAGTGGCTGGGCATTTCAGTCGCTGCATTTTATGGGGTCAAAATCCAGGCACTTCCAACTTCAGTAACCATTGGGATCATGTCTCTGGAAGATACATTGAATCAAGCAGATGCATACCTGCAACAGGGCTTCAAAGTAATCAAGCTTAAAACAGGGATCGATGTAAAGGAAGATATTGAAAAAGTGCAGCTTCTTACCAGCAGAAACAAAGGACAGCTTAAACTTCGTGTTGATGCCAATCAGGGCTATAGCTTTCAGGACCTGAAACAATTTATCAGGGCAACATCAAATACAGGTATTGAACTGATCGAACAGCCCCTTAAAGTGGGAAAGGAATCCGAACTACTGCAACTCAGTGAGGATGAACGCAGGTTACTTGCAGCCGATGAATCACTAAAAGACCCTGAAGCGGCTCTCCAGTTTACCGGCAGGAACAAACCCTTTGGCATCTTTAATATCAAACTCATGAAATGTGGAGGTATCAGGGCTGCATTTGAAATTGCAACGATTGCCCGTTTAGGTGGTATTGATCTTTTTTGGGGCTGTAATGACGAAAGTATCCATAGTATCACAGCTGCTTTGCATGCTGCATATTGTTGTGTCAATACCAAATATATAGACCTCGATGGAAGTTTTGACCTTGCAGAAGACCTCGTTACAGGAGGATTTAAATTACAAGAAGGGCATCTTCTCATTAATCAGATGCCCGGATTGGGAACAATTAAAGTTGGGGGCCTTTAATTGTAAGCATGCATAGGGGGTAATTAATTATCACAAAGTACAATGCAACCTGCATCAGCCGGTTTGCCAAAAGGAACCAGATCATAGCCATAGTCCACTTTCACCCAAAACCAGTTTATATCATAATAGTGATGAATAAAAAGCTGATCCTGCTTGCAACAGGTATAATCCTTTTCATTATCATATTTTTTACCAAACATATATCCGATCGCATAAGGTGGAAGAATCACGATCATCAGGATGGCAATCAAACAAACTGTGATGACTTTCTTTTTCCATTTTTTGGATACCTCTTTCATGTAAAAGCTTATTTGTGGTTGAACAAGTGTCACCAAAAGTAGCTATCACGACTACAAAGTACAATTAATTAGCCATTAAAACACCTTAAGAACACCTTAAAAAGAAATAAATCTTTCTTTTTTGATGAAAACAGCCTGCTCTTTTTGGCATACAGGATGTAACCTCCTATTTGTACTACATCAATACATTATTAAACCCTACATCATTTATACAATATTCCCTTATAATCTTCTATCAATAGCTTGATACTTTTGATGGTCAGAAATACTCATTTCAGATAAACCCTTAATAGGATCCAACCCTTCTAATTGCCCATCATCATGTAGGACATTCCGGGAATGATTCTTTACAGGGTTAATTAAATGCTCTCTTATGTATACTTGCTCCCGCACAAATTGGTTAGTGCTTTTATGCATTTTGTGCAGCGGTGGGTTTTTATTGCCTCCTGTGTTGTTTGCGCAGGCTCCCGAACTCAGATTTTCACATATCACTCATGAACAAACCGGTCTCTCCAACAGTACAATAGAATCCATTTACCAGGACACCCGGGGGTTTATTTGGTTTGCTACCCGTGACGGGCTAAACAGGTATGATGGTTACCAGGTTATTGTTTATAGACATGATTCGGCAGACAGCAATACGATCAGTGACAACTTCATTCAGTGTATATATGAGGACCATGGACACGTGATCTGGGTAGGTACCAGAAACGGACTTAACCGGTACAATAGCCAATTCAGTAGTTTTAAATCGTATAAATATAATGCTGCTCTTTCTGGCAGTATCAGTCATAACCACATCACATCGATCTCAGAAGATAAGCTCAACCAGCTTTGGGTAGCTACAGCAGGCGGTGGAATCAACGTATTCAACCGTACAAATGGGACCTTTACCCAATTCAGACACAATGCTTCCGATCCGGGCAGTATCAGTTCAGATCAGGTCTATTGTCTTTTTAAGAACAGGGAAGGAAATATTTGGGTGGGTACCGGGAACGGATTGGATCAATATGATCCCCATAACAGGCGTTTTACTTCTTTTTTCCATATACAAACCAATGCTGCTGTTATCAATAGTAATATCATCCGTTGTATTCAACAAGCCCCGGATGGCGGGCTATGGGTAGGTTCCGATGAAGGGGGACTAAGCCTGTTTGATACCCATACTAAAACATTTCAACAGTTCCTGCATAAACCTGATGATCCCGGCAGCCTGTCGGGCAATATGGTTAAATGTCTCCTTACAGACTCGAAAGGTAATCTTTGGGCAGGTACCATTAATGGCGGATTGAATGAATATATTCCAGGCCTGCATCGCTTTTATCATTACCAAAATGAACCCGATAATCCTTCCAGCCTCTCACAACGTACCATTTCAGCGCTCTTCGAAGATCAGGAAGGTAATTTATGGGTTGGTACACATAGGGGAGGCGTTAATCTGTATACACCAGGATCGGAAAAATTCAAATTATACCGTCAAACATCCTCACCGGGCAGTCTGAGTTTCAGCGATGTAAGGGCTTTCTGTGAAGATCATCTGGGTCATTTGTGGATTGGTACAGATGGGGGTGGTCTCAATCTGTTTGACAGGAAAAAGAACCTGTTCACTCACTTTCAAAATGATCCTGCAAATCCCCGAAGTATCGGAGCCGATGCAGTGCTCGATGTTATGGAAGACAGTCACCACAATATATGGGTAAGCACCTGGGGTGGGGGACTTAACCGTTTGGATCCTGCTACAGGCAATTTTACCAGGTTCCTGCATAAAAAAGGGGATGAGACTTCCATCAGTTCCAATTATGTACAAAAAGTCTATGAAGATCATATGGGTACCCTTTGGGTAGCTACTTATTATGGTGGCTTAAACCAATTGGACAGCAGGACTGGTACATTTATCCGTATAAAGGGAAATCATGCAGACAGCAGCTCAATCAGTGGAAACAATATCGTTGCCCTGCAGGAAGACAAGGCTGGCAGGTTATGGATAGGAACAGATGATGGCGGTATCAACTGTTACGACCTGCATACTTTTAAGTTTACCCATTATTTCGCAAACAACGAAAGGAAACCCGATATCAGGGTCATCTTTTGCGATAGTAAGCAAAGGCTTTGGGTAGGTCAGACTGGTCTATATCTTTTTCATCCTGAAACAGGTGGATTTATATTATATACAGAACAGGCAGGCTTGTCTAAAGAAATCATCAAAGGCATTGAAGAGGACAATGAAGGCAATCTATGGATCAGTACTTCCAATGGACTTACCCGATTCAATCCCGAAACAGGTGCAATTAAAAAATTCAATACGGTAGACGGATTACAGGGTCTTGAATTTGAAGCAGGGGCCTGCTTTAAAGCAAGGGATGGTCAGCTTTTTTTTGGTGGTGTGTTTGGATTCAATTCATTTTATTCTGATGAAGTAAAGAATAATCTCTTTGTACCACCGGTCTATATCACAGGTTTGCAGATCTTTAATAAACCGGTGAAAGTGGGTGAAAAAGGTTCTCCACTGCTTACTGAAATCAGTGCTGCAAAAGAGTTAGTACTGAGATATGACCAGCAGGTATTCTCCCTGGATTTCGCTGCACTAAACTTTATTGCATCCGAAAATAACCAGTATGCGTATACACTGGAAGGCTTTGATAAGGAATGGAATGAAGCTGGCAATAAAAGAAAAGCCACTTATACCAACCTGGATCCGGGTAGATATACATTCAAAGTTAAGGCCAGTAACAATGATGGTTTGTGGAATGAAAATGCGGCTACTATTACAATCATCATCACCCCTCCATTCTGGAAAACCTGGTGGTTCAGGATAATAGTAATGGTACTGATCCTGGGGAGTGTGTATGGTGTTTACTGGTACCGAATCAATAATGAACGGCTACAAAAAGTGGAACTGGAAAAACAGGTTGCTGAAAGAACCGAAAAAGTAACACAACAAGCAGCTGAATTAAAGGCCCAGTCTGCAGAATTACTCCTCCAGAAAGACCAGGAACAAAAAGCCCGTCTGGAAGCAGAACAGGCCAATAAAGCAAAAAGTGTATTTCTGGCTACGATGAGTCATGAAATCAGAACACCAATGAATGGTGTGATCGGTATGGCATCATTGCTTGCAGAAACTAAGCTTAGTCCGGAACAGAAAGAATATACCGATACTATCCGAACTTGTGGAGACAGCTTACTGACTGTTATCAATGATATCCTCGATTTCAGTAAGATCGAGTCTGGTAAGATGGAACTCAATAAAGAAGATTTTGACCTTCGTAATTGTATAGAAGATGTGCTGGATGTTTTTTCGAATAAGGCAGCCCAAATAGGCATTGACCTGGTTTATCAGATCGACCAGGGAATCCCTTCACAGATCATGGGTGATCATCTGAGACTTCGTCAGGTCCTGATGAACCTGGTAGGCAATGCCATGAAATTTACTTCAAAAGGGGAAGTGTTTGTAGGGGTTCATCAGGTAAGTTCATCCAATGGACAAATCGAATTGTATTTTGAAGTAAGGGATACCGGAATTGGGATACCCGAAGAAAAGATCGCCCAATTATTCAAAGCTTTTTCGCAGGTGGATTCTTCAGCAACCAGAAAATACGGTGGTACAGGTTTAGGACTGGCTATATCCGAGAAGCTGGTACAGCTGATGGGTGGTAAGTTCACAGTCACCAGTATTTTTGAAAAGGGTTCTACTTTTAGTTTCAATATAAAGGCTGGCATCAGCAGCAGTAGTCAAAGGACTTATGTATACTATAATATGGCCGACCTGGCCGGCAAAAGGATCCTGGTGGTTGATGATAACCAAACCAACCGCAGTATCCTGAACCTGCAGTTGACGCAATGGAAATTTGAACCCGTTCTGGCTTCATCCGGAAGGGAAGCACTGGACATACTGGCACATCAGCAACCATTTGACCTGGCGATAACAGATATGCAGATGCCCGAAATGGATGGAATTCAACTGGCAATTGCCATACACAAAAGTTATCCATTATTGCCGTTGATCCTGTTGAGTTCCATCGGTGATGAACGGGGTCATCATTACCCGGACCTCTTTTGTTCTATACTTACCAAACCGATCAAACAACATATCCTGAACAAGCATATCATTGATGAATTAAGGAAGAACGATAAAAATCAGCATACTGAATCAACCACAGAAAATGAGCATAAATTATCAGTAAGTTTTGCAAAGGAATATCCGCTCGAAATACTCATAGCAGAAGATAATGTGATCAACCAAACACTCATCATGCATGTGTTGAATAAGATGGGTTATACACCGGATATTGTTCAGGATGGACAGCAGGCACTGGATGCAGTAAACCATAAGCAATATGATATGATCCTTATGGATGTACAGATGCCTGAAATAGACGGACTGGAAGCGACACGCATAATCCGTAAACACCTCAAAAGACAGCCCATTATTATTGCTATGACAGCCAATGCCATGCAGGATGATAAGGATGATTGTTTCAAAGCCGGGATGAATGATTATATCAGTAAACCTATTAACCTGGACAGTATCAAGAATCTCTTGAAAAAATATGCCCGAATGATACATCATACGGTAGCTTAGGGATGGACATCCTGAAATTCCACAGTCAATTTCAAATGAGCATCCTTCATAGCGGCTAGATCACTCCGGTCTATGTAAGAAGGTATAGCTATCAGCTTTTTCTTACCCATACCTGTCAACCCCACAATTCCAGGTTTATAATGCTATTTCAATGTTCCAATGACAATGATGATCATTGAAAGTACAAGCCATTGCATAAGCCATAATATAAGCCACTTCTTTAGTCATAATCGATAGGTATGTGTCTATAGATAATAGATATAGATAATAGATATAGATAAAAGATATATATATAGATATAGATATAGACAAAGTGTTCCCGGTCAGTCTGATTTTTCAAAATATTCATAAACATCAGGAATGAATGAAAGGCTATTTACTTTTTAGTTAAAATATGTTTAAGGAAACCATACTCTGTAACTAATACTGGTTTAAACCTTATTCTTATAGACAAGGCTTAAACAAGGCTAAAACAAGGCATAAACAAGGCATAAACGAGGTTTAACCAATGATCAGGTACCCTTCAAATTGTAACTTTATTGATAAAAGAAAAGTTGCAATGCGATTGGTCTTTTACGAAAACTGCTGCGTTGGAATTGACAGATGTACAGCGGATTGATGCGAAAGGAAAACCTGCATCACCGCACTTGAACCTACCGCTTATCTAAAAGTTTTGGCTTCTCCCTAAACAAAATATATTTTAACAGGGCTATTGAATTATTACTGTCAATTAAATAGCTACCTCTTCAATCAAATAATATGACTGCCATAAAAGCATCGTCCGGTTCAGGTATTTTGCCTGCTGCATCAGGTAAAATCTACTATATAGACCAGTTGAAAGTATTACTTACCATACTGGTGGTGATGCATCATGCCTTCGTGACCTATGGTGCACCCGGTGGCTGGTATTATGCTGAAAAAACCACTTTGATGGGTGCATTGATACCCATGACCTTATTTGTAAGTATCAACCAGTCCTATTTTATGGGCTTCTTCTTTTTCCTGTCTGCCTTTTTTATACCCTTTTCATATCAAAAAAAGGGAGCTGGGGTGTTTGTAAAAGACCGTCTGAAAAGGCTGGGCATTCCATTGATGTTTTATAGCTTTATTTTTTCACCCTTGCTAAGTTACCTGGTATATTATTTTGCCAAAGGGCATCAGATTTCCTATCTGGAATATTTGCATGGTTACGATCACTGGATCGATTTTGGGGTACTCTGGTTTGTGCTGGCCTTATTGATTTTTACCTTGGTTTATGTAGGTATCAAAAGTTGGATAAATGCTAAATCCACAGCTTCAATTCCGGTACCCGGTCCGGGCATGATCTTCCTGTTTGCTGTTGCAATTGGGGTAATCAGTTTTCTGGTCAGGATTTTCTTTCCGGTTGGTTGGGTGTTACAACCGGTTGGTTTTCAGCCAGGTCATTTTGCACAGTATATCGCCCTGTTTACGCTGGGGTTAATTGCAGGCCGTAATAACTGGCTGCAAACTATTCCCTTTCGCACCGGGCAGCGAATGGCATTGATGGCAATACTGCTATTCCTGTTCTTTCCTGTATTTTATTTCATCCGGGTAAAACTGGATATACCCATCAGCTGGTATTCTGGAGGTTTGCACTGGCAATCTCTATTGTATGCAGTTTGGGAGCAGGCGATCGGCTTTTCCATTATCACTGCCCTGCTTTGTTATGGCCGGGAATACCTGAATCATACAACTGTGTTTTTCAACCACCTTTCACGCGCTGCTTTTGCGGTATATATTTTCCATCCCCTGGTTTTGATCAGTATTTCCTTAATGCTCCAAAACCTTCAACAGGACCCTGCTGTAAAACTACTGATCGCAGCTCCGGCAGGGGTGGTGGGCAGCTTTTTACTGGCTTCGTTGATTGTGCGTATTCCAGGGGTAAGAACTATTATTTAACGAGTGTTTACTATATACGTGTTGGGATAAACTTAGCAAAAAAAGCCACTTTTTAGTGTCTATTTTTTTACTTGTTTTTGTTTCTACTTTTTTTGATCAAACACCTTCACAGATAGTACACCGAATTGGGTTACCGTTATAATACTCGTGAATTAAGCAGTATAGAATGACTTGCACAATTTGAAAAATCAATTATTAAAAGCCATTCAAATATTTGATACAGCTTTTGATAAAAGTTATTTTGACTCCCTATTCACGGCTGAAACAAAACGGTTTGAATTTTTGTTTGAACTTTACGATATTTATACAGGAGGAATGTTTCCCGAAGACTAAATAAATTTTTATGTCGTTTTTTGAAACCGAAACAGAGCAAAAAGTTATTATCGAAATAGATACTGATCTTTTAGAGGGTACAGAAGAAGAGGCATTTACATTACTACATTGCAAGTATATTACATCACCGAAATTTCAATGTGGATGGTGGGTCAATATTTATAAGACAAGCTATTTAAAACATATGGCATCGAACGAAACCTTAGAGATGCTTCACGCTATCGGAATACCGTATGCCCCTGAAAAGCATTATTTACAAAAATTCGGAGACTCCTTAAGCTTTACGCTTGTTTTTCCTAAAATACCGAAGCATTGGGACTATTTCAACTTTATCGAAATCTGCAATGGTGAAGATGGTTTATCAATAAACAACATTAAAAGGAATAATTCAGGGATTTACAGGGTAAAAATTGCTTAACATTATTAAAACAATGCTAAAGTCAAATCAAGGTGAAACTACCTGCTGTTTCAATTCAATATTTATGGCCGATCAACAATACTGGTTATATTCTAACTTTTGCAACAGACGGTAATGCCGCTAGCCGTCAGGAAAT
>Ga0364859_10218_pt1 | contig 40115 bp, 36 predicted proteins | sample ExccelAu500001D3_FD_206911 | JGI IMG/M metagenome (GOLD analysis project Ga0364859, IMG submission 206911) | Enriched cells from Trout Bog Lake Hypolimnion, Wisconsin, USA - BchlTB.Aug20.5000.01 .D3 | ecosystem: Environmental > Aquatic > Freshwater > Lake > Hypolimnion/Profundal zone | place: USA... | reverse complement strand
CGTGAGAGATCTCAATGAGCGCTGTACCAAATATATAATTCATTTTTACGGTACCGGTCACCAGGTCGTACATATCAGGAATAATTTTGATACCCACACCTGTATCTTCCAAAGCACTCACTATTTCATTAATCATATGATGCTCTGAGGTTTCTATAGCCAGAATCACTTCTTCTATTTCATTCTTTTTGATAATTTCCCTTATATTTTCATATACCCCGAGTTTGGGCAAATGTTCGCTCAGCGCAGTATAGCTTTCATGATTGATGGAGACAAAACCTTTGAACAGATAACCCTGAGAATATTTCTCATTTTCAAGTTCGGTATACAGATCAAAGGCTTTCTGGTTGTTGCCTACCAGCAGCGTTTTGAACCCAATAACCCGGTTTTTCATCAGCTTTTTAATACGGGTAAGTATGGTAAGCCTGAAACTGAGTGTGAGGATAAACTGCAACAGAAACAATACTAAAAATGTGTATCTGTACGCCTTATAAGAGCCTACCACATCATCCAGAAGTAAAATAAAAAAGAGGAAGACAGAACCTACAAAACACAATGTAAAAACAAGCCCCAGTTCCTTTACCCTCGATTTCTGGAATATATTTTTATAAGATCCAAAAACCCAGAATATTATGATCCAGTACATCGGAATAAAAATGATGGCCAGATAATAATTTTTATCAAAAGAAATCGGGATTTTATAGCCGTATTTCTGAGGTTCTACAAACTCAAGACGATAGATGTAAAACAGTGTCCATGCCAGCGCAGCAGCTATATAGTCACCGATAAAATATAAGGTACTTGCTAATCGCTTATTCAAGATACAGGAGTTTTAAATTATCAATCAGTATATGTGCTTTGCCGGAAGCATTCGCATAGAAATAAATCTGAAAGAAAGGATTCTGATTAAAATATTGCAGGGCAGGACCAATATTTATATATACTTTTTTCCATGTTGAAGTTGGGTTAACACCCGAAACAAATTCCTCTACAGGTGTAGGATTTGTGCCTGATGGAATACTTAAAATACCCACATCCATGGGTATGTCCGTTTTATAATTCATTTCCAGCCAAACTACATCGGTAGAAGGAGGGGTAAATGCAATATAACTATTGGCGAAGAAGGTATCATGACCTGTAGAAAAATCAATTTCACAACTCTTTAACCCTTCAAAAACAGAATCTTTAACTGAGGTAACAAACACATTAGCCGTATTTTGACTAGTAGTTTTTAACGGATTTGATGATCCTTCGAAATTGCCCTCAGGCCATGCAAATTTTGTATGTACAGAATCATAGTAAAAGACCGGGCTGATTGTATCCAGTTTACCAGCCTGCAGGTTAACATTTTTTTTATAAATCGTATAAAAAGGGTAAGGCAAAAGATTGGATGCAATGCCATCCTCCTGTACAACCGCCTGAAGTGAAATGGTTACTGCTCCGGTATTTAAAATGGGTACACTTACCGGCAGCTGGTAAATGCCGCGGAAATCGGAATTTTCATCTACCCATATATCCGTAATATTACTGGATTTTGTGCCTTCATTCAGTAAAGGATTCACTACCACTGCATATGATTGCACCCTGATATAGGATGGGACGGTAGCCGGCGGCGCAATGAGGCTGCAGGAGGCTAAAAAGAAGGTAAAGAGCGTAAGGCGCAACGTATTAAACGAAACGCGAAACCAGCTAAAAAATCGTAGTGTTTTTATAGGGAATCTCAACGAAGCGATGATTTTAACATGAGGTTTTCTATTTTATCCAATACCGAATGCGCCAGCTGCAAAGATCTAAACCCGTCTTCAATAGAAACTACGGGTTTCTGATCTTTAATAATTGCTTCGGCAAAACATTCCAGTTCCAGTTTTATGGCATTAACGTTTTCTGGTTTCGGAGAATTGTAAAGGATTTCTTTTTTTGTTTTACCATCACCGGGATCAATAACCATTTTGTCGGTAAGGTCCTCATCATCTTCCATTTCCCGCATCTGAAAAACATTCAGTTCTTTCTTGAAAAAATCTATGGTGATATAGGCGTTCTTCTGGAATATACGGAGTTTTCTTTCTGTTTTCAACGATACCCTGCTGGCTGTAAGATTGGCAACACAACCGTTTTCAAATTCTATCCTGGCATTGGCAATATCAATATTGTCGCTTATTACAGGCAAACCACTGGCACTGATGTTAGCTACCGGCGAATCGACAATACTGAGGATGATATCAATATCATGGATCATGAGATCGAGTACCACAGAAACATCTGTACCCCGCGGTTTGAACTCAGCCAGCCGATGCCCCTCAATAAACATTGGCTTCAGGTTGAATTTCTGTGCCTCCATAAAAGCCGGGTTGAATCTTTCCACATGACCCACCTGTACTTTCAGATTTGTATCGGCAACAAGTGCTACCAGATCTTCTGCCTCTTCTACTGTATTGGTAAGTGGTTTCTCCACAAAAAAATGCTTGCCCGCCAGGATGGCTTTTTTCGCACATTCATAATGTGAAATGGTAGGTGTAACAATATCCACAGCATCTACAGCAGCCAGAAGGGCTTCAATCGAATCGAATGCGGGGACATTAAATTCTTTTGCCGCATAAGCTGCATTTTCAGGATCCGGATCATAGAAACCGATCAACTCTAATGCCGGAACATTTTTAATCTCCCTGAGATGAATTTTGCCCAGATGGCCTGCACCCAGTACACCAATTTTAATCATAATGAGTTCAAAAATACGTCAAAACAATGTATCGGTCAAAATTACCTGCACCCGAATGGTATTGTCCGGCAAAAACCGGTCATTTCAATTGCCTTTTTAAGCTTTATTAATATTTATAACAACCAATATCAGGTGTGGTGGGCGGAACACGCTGATTGTCCTCTATATCATCAGCTATGGGAAATCCCGGAACAGCAATTCCGGCCTTAATGGCAGGAGAACCGGCAACAAGATGATAGTTTGATCCTTCAGCTACAAAACCGGGGTAATACTGATTCTGATTTGTTTTATTAACGCTTCCGAATTTCACTTTCTGTGCCTTTATAATATTATGAGAAAACAAAGTATCGAATGCGATGGATGGGGAATATTTGTGATGGATCAGTTCTACTTCATCATTCAGGTCTCCCCATATCATGCAATTGTAGAAACGTGCACTAAGGTCTGATAGCTTTGGATTGGGAACCGTACTATCTGCTTTTTTATATATCTGGTTATCAAGATGTATGGAAGGAACCCTATTGGCTACCATATCATTGATGATATCAAAATCGCAATTGACAAAATTATATATACCTCCAAGGCCACAATATAGATTGTACAAACCACTTCCATATATAAGTGTATTGGTGGCATTAACAGATGCACTGAAACATGCCAGCCCATCAGAACTCATATTTTTAATGATGCATTTGCTTAAGCTAAGTTTAGGGTTCCCTGCATAAGGCAGTGAATCCACTTCAATACCCACAGTACCTTCTTCGATGATGGTATGGGTCAATGTATTATTAATACTGCTATCCAGGAACCTGATGCCATACCATTGCCCGGGCTGGTTTTCGTAAGCCTGTTCCAACCGGTCTTGTCTGAAAATAACAGGCTGGGCCTGAGTACCATTGCAAATCAGGCTGCCGTCAATAAGTAAAACGGCATTTTTATGGCAATAAATTGTCACACCCGCATCTATGGTAAGCGTACACCTTGGGCCAACATAAGCAGTATCGTATAGTACCACAGGTTTGCCATCATTATGTATCACCGTATCACATCCGAGCGCACGATTGATGATAAAATGGGCATTCTGGCCAAATGCCTGCAGTGCAACCTTTTGAACATGACCATTTAAGGTAAACAGTATTGTATCTGTTACCACAAAAGGCAGGTTGATATTATTGGGATGTATGGTAACTTCTGCGAAAATGAAAATACTGTCGCCTGCCGCTAGCCTCAAATTGGTAAAATCTGTGGTTGAAGTTCCATTGATATTAACCCTGAAACTGGAATTTACGCCCCCTTGCAGCCTGATATCAGAAATATTTACTGCCTGTTTGTTTGGATTATGTACTGTGAAATTATGCGTAGAAGAACCAACTGTAGTAAAAACCGTATCAAATTGAACCAGATTTGTTGAAAAAGACAATTGCGCGGATGAACTTGTGTCAAGACCATCTGTTTTTTTGCACCCGGAACCTGAATATACAAGTACTGCAAGTGCTACCAGAAAAAGGCTGAAATAAAAAGATCTTTGAATCATAATATGAGAATCAACTGGCAAACGCAATGGTAGCAATACTTATTGTAGTGCCGCAATTTAGGGCTAATATTTTTTGGGCGCAAGCTTCCAGGGTTGCACCAGTAGTTACTACATCATCTACTAACAGGATATGCTTGTTCCTGATCCATTCTGGTTGTAATATTTCAAAAATTTCAGAAACATTTTCCCAGCGTTTATATCTTGTTTTGCGTGTTTGCGTTTCGCTTTTTACAATTCTTACCAGATTGTTGTTCTGTGCCGGAATATTTAATGAATCGGCCAACCCCTTTGCAAACCATTCACTCTGGTTATAACCACGAGAAATAAATTTGCTTTTGTGCAGCGGAACAGGAATTATAAAATCTATGGTACGGTAATCTTCTACTTTTATAAGGTCTTCCCCATACAATTGTCCCATATATTTTGCTAGTTCTTTTCCTTCACGGTATTTGATATGATGAAGAATTTTCTGAACCCCGGCTGATTTTTCAAAGTAAAAATAAGAAGAAGCCCGAAGGAATGAGAATCTACCCCAGAATACCTTTTCTGCAGGATTGCCATGGTGCTTGTGAAATTCTGTTTTGGGAAGGTTCATGCTGCAATCCAGGCAAATGTATTTATCACCGTCTGCAAGCTTACCATCACAGGCAATGCAAAGTTCAGGGTATAGCAAATGGATCAGGCCATTGAAAAATTCCAATGTTTTGCAAATTTAGGATCACGAATTAAAGACTAATCCGGGATAAAACAAGAAGCTGATGCTGCGCTGGACTATTGTCCGACAATAAATTTCTTTACAGCAGCTTCTCCCCCGGCCATTATTCTCATAAAATAAATACCGGCAGGCAAGCCCTTGATATCTGCACTGGCCTTGTTTTCACCCATTGGCATGAAACCGGTTTGAATGGTTTTTATTTGTTGTCCCTTGATATCAAGCAGTTCTACAGAAGTATTTTCTGCTTTTGATAATCTGTAATCAATATTAATATTATCATTTGCCGGAATCGGGTAAATACTTATATCAGAATTATTAAGAATTTGATTTTCAATGCCGGAATTATGTGAAATGGTCAATTGTGAATTAAATATAGTATCGCCGGAATTGTTCCCGTTTCCATTGGCTGAATTTCCGGCGGCGTAAATGATTAAATCACCTTGTGCGGTAGTGGGTGCCGTCCAGTTGTATTCCCACATGCCATAATGCGTACTTGTTCTGGCTGAACTATAATGCGTAGCATAGGTTGCAGTTGTTTTGGTTGGGTTTCGTATGATCTGGCTTCTGGTACCGGCTGTCATTGTTCCCACATGGGCATTGGCAGCAGCAGTTTCAACGGTAGATTCAAACCCGCATGCGATTAATGAACGGTAAGTCAGTTCTATTTTCACTGTATATTTCTTTCCCAGCTGATAGGTTCTAACTGATTGACTTGTTGTCGGGTCGATAAGGGTTATTTTCAAAACATTGCTATCGATTATCGGGGCTATTCCGTGACAATTGCCATAAGGCGTACCACAAGAGCCGGGCACCTGGTCATCCGGAGCCCCGCAAATGCCATATGTGGCACCGTTGGAGTTAGCATATACAATGGTGTAAAAGACAATTACCATAACAGCTATGGCAGCAGTAGCGTAAAAATACTTCCGTTTCATATTAGATTTTTGGAGTGAATTTTTCAGGAAAACCCCGTGATTTTTAGTTTTTATTACACAGTTACGTAATTATGCAGAATTTCGTGGGTGCAACTATGTATAAAAATCAAGTTCATACAAACACACTCTTCGTAGGGCAAAATTATATATACCTCCCCGAAACCCAGTCCACAAATTTAAGTCTAAAACTTTTAATTTCTGAAAACATGGTTCCTGAAGGCACTGTTGTAAGCACGGGTTTCCAAACCCAGGGCAAAGGGCAGGCCGGAGCTATATGGGATAGTGGGAAAGATCAGAATATAATGATGTCCATACTTTTATATCCTAAATTTATTAATATTCAAGATCAGTTTCTGATAAGCAAAGCCGTGGCCCTGGCCGTTTTTGACCTGGTCTCCGGTCTTTTGAATACAGAAGACGCAAAAGTAAAATGGCCAAATGATATCCTGGTTTCCGGACAAAAAATATGCGGAATCCTTATCGAAAACGGGCTTAAGGGTGAACAGTTTGACTATTGTATTGTGGGTATGGGAATCAATGTAAATGAAGTGTTTATGGATAAAAAAAGGACCTCCCTAAAAACAATTACAGCCATTGATTACGATCTTCGGTACGTTGAAAAATTGCTTTTTTCATGTCTTGAAGCAAGATATCTGCAACTCAAAACGAATCCTGAGGGAATTTCAAAAGATTATCTTGAAGCCCTGTTTGGTTTTGAAAATACAATGCTTTTTATTGAGAATATTACAAAGATGCGTTTCCATGGGGTAATAAAAGGAATAAATAAAGACGGGAAACTGATTGTCAGTTCAGGTGATGGTTCAAAAATGTATGATCTGAAAGAAATAACATTTCCGGTTTAAAGAAAATTATGGCAAGGATTTATACTGACTTTATTAACCAACCTGCATCCAGAGGAATCGAAGAGAACAATTTTGCCTTTCTATATCCCTGAAGTTCGTCCCCAATTCTCTATTTCTTTTTCCGTCCATAATTCCGGAAAAAAAATTCTGAGCTGTATACGTGGCGCCAGATATTTTTCCCAGTTGGTTCCACCCGTTGCCGCCACAGCTTCTGATGAATCAGGTTTAAGATACCTCACGGCAGATTTGTAATGCACCAATGGCCATTTTACATTCACAAAATGATCAAGTTCCTTAAAGGCTGCTATAAGATCATTATTGCTTTTTATGTCATCCGGTAATTTTTGATAAAGTGTCTGCAGGTTATTATCGGCATGGGTGTTTGCCCATTGGGTCAACGAATCATCATATTTCTGTTCAAATCGCTTTAGTGTCAGAGATTTTTCCCCGGTTTCTGCGATGGTGGCTCCGTATCTCCAATAAATATATCTGAATTTTTCTTCCGTTGGAGCTTTTTTTAATCTTTCCCTGTCCGTATGGTTTACAAGGTTGATAAGGTTGGTACTGGCTATTTCAATTTTGCGATATTGTGCTGACTGAAAGCCGCTTGCAGGCAATAATGATAGCCTGAACTGTAGAAATTGTTCCGGTTCCATCCCATCCACCATAATGGAAAAAGAATGCGTAAGATTTGTAAAATAATTAATAATACGGTTTAATCGCGTAATAAGAAATGCAGCTGTTGGATTTTCCGCTTTTAATATCTGATCGTATTCCCAAAGGCATAATTTAAAATAAAGCTCCGTAATCTGATGATAAACAATAAATATCATCTCATCTTTCACATAGGTCCTTGGATTCTGGAGCGAAAGAAGCGCATCCAGGTTTACATAGTTCCAATAATCCAGGTATTCATTATATAACAGCCCTTCCAGGTAAGCAGGAAATTGCTGATTTTCTTTGCTGTACCGTTGCTGAAGCTTTTCCAGCAAATCATTTATTTCATTATTAATTTCCATGTATAGCTGATATGTCTTTAAAAAGGACTTACAAATTGATCAAATGCAATAAAATTTTTATCTTTTTCAGATAATACCGGGTTTTGTACGCCCCAAGGTATAGACAGGAGAGCATCGTTCCACATCAATCCTCCTTCACTTTCTTTATTATAATAATCAGAACATTTATAGGTAAAAACAGTATTGTCTTCCAGGGTTAAAAAACCATGCGCAAAACCCTTTGGAACATATAGTTGCATAAAATTATCTCCGCTTAGTTCCACCGAATAATACTTGCCGTATGTGGAAGAATTTTTACGAATATCCACCACAATATCCAAAACGGAACCTGAGATTACACAGATTAACTTCGATTGTGCATAAGGTGGACTCTGAAAATGGAGACCGCGAAGGGCTCCTTTTGTGGACATTGACCGGTTGTCCTGTACAAAATTATCAGAGATACCGGCAGATTTAAAATCTGACTGATTATAAGATTCTAAAAAATAACCGCGTTCATCAATAAAAACAGCTGGTTTTATTAGCAGCAACCCTTCTATAGGCGTTTGTATAATTTCTGGCTTCATTTGACAAATTTAGGAGTATTTGGCATTATTTTATAACGATTCATCATATTGCTTTATTGGAACTTAGAATCCGGGATAGCAGCATTTGCCCACAGGAACTAAATTCGGGTATATAATAAGAACCCGACCGATAATCAAATTGATTTTCTAATTGATTAATTGGCCCATCTATCAAAATAATGCTGTTTAACTAAGTAAAAATATATTTTACCCTGCTCTGTGAAGCCGATAAATTACGATTTTTGTTTTAACCGAGTTGGCTTTATTATTTGAATGTTTCGATAAAATATATATTTTTGCAGATACAATTATAAATTCTTACAATTCCAGATTATGAAAAAAATTATTTTACTGTTATCGTTTATGCCGATTCTGGTATTTGCGCAAACCGGCAATAACAAAACCAGCAGCGCCGTACCGATAAAATATCATGTTCCCAGAGAAGGACATTTAAGCCCTGTAGTAAATCATATTCCAACGCAGCCTGCATCATCAGGTCAGAATGGAAAATCACACCCGCAACCAGCAGGTGTTTATGTGCCATCACTGTCTGAAGTTATTGGTACTACAGTATATGACCTTCAAACAAACGCTGCCCTTGCAAAAAGGCTCCAGCTATATTCAGGTGGTAAGGCTACTTATGTCTGGATTAAGTCGGACGACAGTGCAGACGCTAACTTTACAACAAGGTATTCGGGCTATAATACCTATAGCGGAACCAGCTGGCTAACCAAAAAAGGAAACACTTCCGCCTATGAATCTGCAAGATGCGGATGGCCAAGTATTGGACAAGTTACTAATGGAACCAGCACCTATGAATTGCTGACATCCCACTATGCCCAGGCTGCATCTAACATATATGCCGGTGGAATATTCTGGTATGAAAATACAGGTATCGGGCAAACTAATTTCAGCCAGGTTATTGACAAAAGCTCAAACAGGGCATTAACCAGCGGTTTGTTATGGCCTAGAATGGCAACTTCGAACAACAGGGTATATATGATTGGTACCTATGAAGATGACCGCAAAATAAAGGGCGTTTATAACCCTATCGTTTATTTCTGCTATAATACCTCTACCGGCAAGTTTGAATCTAAAAACATAACATTGCCGGGATACGATTCTACCAGGTATGGTACCGGAAGTGCCGATGAATATTCCATAGACGCAAGAGGACAATATGTGGCTATTATAGCCGGAGGATATACCAATGATCTGGCCCTGTGGAAATCTTCTGACAGCGGAAAAACTTTTACAAAAACCATTATCAATAAATATGCTCAGGCGCCTTGGAATCCAAAAATAGATGCAACCTTCAGCGATACGGCTGTTGCAGATGATGGTACTGGTTCTGTAGCTTTGGATAATAATGGTGTAGCACATGTTACTTATACAGCTATCAAAGAAGTAAACCTTACCCAGGGCGATTCTTCTGTAAATATTTATATTAACCCAAGAGACAGTATCATTTACTGGAATGATAAAGATCAGAAAAAAATCTATGTTGGTGGCTGTATTGATTATGATAAAACCGGCGCTATTTCATATGGCAGCGGACAAACAGATGAAAACTTTGCCGGATATGGACATGATTTTGCATGCTATTCAAATATTTCGGTAGATCCTTCAGGAAACATTTTTGTGGTTTTTTCTGCACCTCATGAAGATGATATTGATAACAATGGCAACTGTTTCAGACATGTTTATTGCTCTGCTTTTGACGCGGCTCACAATACCTGGCATGCACAACAGGATATCGTTCCTACCTGGCAGGTTGAAAATGTATATGCAACTGTATCAAGAGATGCTGACAGTAAATTGCACCTTGTAATGATGAGAGATCCTTATGCTGGTATTTTCTGGCCTGGTACAACCAATGCCTATACAACAGAAGGAACAAGCGAAATGGTATATGAAGAAGTTTCCACAACAGATATCCTTACAGATAAAGTAGGGCTTATAGATCTCTTAGGTGTGAACGAAAATGCAAAAAACAATATATTCACTACCGGTTCTATATTTCCAAACCCTGCAAACGACAGGTTAAATATATCAATAAACATGGCCCGCACAGCCACTGTTACGGTAAAATTGTACAATATGCTTGGTGGTGAAATGTTATCCCAAAACTATGAAATGCTTCCTGAAGGTGCCAATAATCTTCAATTAGGTTTAAGCAACCTTCCACAGGGTATGTATTTCTGCAATGTTACCTCAAGTGGGTTTACCACAACTGAAAGAGTAGTCATAGAAAGATAGTTTATTATCTAAATCATATAAAAAAATCCGTTCTTGCTGAGAACGGATTTTTTTTTGAGCCTTGTTATTCCGATATGTTTATTCAATTTGAAGTTATCATTTGCACGCATCAGGTTTGTTTCGATGAAATGAATTGTATTGAGCAGACAAATAACATCATTTCATTCCTATAAATGCCTGAAAAATTGATTATGCTGATCAAATTATTATGTTGACTTTATGATCCTTTTCATTGAAAAGTCAGCTTCAGCAAATTCCCAAAATTAAATTAAATCAGAAGTTAAGGCTTTTATTTCACATTATTCAACCTGCTATGATGCCTGCCATAGGCAAAATATACAATGAGCCCGATAGCCAGCCATACGAAGAGGCGTATCCAGTTAATAGCTTCCAGGCCCAACATGATAGCAAGATTGCTTAATATACCAAGAGAAGCAACAACAGGAAGCCATGGAGTTCTGAATGGTCTTGGCCTGTCGGGCTCCTTTATTCGCATAAGCCATACAGCACCACAAACCATAACAAATGCCAGCAAAGTTCCGATATTCACCAACTCTGCAATGACACTGATAGGTGTAAATGCGGAAACAATTGAAACTACAAAGCCTGTAAGAATAGATGCCTTATAGGGGGTGCGAAATTTGGTATGCAAGGTTCCAAACATGCCTTTAGGCAATAAGCCATCCTTGGCCATAGCGAAAAATACTCTTGATTGGCCGAGCAGCATCACAATCAATACTGAAGTCAATCCTGCAATGGCTGCAATGGAAATGATCAGCACGGCAAACCCGAGCCCTTTGGAACCAAATGCAGCTGAAATAGGAGCTGTAATATCAATATCTTTATAATTTACCATCCCGGTAAGTACCAGAGAAACCAGGATGTACAATAATGTACAAACTATGAGAGAAGCAATGATACCAAAAGGCACATCTTTTTGTGGATTTTTAGCCTCTCCTGCCTGGGTTGAAACCGTATCAAATCCAATATAGGCAAAGAAGATATAACCCGCTCCTCCAAGGATTCCTAACCATCCATAGGCGCCATGAGGTATAGTTTCCCCCGGGTTGATTAACATAGTTCTTTCCGGAATAAATGGATGCCAGTTGGCAGGATTGATATAATTAGCGCCTGCAATGATTACAAACAACACCACAGCCAGTTTGAGTATGACGATAAATGCATTTGTGCTTGCCGCTTCTTTTATTCCTTTCACCAGGATCATTGTAATGACCCATATTATCAGGAAAGCCGGAAGGTTGATGGCGAAAGGATGGCCCATTATTGTTGGAAGGGAGATATCTGAATAATGAGAAAGCATCATTTTCATTTTATCTGCAGAAGTTGCAGCATCCCTTAAAAGGGCTTGCGCAGAAAAACTGTCATTCATAAGCCAGAGTGGCAGCTTGATATTAAATAACAATAGAAATTTACTGAGATATCCACTCCAGCCAACAGCAACAGCTGAAGCCCCCATGGCATATTCAAGGATCAGGTCCCAGCCTATAATCCAGGCAAATAACTCGCCCATGGTAGCATACGAATACGCGTAGGCAGAGCCTTCAACAGGAAGAAATGATGCAAATTCTGCATAGCACAATGCGGCAAAAGTACAGCCGATACCGGCAGCCACAAATGATAATGCGAGAGCAGGACCAGCATATTCTTTGGCACCTACACCTGACATTACAAATATTCCTGCCCCTATAATAGCTCCAATTCCAATGGCAGTAAGTCCCCACTTGCCAAGGACACGCTTGAGTCCGCTTTGACGCATGTCTTCTTCAAATGCTTCTACAGGCTTGCGTGCCCAGATATTAGATTTACTCATAGTTTTTAATATGCTGATGTGTTAATATGATAATGTGCTAATTTAGGAAACTTCTGATGATATCTAATTGAGTTTTGCCTTGCTGGTAGTTATAATTTGATTGATGATTTTCTGGATGTGGGTTAACTCTTCAATTAAATCTTTACAATCGGGAAGGGATTTAGACATCTGGCATAGATTCAGCCAATATTCTGTTTCATTTGCTTCCTTGGCTGCAATTTTAAATTTATGAATAAAATCAACTCTGCTTTCAGCGTTCTGGGCCTCGTTTGTGTTTGCCCCGATTGATGTGCCTGATCTTAGTAATTGGTTGGAAATTTTATACTTCTTATTTTCATCCAGTAGTTCGCAATATTCCACAATCTTTAAAGCAAATGCAAAAGTTAGTTTTATGATTACATTATCACTGTTAACCATTTTAAGAATTTAAACAGCGACAAATATAATAATCCCCTCCTATTTCAATGTGTTTAATAATATTTTGTCAAAATTTTCCCATACAAAATCCTACAATAACCCATAGAATATTATCTCATTATCGGATCAGCACATTAGCACATCAGCACATTAGCACATTAGCACATTGCTTTACAATAATGTTCCCCGCATGATGATCATGGCTATTGAAAAATAAATAATGAGGCCGGTAACGTCTACAAGTGTCGCCACAAAAGGTGCAGAAGATGTAGCAGGATCAAGCCGGCATTTTTTCAGGATCATCGGCAGCATTGACCCTGCAATAGTGCCCCAAAGAACAATACCGATCAATGCCGTTCCTACGGTAGTACCTACAAGAATCCAGTGATCCCCATACATGCTATGTCCATCATGCTTAAAAAATACCTGCCATATCGCAATACGGCAAAAACCGATTGATCCAAGAATAGAACCAAGGGCAAGTCCTGCATATATTTCTCTTCGCATTACCCGCCACCAGTCTCTCAGTTTTATTTCTCCAAGTGCCATGGCCCTGATAACCAATGTAGATGCCTGAGAGCCGGTATTTCCCCCACTGGAAATAATAAGGGGCACAAAAAGTGCAAGCACAACAGCCTTGGCTATTTCATCTTCAAAAAAACCCATAGCTGTAGCTGTCAGCATTTCACTTAAAAACAGAATGACAAGCCAGCCGGCTCTTTTCTGTATCATGCGATATAAAGGGATTGTCATATAAGGTTCGTCAAAAGCCTCCACGGCACCAAGTTTCTGGATATCTTCCGTACTTTCCTCTTCTGCTACCTCAAGTACATCATCCACAGTTACAATTCCCAGTAAAAAACCATTTTTATCAGTAACCGGAAGGGCAACCCTGTTAAGATTTCTGAATTTGGCCACAACCTCCTCCTGGTCATCATCTACCATCAGGCTCTGAAATTTATGATCCATCAGGTCCTGAACTTTACCATCCGGATGCGCCAGCAAAAGTTCGCGTACCCTGAAATCATCAATCAGATATCCTTTATCATCAATAACATAGATAACATTCAGTGTCTCGCTGTCACTGCCATGCGTCCTGATATATTCCAGTACCTGGGCAATAGTCCAGTCCGCATGAACTGCGGTATAGTCTGGTGTCATCAATCGACCCACACTATTTTCCGGATACCCGAGCAATGATAATGCAACCGTCCGCTCCCGGGGCGACAATACACTAAGCAAATGGGTTACCGTTTGTGCCGGAAGTTCTTCAAGCAAAGAAGTACGGTCATCCGGCGACATTTCATTCAGAATTTCGGGAACGCGGTCTGTCTGCAATTGTTCCAGAAATTCTTTCTGATATTCCAGTTCCAGGTACTCAAATGCCTGAGCAGCAAGATCATGAGGGATGGAATCAAAAATAAAAAACCTTTCTTCTTCCTCTTTAAACTGATCGATAAGAGAAGCAATATCTTCAGGAGACCAACTTGAAAGCAATTCATTCAGATTGGATGCATTACGCTCTTCGACAAACATGCCGATAACCGGTTGAATGATGTTCGCTTTCATATTGATCTAACTGCTACACTCCCTTGAGTAAATTAAAAAAGGTTATTATTCATAAACCATTGACAAAAAACATTTTGAAAGAATATTCAATAATATTCCAATAAATATTTGTTAAAAGGCTGACAAATTTAGGAATTCAAATTAAGTATACCGTCAAATTTGCTACAGAATCAGGAAAATTTATTTCGCCTCTTTTTTTATTGCCAGTCCATAATAAAGGAAGCGACTTGTTAACAATTTGATAATATTTAACGCGAAAAATACTCAAAAATCATAGCCCATAGAAAGATAGGTAACTCCTGAATTTGTAACACCATCATCAACACCCCATGCAAAATCCAGTTTTATATAATATCCCAGTATAATATCCCTGAAACCAAATCCATATCCATAAACGATAGGGTTCCTGAGGCTTGTAACTGTTACAATAAAAGGAGGCTGTGTATATATCGTCTTATTATAAGCATTTGCCAGGGAAAATGGATTAATACCATTCCAGGCGCTCCCGGCATCAAAGAAACCAACAGCCATAAAATTATCCTCAAAACTGTTATTTATCGGATGATTCACTAAGTATTTTATCAATGGGATCCTTAATTCACTGTTTATTACGGCATATGAACTCCCATTCCGGACATTCTGGATAAATCCTCTTAAGGGTGTAGCCAGGGCTTCAAATGCATAGTTCTGCGTTTGGTCTACATAGTTCTTTGTATTATATTGAGGTATCAGCCAGTCATCTACCCCGCCAAGGAAATATACAATTTTCGCAGGCCCCACAGATGTTGCAGCTGCAAACCTGTTGGCCCAGATAATCTGTCTGCTGATTTTTGTATATGACCGGATATCAGCCCCGAGTGTCTGAAAATAATTGCTCCGGTCATTCATCTGGTCATAGAATTCAGAATAGACTTTTCCTCTTACACCATAATATAAATTCTGACCTATACTTATGGTATTATCATATATATACTGAAATTTATACCCGGCCCAAATGCGGTTGCTATCGGGCATTTGCAGCGTTTTTTCTTCCCCTGTAAGGAAAACGGTTCTGTCGAGGCGACCGAACAGCGCCCCGCTTAAAGATGAAATTTCAGAAAAAGGATATTTCAATTCTCCCTGCAAGCCATTAGAAGTAGTACGGTAAGAAGACACCGCGTCATAATTACTGGTCTGCCCTGTTCGGTAAAAAGTGATCTTTTTATCCAACCGCTTTTTAAAGCTCTCATATGCAATAAAATAAGATGCTCCTGTTAGGTTGGCATTTACACTGAAACCGCCCGATATCCTGTAATCTTTGAACATATCTGTAACACTCATTTTGGCAATACCATTTATGGTTGGTGCAATGATTGCCGTATTGCCAGCATTATAAGGCAGATAGGGCGTGGTTATAATTCCATTATCCAGCTGCATTGTTAATGCATCGAATGTAAAATCAAGAAAATAAGGACTCGGAGATGGAAACCTTATTACATCGGATGGCAATTTTGATTTTTCAAACAGGGTATTTACCACACTTTTATCTTCATCATTTTCATCTCTACCTGTAGTATTTGTGCCGTTGGCCGGAACCTCAAATTCCGGTTGAAAATAGGCAGGCTTTGGTACGGGTTTGGCAGTATCCTTTTTTACGGGAATATTTTTAATGGCCAGATTCTGAATGGGTTTCCCGTTATTATTTGATGATTTTCCCCGATCAGGATTTCCCGGTTCGGCATCTTCCATTTTGCTTTTATTTTCACTGGCGGGCCTGGCTTTTTTTATATAATTGGCCCCTTTGCCCACGGGGATGGCTGCCGCCGGTATATTGGCAGGCACGGGCAGTTTATACAACGCATATCGGCTCCGGTCATGATACAGCTCGTATATGGCATTGGGTTTATGCATCAGTTTATAACTTTCTATATTTTCAATTCGGTCCGTAAGCGGATAGGTGTATAATGAATCGCGGTAGACAAAAAATGTATCAATTTTCAGAAGGTCAGTATCCCTGGGGATATTGCCTAAATTTATCGCAGCTTTGCTGTTCTGAAAGAAATATAAAGTATCGTTTTTACGAACAGTATCCTTGTACAATGCCACGGTCATGATATAGTCAAAAAAACTATCTCTTTTCACTGCACTTCTGTTGATAATGCCATTCTCATCAGTAAGATAACTATAATATGTTGAATCAAAATCGGCAGGGGCCGTTTCATTGGCCGTACCCTGACTCAGCCTTTTTATTTTGTATCTGTTGGCCGTATAATTGGGGAAATAAAACAGATCATAATTGTCGTTAAACTCATATTTCCTGTTGGCTCCTATATGTGCCAGAACTGCAGATGGCCTGTTGGAGGCAAATACAATCCCTTTGCTCCCATGCACAAATTTCGGATCTATATCATCATAGATATCATCGGTGAGCTCTCTGAGCGCCTGTGTATGAAAATCGAAAGTAAAGATATCTGACTGCCCCCGGTGCACGGCGCTGAACACGGCCGTTTTTCCATTATCAGAATACTGAAAACTGAGCACCCTGTCGATATGATTGATCATCTGTGATGCAGATTTCCTTTTCCGGATATTTTTCTCATCGAGATTATAATGGAAATAGGTGGGTTCAGACTTTCGTTCATAAATCACTGTCAGCAGATCGGATTTTGGGCTCCAGCCAATAAGGGGATACGCATAGTCAAAAGGCCCCTTCCGGCGGTAACCTTCTTTATAGATCTTTATTTTCTTTCCGGTAGCCAGGTCCACGATCCAGATTTTGATCAGGCCTATGTCATTGGTTACTACGGCTGCATAATCCCCATTTCTCGAAATATCCCATTGGGTGACAACCCCTTTTTTAAAGACCTTATTCAATTTTGTCAATTCTTCGCCCGTGGGGGGTGAACCGGATTCCTTTATCAGTCTTGCATATTCATATTTAAACCAGTCGTCATATACTTCATTAAAAGTTTTGCCCAGCACAAACAGGTAGCCGGTTTCAATACTTTTATTGGCCCGCATGATATAAATGATATTAGCCACTGCCGACTCCCCGTATTCATCGTTTATATATTTCCACAGGCTGTGACCAATGAGCAACTGGTCTTCTGCATTCAATTTTTTAAACTTCCTGAATTTCATAGATAGTACGCCCGCCTTTAGCCTGTTCTCATAGGTTGCATTCCAGTCTTCCCCGATATATTCTATCAAACCACTGATATACCAGTCGGGGGTATTGAGCAGTACATTGTTCTGCACGCGCTCCTGCAGATTGCCTCCATAGAGGATCTCATTCATAACGATCCTGGCAATGCCCCGTTTTATCTGACCCGAAAAATCAAAATGGGTTCCATTATAATAGATAAAAGCATAGTTATGGAGCGATTTTGATGTTCCGGCAATATTGGTCTGGTCATCATCGGGCACATTGAAATTGCTCTGGCGGTAATCATTATAGGAATTATAAATAATAAACGTAATTCTTTCTCCCAGAGGAAAATCAAGTTTGGTTTCCACATCTTTCAGATATTTCACACCCTGGGTGATGGTATATTCAGCGAGCTCCTTGCCTCCCGAATAGAAATACACATCAAAATTTTCGGTGTGAAAATAATACCAGTCGAAATCTTTGTACTGGATAATACTTTTCCCAAAGCTGGTCCTGATACCCTGGGCCGCACTCCTGTTCCCTGTTATGAATACAATAACAAGTACTAACAGCAAAAATTTCAACGATATATGTCGGTTGGCCTGATACATTTATAAACCAATAACAGATAAAACTATGAATCCGTTTTAAGGAACCAAAATTAGGGCATTTTATTGTCAAAACCTTTATATCAAATTCACACCCTCTTTAGTATGTTTGGTGCTATTGCAACGATGCGTTGAAGCAGCGAACAAATACCAACAAGAAAAATAAGAAATTACAATAGAACGCATATAAAAAACAACACAAAAAAAGTATCACGTATTGAAATTTTTACTAACTCTGTATTACTAAAGTAACCAAAGCCGGGATTGATTCAAAATCCTGTACGGCCTGGGAGGCCGGATATGACTTAGAAAATTGGGGGTATGTGCCTATAGCTGAATAGCTCAGGGAATTGTTTTTATGCTTATTTATGTAGAATCAAAATGTTTTATAAAGATTTAATATACAATTATTTACAATGAAAAATATCTTTATTATCCTCTCACTCATTTCTTTATTGTTCATTGCTTCCTCCTGCCCCAAAAATGATGGAGGCTCACCAAATAATAAAAATCCAACATTACCACCAATAACACAGAATGGCGCCAATACTTTTGGTTGTGATGTAAATGGACAGGTGTGGTTACCTGGTGGTGGCGGACAGCCAGGTATTGTTCCGCAATACTTAAAAGGAGAATTTCATATTGGAGCTCAAAAAAGCGTTTTTAATTCCTCAAACCAACCAATAATCAAGCAAGGGATAGCTTTGGATATAAATCCAGTTTATGATACTGGCATTTACTATCTGAAAATTGCATATCCAATTGTTGAAACTGGTTATAATGACTATTTAACAAAAACTGAATATGTTATTCCAATTAAAGATAGCTTACAAAATTGGACTCATATTACAAAACTTGATTCCATTAAATCAATAATTTCAGGAACATTTAATATGTTATTAACCTCTCAAAATAATGATACAGTACGAATAACAAATGGACGATTTGATGTAAAATATACAAACTAATTTTTTAAACTAGCTAAAACCAAGCAACCATGAAAAAGTTTATCGTTTTCTGCATTTTCACATGGGCTGCAGTTCAGGCTAATGCTCAGACTGTTACCTAGTATTCAGAATTGCAAATTCCGCAGTGCGTCCGAGTATCTGGCGTTGCGGCTAACCGGGGCTTCTTGTTTTAACCGCCTACCAAAAGTCAGACAAAAAGATGACGTACGTCATGTTTTTAGTTAGCTGCGAAATTGAATTTTGCATGGTATTCAAAAAGAAAAAATTAAACCATGCCCCCGGTTATAAATACTATTATAAGTACCTGTTATCACTGTGGTGAGAAGTGTGAGCAGGATAGTGTAAGTTCAGGCGACCACCTGTTCTGCTGTACCGGGTGCATGACGGTATATGAAATACTGGAAAACAACGGGCTTTGCGAATACTACGATTTCGAGAAGAACCCGGGCATAAACCCAACCAAAAGTTTTGATCATAAAAGATGGGAATTTCTGGATGATAAAAAAATCCAGAAACAACTTACTGATTACTTGAGTGATACCCTGGTTATTGTTTCATTCAATATACCGGGCATGCACTGCAGTTCCTGCATTTATCTTCTGGAAAATCTTTCACGCATTGCCAAAGGGGTATTATCATCTGAAGTTAATTTCCTGAAAAAAGAAATAACGATAAAATTTGACCCGAGGGAAATATCGCTCCGCAAGGTTGTTGAAACATTGTTATCCATCGGGTACAGCCCTGAAATCAATCTCAATAATTCTGAGAAAAACAAGGCTTCAGGCCAAAACAAAAAAATTGTTTACCAGATAGGCATTGCCGGTTTTTGCTTCGGCAATATCATGATCCTGAGCCTGCCCGAATATTTTGATTTTAAGAGCCTGCTTACCATTGATTTTATTCATCTTTTCAGATATGTAAATATCCTGCTTATTATTCCGGTTCTGGTTTTCAGTGCCAGCGATTATTTCCGCAATTCATGGTATGCGCTCAAAAACCTGCGCTCCAATATGGATGTGGCTGTCACTATCGGCATTGTTGGACTTGCTGTACAAAGTTTTTATGATGTGCTGAGCGGCCATGGCGGTGGTTTTTTTGATTCATTATCCGGCCTTATCTTTTTCCTGTTGGTGGGAAGGTTTTTTCAGCAAAAAACTTTCCAGGCATTGTCATTCGACAGGGATTATAAATCCTATTTCCCGCTGGCCATTACCCGGGCAAAGGGGAATGAAGAAAAAAGTATCAATGTCAACGATCTGATGATCGGCGATGATATTATAGTCCATAACAGAGAACTGATTCCTGCCGATAGTATCCTCGAAAAAGGCGAAGCATTTATTGACTATTCTTTTGTAACCGGCGAAAGCAGGGCCGTATTATGCAGCGAAGGAGACCTGATATATGCAGGAGGACGAAACATGGGGCCGAGATTAAAACTCAAAATTATCAAGACGGTTTCTCAGAGTTATCTCACCCGCCTCTGGAATGATAAGGCTTTCAATAAAGATGAACAAACAGGCGTAAGCATCTGGGCCAACAGCTTATCAAACTATTTTATGGTAGGTGTGATCCTGATAGCCGCTGCTACCGGTATTTACTGGAAAATCCACAATCCTGCCCTTGTTATGAGGAGTGTAACGGCTGTTCTTATTGTAGCATGCCCGTGTGTACTTGCCTTATCTATTCCCTTCACTTTCGGGCAGATCATGCGCATCATGGGCAAAAAAGGATTGTATCTTAAAAATGCCCAGAGCATAGAAAAACTTGCAGCTATTGATACTATCGTATTTGACAAAACCGGCACACTTACTTCAACCGATAATAATGACAGCACATTTGGCAGCAGCCTTTTACCTGAAGAGAAAAACTGGGTAGCTGCTGCCGCATCACAATCCATGCACCCGGTAAGCAGGTTGCTCAAAGAAGAAAATACAAATCCGGAATACTACCCGATAACCAATTGGGAAGAAACAATAGGGGCCGGCATAAAAGCCACAGTAAATGGCAATGAAATAAAAATTGGCAAAAAAGAATTTGTTTCTCAGGAAATTACGTCTGATGATACAGATGATAATAGTTTCGGTAAGACCTATATCTCTGTAAATGGGATCATTAAAACCGGGTTCGCCCCAATCCAGAAACTCAGAGAGGATATTGAAGCGCTCGCTCAGAGCCTCAAAAGTAAATTCAGAATGTATATACTGAGTGGTGATAATGATGCGCAACAATCTACACTTGAAAAATATTTCACGAAAGAAAATCTTTATTTCAGACAATCGCCCCAGCAGAAACTGGAATTTATAGAAGATCTCCAGGGTTCAGGCCAGAATGTGATGATGATCGGGGATGGACTGAACGATGCCGGTGCCTTGAAGGCTTCCAATTTTGGCATTACAGTTACCAATGATATTCATTCATTTACCCCTTCTGCGGATGCCATACTTGATATCAATAATATGGGATTGCTGCCCAAATTTACATCGCTGGCCAAAGACACCAAAAAGATTGTTCTGGGGGCTTTGGTATTTTCAATTCTATACAATTGCATCGGGCTCAGTTTTGCAGTACGCGGCAACTTACAACCCTGGGTGGCTGCCATATTAATGCCCGTAAGTTCTATATCTGTAGTATTATATACCCGGCTGGCAAGTATTGTGGCCGCTAAACGAAATAAATTATATTAATATGGAAATCTTATTTGTGCTATTCGGAGCAAGCTTCCTGCTGGCCATTACATTTCTGATATTCTTTTTATCAAGTATCAAGAATGGCCAGTTTGATGACATGCATACACCTTCAGTCAGAATACTTTTTGAAAATAAACAAACTTTAGAAACAAAAATTGAAAATGGAAAATCAGGAGAACGTACAACAACCCTCTGAGGGGGGTCTCAGCCAGTCAGTGCGATCGGGGGATCAGCACTATGGTGAACTGAAAATGGAAAAATTCTACTACGATAACAAAATCGTAAGAGATTTCGGTATAGCTTCAGTTGTCTGGGGAATAATTTCATTGCTCTTGGGCGTATTTATTGCCTGCCAGTTGTATTGGCCGGCATTAAATGTTGCTCCAATACTCACATTCGGAAGGCTCAGGGCCCTCCACACCAACGGGGCCATTTTTGCATTCGTGGGCAACATGATGTTTATGGGGGTATATTATTCTATTCAAAGACTTTGCAAGGCGCGGATATTCAGTGATACGCTGAGCAAAATCCATTTCTGGGGCTGGCAGCTTATTATTCTTTCAGCCGTAATAACCCTGCCTCTGGGTATTACAACTTCTAAAGAATATGCAGAACTGGAATGGCCGATCGATATCATGATCGCTGTAGTATGGATCATTTTCGCCATCAATTTCTTTGGAACTATTGCGCGGAGAAGAATCAAGCATCTTTATGTTGCTATATGGTTTTACATCGCTACTATTATTACGGTGGCAGTACTGCATATCGTAAACTCTGCTGAAGTACCTGTAAGTTTCCTTAAAAGCTATTCACTTTATGCAGGGGTACAGGATGCCCTGGTACAATGGTGGTATGGTCACAATGCGGTTGCCTTCTTTTTAACGACACCTTATCTGGGTTTGATGTATTATTTTCTGCCCAAGGCTGCAAACCGGCCGGTATATTCTTACCGACTGTCAATCATCCACTTCTGGTCCCTGATTTTCTTATATATCTGGGCGGGTCCACACCATTTGCTGTATACGGCATTGCCAGACTGGGCACAATCTTTAGGCGTTGCCTTTTCCATCATGCTTATTGCACCATCATGGGGCGGTATGATCAATGGATTGCTTACCCTGCGTGGATCATGGGATGAAGTAAGAACCAATCCTGTATTGAAATTTATGGTAGTGGCTATTACCTGCTACGGTATGGCCACACTGGAAGGACCTATGCACGCATTGAAATTTGTAAACGCCTTGTCGCACTATACCGACTGGATTCCGGCACACGTACACGTAGGTACCCTTGGCTGGAACGGGTTCCTTACCTTCGGTATATTGTACTGGATGGTTCCAAGAATATTCGGCACAACCCTTTATTCCAAGAAAATGGCCAATACCCATTTCTGGATCGGAACCGTTGGTATGGTATTCTGGATCATTTCCATGTATATTTCAGGTATAATGCAAGGTCTTATGCTTCAGGACTTTAATGCCGATGCACAACTTACCTACAAAAACTTTCTTGAAACTACAATACAGGTAAAACCCATGTACCTGCTGAGGGCCATTGGCGGTTTGCTTTATGTAACAGGTATGCTCATCATGTTTTATAACCTGTACAAGACCATTCGCCAGGGAAAACTTGTTGCCAATGAACCAGATGAAGCACCCGCATTGATCCGTTTGAACCCGGGTGAAAAGAACCTGAGCGGTTATGAAAAACACCGGATCATTGAAAGAAAACCGGCATTGTTCTTTTTTGTAACCATGGTGGTGATTCTTATTGGTGGATTTGTTGAATTCCTGCCGGTATTCACGATCAAATCCAATATCCCAACCATCTCATCAGTAAAACCATATACGCCGCTTGAACTTGAGGGACGTAATATTTATATCCGTGAAGGATGTTATGTTTGTCACTCGCAGATGATCAGGCCGTTCAGGTCAGAAGTAGAGCGCTATGGGGAATATTCCAAAGCAGGAGAGTTCATCTATGATCATCCCTTCTTATGGGGTTCTAAAAGGATCGGACCGGATCTGGCCCGTGAAGGTGCAAAACGTCCAAGTTCATGGCATTACGACCACATGTCTGACCCAAGAAGGGTATCCCCGGGATCCATCATGCCATCTTATGAATTCCTAACTAAGAATGACCTTGATGAAACAGATACCAAGGCAAGCATCACTGTGATGCGCAAACTGGGTGTCCCATATCCATATGGATATGAAGACCGCGCCCTGGATGATATGCATGCACAGGCTGATACCATTTCGACAATGATCAATAAAGATCTGATGAAAGAAAATGTACATGTGGCGCCACAAAAAGAAATAGTGGCACTAATTGCATATCTGCAAAGATTAGGCACTGATATTAAAGCAGCTACTGTTGTACCAAAACACTAATTATAAATAATTATAAAACATAAAAGTCATGTTTAAAGATTTTATCAGCGACGACATAGCGGTTCAGATTTATCCGATTATTTCACTGGTAGTGTTTGTTATATTTTTTGTGGCACTGTCATTCAGAGCCATGATGTATAACAAAAAAGAACTGCAGGAAATGAGCAGTATTCCGCTGGACACACCATACACATCAATTAACGAATCAAAAATATAAATAGCCTGAAATAAGATGAAAACAATTTTAGAATCAACGAGCCTGCCGTCGGTCGGTATAATGGAAATGCTTGTAGTACTTGTGTTTCTGATGGCTATAATTATCGGCTTGCAGGGAATTGAGATTTCTGCAGAGCTTAAAAGAATGAAAAAGAAAATGGCGCAAGCCCTGGGTGAAGAACCACCCAGAACCACAACCTGGTTTGACCTGTTCAGACGTAAAGGAATCCAGATGGACAACTTTGTGGAAGGACATAATTATGATGGCATACAGGAATATGACAACAGTCCTCCTGCCTGGTTCAACTGGATATTTTTTGTAACCATTGTATTTGCGTTCACTTATCTCATGTATTACCATGTACTCAAAATGGGTGATCTGCAGGTTGCAGAATATGAAAAGGCCGTAAAAGAAGCGGCGCCAATTCTTGCCAAGGCACAGGAAAGAGCCATATATCTGGCTGATCAGCCCAGGCTTACCGATGAAACCAGTTTAGCTTTGGGTAAATCTATTTTTAAAACCAATTGTGTGACATGTCACGGACCCAATGGGGAAGGTCTGGCTGGTCCTAACCTTACCGATGATTACTGGTTGCATGGCGGTCATTACAATGAAATTTTCAAAACAGTTTTTAATGGTGTAGAACAAAAAGGAATGCCTGTATGGAAAAAAACGCTGAAGCCTGATGATATCAGGGCTGTAGCATCTTATGTCTATACCCTGCATGGTACCAATCCTCCGAATCCGAAAGCACCGCAGGGCGAAAAAATGAACTATAACTAGGAAATAATAAGCTGAAATACAGAATCTTCAGCCAATAAAATGGATACGAACACAAATAAAAATGACAATACCCCCCGCTATGGGCACGGTAGTTTTCGGGATGCGTTAACTACGGTAGACGATAGTGGCCGCCGCATATGGGTATTTGCAAAAAAATTTAAAGGCAAATGGTTCAACCGCAGAAAATGGGTTGGATACGCATTATTGTTGTTTTTGGTTTGTGCGCCCTTCATTCATATGAATGGACATCAGATGTTACAATTTGATTTTGTTCACCGGAAATTTGTACTGTTTGGAAGTGTATTCTGGCCGGCTGACTTTTATCTGTTCGTAATAGCGGTTATAGCTTTTATTATTGCCATATTCCTGTTCACTTCCATATTGGGAAGGTTATGGTGCGGGTGGACTTGTCCGCAGACCATATTTATGGAATTGATATTCAGGAGAATAGAATATTTGATTGAAGGCGATGCGTCTGCTCAGCGCCGATTGGATAAAATGGAATGGAATGACGAAAAGGTGAGGAAACGGGGGTTTAAATATCTTGCCTTCTTCGTTGTTTCATTCCTAATATCCAACTTATTCCTGTCTTATATCATAGGGTCTCATGAATTGATTGGCATAGCCACAGAATCTCCGGCAAAACATATAGGAGGTCTCAGTTCCATCTTCATATTTTCAGGAATCTTCTTTTTTGTATATGTCTACATGCGCGAACAGATCTGTACCATCATTTGCCCGTATGGAAGGCTTCAAAGTGTATTGATAGATTCCAAAACGCTTATTGTAGGATATGATTATAAACGTGGGGAACCCAGGGGAAAATGGGCACGCAAGCGCGATGAATCGCATGGTGATTGCATCAACTGTGCGCAATGCGTGGATGTATGTCCTACAGGCATTGATATCAGAGACGGACTTCAAATGGAATGTATCCATTGTACTGCCTGTATAGATGCATGCAACGTGGTAATGTCAAAAATAGGGAAAGAACCTGACCTTATCGGTTATAAAAGCCTCGATGGCATAGAAACCGGAGAAAAATTCAGATTAAATACCCGGAGAAAATTATATATCGCACTGATATCGGTTTTGCTTACCATACTCATCATTCTTATTACCAATCGCAGTGATGTTCAGGCCGATATACTCAGAACACCCGGAATGGATTTTGTAATGAAATCTAAAGACACGATACAGAATATTTACAATGTAAAATTGCTGAATAAGACCTTCAAAAATATGTCTATAGAGTTAAGGCTCGAAAATACACCCGGACATATTACCACGGTTGGAGGAAAAGAAATTAATGCACCCGGAGAAGATTATGGAGAAGGCATTATTTCTGTTGAAATCCCTAAAAAAGAATTGCAGAAAGCTGATAACCCAATCCTGATAGGTGTATATGAAAACGGCAAACAATTGCAGACAGTGAAAACAACTTTTATGGCCCCCGAAAAATGAAAGACTTTAAAAAAAACATCTGGCTATACGCCACCATCGGAACCTTTATTGGTTTCGGTATCTTGATCACCGGATTTACACTTATGGCTTCGCGCCATCCTATTGATCTGGTTATCACAGATTATTATAAAGCTGAAATTGATTACCAGAAACAGATCAATAAACAAAAAAATTATAATGCACTGGTTACCAAACCGGTCATAGATCTCGACAGTGTAAAGAAAAGCCTGAGCATTGTATTTCCCGGTTATACAGCGAATGACCCCCTTTCAGGAAGAATCTGTTTTTACAGACCCAATAACGAAAAAGAAGATGATACCGTAGCCCTGCATGTAAATGACAAAGGGCTTTCGGTGATGTCATTATCAAGCTTCAGCAAAGGACAATGGAAAATGAGAATGGACTGGCAACAGGGAGCAACACAATACTACCTGGAAAAAAGTTTCAGGCTTGAATAAATAACTAATCCGCCATGCAAATTTTATGGGCTGCTTTTTTGCTCGGAATGGCCGGTAGCATGCATTGCCTTATTATGTGTGGACCTCTGATCAGTATGTCCTCATCCAGATATGGAAATTTAGGTCAGGGTTTCGGGACAATAATATACCAGATGGGTCGCATCATTTCCTATCTTATAATTGGGCTGGTTTTTGGAATGATCGGTCAGTTTTTATCACTGCTTTTTTACCAGCAGCTGCTATCTGTCATCTCCGGTATTTTGCTGTTGATCTGGGCGCTGTCGTATTTCATTCCGGCAGGCAACAGATTCAGCTCGGGGATATTGAAAATCTGGTCGAGAACAACATCAGGATTATTTTCGAGACTCTGGAAACACAAAACAGTTGCATCTGTATTAGGGTTAGGCATCCTGAATGGTTTTTTGCCATGCGGTCTTGTTTATCTGGCTGCATCGGCTTCGCTCAGCCAGGGTAGCATCAGCTACAGCCTGATGTTTATGTTATTGTTCGGCCTCGGAACATTACCTGCCATCCTGGGTCTGATCGTATCTAAAAATCTATTCCCTGCTCAGTGGCGCTTTCCGGTACGAAAACTTACCCCTTATTTCCTCCTGGTTATAGGTTCCTTGTTCGTATTAAGAGGCCTTGATTTAAATATTCCGTATATTAGCCCACATATTGTGCAGGTTCAATCAGGTCATAAAACCATTTCAGCCGAATGCCATGGAAAAACCGATAATATAATAAGATAAGCATACATTCATCAATAAATTAAACGCCAATACCATGACAAAGAAAATACTAAAGTTCCTTTTATATGGTTTCATTTTGTGGGGAACATTGCTTGTTTACGCATATTTCATTCAACCCGTAAAAACAATTGACCCGGCATTTTTTGATGCATTAATGTCAATAGCAGTAGCTCTGTTCACTGTCGTGTTTGTGTTTGCTATTTTCCGGAGAAAACGCGTTTTGTTCTTTAATGATGGCCTGATGGCCGGCCTGATCTGGATGGTGGAATGTCTTATCCTTGACATGTTTTTATACCATTGGGGGCCCATGAAAATGACTTTTATGGCTTATTTTACTGAGATAGGGTTGAATTATCTTGCTATCGCCATTATTGCTGGCGGTACAGGCTACCTGGCAGATAAAATAGTGCATAAGCATACGCATCCTGAACATTATAAATAGGGTATTGAAACTTATACGTCCGTAAAAATTTACCCCCTGAAATACATAACCCTATTCAGGTGAGAGAATAATTTTGCCCCTGCTTTTCTCCGGTTTCAGCCGAGGATATTCTAATTCAACCCCAACCATGCTTGAAAGAATATAATATCAAAATATCAATATTCTATCTGAAAATTATCCTTAAACTAACATGGCGAAGACTTTTCATACATAACTTTTCGATGGATATGCCCTACCTTTGCGGCATAATTTAAAACGCCCGATTATGACAAAAGTCCATAATTTCAGTGCCGGACCGGCCATTTTACCACAGGAAGCCATTGATGAAGCCATAGAAGGAATCAGGAACTTCAAAGGAATGGGCATGTCTGTGGTAGAAATTTCGCATCGAACCCCTGAATGGGAATCTACCATGGCCGAAGCCGAAGCACTGGTTAGAGAACTCCTTGGCGTTAGCGATGAATATGCCGTTTTATTTCTGCAGGGAGGTGCCAGTACACAGTTCTGCATGGTTCCCTTCAACCTGATGCCTGAAAATGGCAAGGCTGCTTATTTAAAAACAGGAACCTGGGCTAGCAATGCCGTAAAAGAAGCCGGATTTTTTGGAAATGTGGATGTGGTGGCTTCTTCAGAAGATAAAAATTTCAGTTATATCCCTAAAAATTATACCATCCCAACGGATGCCGCTTATTTTCATATCACTACTAACAATACTATTTTCGGCACCCAGATGCACAGCATACCGGATAGCCCGGTGCCATTGGTTGCCGATATGAGTTCTGATATTTTCAGCAAACCGGTAGATGTAAATAAGTTTTCATTGATATACGCCGGAGCACAGAAAAACATGGGGCCTGCCGGTGCCACCCTTGTCATTGTAAAGAAATCGATCCTTGGCAAAACAGGCCGTAAAATTCCGACGATGATGGATTATAATGTACACATCAAAGGCGAATCCATGTTCAATACCCCGCCGGTATTTGCCATATATCTTTCATACCTCACCTTGAAATGGGTAAAGAAAATGGGAGGAGTAGCTGCCATGGAAAAACGGAATCAGGAAAAAGGCGCTGTGCTGTATGCTGAAATAGACCGCAATAGTTTGTTCCAGGGAACAACCGCTATGGAAGACCGCAGCCTGATGAACCCGACTTTTATCATGACGAAACCTGAATTGGAAAAGGACTTTCTGAAATTTGCCGAAGAACGCCATATTGTCGGTATTAAAGGACATCGTTCCGTAGGAGGTTTCCGTACGTCAACCTACAATGCATTGCCATTGGAAAGTGTGCAGTTCCTGGTGGATACCATGAAAGAATTTGAACAAAAACACGCCTGAATAAAATGAGAATATTAGCAAATGATGGTATTGCCGCCGACGGCAAAGCACTTCTGGAACAGGCTGGTTTTGAAGTGGTAACCGAAAAAATAGCCCAGGAAGACTTGGCCTCAAGGATCAATGAATTTGATGTGCTGGCTGTACGCAGTGCCACCAAAGTAAATGCTGATATTCTTAAAAATGCAACCCGTTTAAAACTGGTTGTTCGCGCCGGCGTGGGTATTGATAATATCGATACCAAAGCTGCCGAAGCTGCCGGAGTAAAAGTTGCAAATACGCCAAATTCTTCAACGCTTTCGGTAGCAGAACTCGTTATCGGCCATCTTTTTAGCATTGCACGCTTTTTATTTGAATCGAACCGTGAAATGCCTGAAAATGGGAGGGCAAAATTTAAGGACCTGAAGAAAAAATACGAAAAAGGTTTTGAACTCAGGGGCAAAACGCTGGGCATTATCGGATTTGGCCGTATCGGACAGGAAACGGCTAAAATAGCCACAGGCCTCGGTATGAAAATTCTGGCCTATGACCCTTTTGTAAAAGAGGCTGATCTGGTTTTTGAGCATCTGCCTTTCAAACCAACTCCTGTGTTGCATATCAATATTACAGATATCGAAAATGTCCTTGAAAATAGTGATTTTATAACCTTGCATGTACCGCACCAGAGCGGGAGCCCTGCCCTGCTGTCTACCAATGAATTTGCCGTCATGAAAAAAGGTGTTGTATTAGTAAATACGGCACGCGGAGGTGTTATCGATGAGGCTGCTTTATCAGAAGCCATCCATAATGGGAAAGTTGGTTTTGCAGCGCTGGATGTATTTGTAGGTGAACCCGATATCAACGATAACATCCTTAAAACACCAAACATTTCTTTTTCCCCGCATATCGGTGCCTCAACCATAGAAGGCCAGGCAAGAGTGAGTAAGGAACTGGCAGAAACAGTGATTAAGTTTTTTGGAGAGAAGTGAGCGTAGCGGTGTAAGAACTGAGAAGTGAAAGGGGAGAAGATATATTCATTTCTGAAAAATTTACTATATTTGATTTAAACTATCATATCATGGGACTCACCTATACCACAATTAAATTAAGCAATCCGCGAAAACCTGAGTTGAAGCCAATAGAAGTAAGATGTCTTGTGGATACTGGAGCTTTGATGATGAGCATTACTGAGACTATTTCGATCCAATTAAAACTTGATGAACTGGAAAAAAGATCGGTAACAATTGCGGACGGTACCATAAGACAAGTCCCATTTGTTGGGCCTATCCGCATTGATTTTGAAAACCGCTTTTGCTTTACCGGAGCATTTGTCTTAGGCAATGAAGCACTATTAGGTGCCGTTCCTATGGAAGAAATGGATCTGGTAGTGCATCCTGCCACCCAAAAAATAATGCCTAACCCTGCCCATCCTAATGTGCCACAATATATTATGTATTAGCTTGAACTGTAATCACCTTCCCTTCACCTATTTCCCTCATCTCCCCTATTGGCTCCATAAAATCTTCATAACCATTCTCTTTCAGTACATTTTGTAAAGCCCCTATCCCATTTTTATCAACGGCGATCAATAATCCCCCACTGGTTTGCGGGTCGGCCAGGATCATTTGCTGATATTCTGAAACCGAACTGACGGAATCACCATAACTTTTCCAGTTTCGGGTGGTCCCACCGGGATAGCATTTATTCTCTATATAGTAATCCAGATCAGGCAATAAGGATATCTTTTCGAAATGGATTTCAGCCTGAACACCACTGCCTTCGCACATTTCTTTCAGGTGTCCCGCAAGCCCGAAACCGGTTATGTCTGTCAATGCAGTCACTTCTTTCATTGCCCCTAATATGGCCCCGATTTTATTCAGCTTCGTCATGTTTGCAACTGCAAGTATTTTATGTTCGGGCTTCAGCAATCCTTTCTTTTCAGCCGTCGTATAAATACCTATGCCTATAGGTTTTGTAAGAAATAATAGATTGCCGGTTTTGGCTCCGCTGTTGGTTTTGATCTGGTCTGTTGGTACGATACCGTTCACGGCCAGCCCGAATATGGGTTCCGGACTGTCAATACTATGCCCGCCTGCTAGTGGAATGCCAGCTTCAGCACATATTTTACGACTTCCCTCAATCACTTTTGCGGCAATTTCAGGCGATAATTTATCAATCGGCCAGCCAAGTATGGCAATAGCCAGAACAGGCTTTCCACCCATCGCATACACATCGCTGATGGCATTGGCAGAAGCGATCCTCCCGAAGTCGAAAGCATCATCTACAATAGGCATAAAAAAGTCAGTAGTACTTATAAGAGCAGTGCTGTTTCCGAGATCCATAACAGCGGCATCATCACGGGTATTGTTGCCCACGATCAGATTTTTAAAATCAGGAAATGCTTCATTGCTGTGCAGGATTTTTCCAAGGACTTCGGGTGATATTTTACAGCCGCATCCGGCCCCGTGGCTGTATTGGGTCAATTTTATTTCAGACATGTTGAACAGATTTGTTTTCAGGGAGTTCATTTGCAAATTTCAGAATTGCTTCTGCAATTTTTGCGGCATCGGTTTCTTTCGGCTTGAATTCAAAAATAGTGTCAGGGTCCCGGCTTGCCAATCCAAACCTGTAACTCTTATCGTAATAAATCAACAGGATACCTGCAGCTTCATAGAGGATATTATGATGGAGATAATCCATAACCTGTTTATAGGCCAGGCCCCCCAGTCTTTTTTTAATTTTTTCAACTGATGCAATAAGTTCATCTACAGGATACAATCCATAAAGATGCATCACAGATTGTAAACGCGTTTCAAAAGGAATTTCAAGATTGATAACATTTGCATTCCGCATTTGTACCCATACTTCTTCAGGAATTATTTTTTTGCCGATACTCCTGCTTTCGTCCTCTATCCATACTTTCCGTTCCGGGTCTGTTTTTATCCAATCCATGGCCAGTTTGTTTTCAAAATGCTCCTGGCTGCATGTTTCCCGTTCTCCAATTGTACCAAAAGCCGATCCTTTGTGATGCGCCAATCCTTCGAGGTCAATTACCTGTTCGCCAAGCTTTGTCATTTCATGCAAAATATCTGTTTTGCCGGACCCTGTTTTCCCCCCGAGGATCAGGACATTTTTTTTGTCACCAAAAGACTTAAGCACATAATTGCGGAAAGCTTTATAACCTCTTTTGAGGGTATATACTTCAAAACCATACATATCCAGCAGCCAACCCATGCTGCCGCTCCGCATCCCGCCACGCCAGCAATACAAAAAGAGTTTATTATGAGTCCCGGCCATAGCTTCGGCTGACTTTATAAAATCCTTCATTTTCGGACCTGTTATTTCAAGCCCCTTTTGAATAGCAGGTTTTCGGCCGACCTGCTTATAGATAGTCCCGATGATGACACGTTCCCCATCTGAAAATAAGGGAAGATTTCGGGCGCCGGGAATATGCCCTTTTTCAAATTCAGCAGGCGTGCGTACGTCTATTAGCGTGCCTTCTGAACTGGCAGTAAGAAATTCGTTTATGAGAAGGGATTTCAATTTTAGTTTGTAATGTTATTCAAACCTACGGGAATTTCTACAAACGACTCCGAAGGTGGTCAAACGTTTATAGAACAAGTTTACACAATTATTTTCGACCCAGGAAGGGTCGCACTATTCTATCCAGTCAAACAAATATTTTTCCTCAAATTCTACATTAAATTTCCTTAATAAACCCACATATTCTTCTTTAAACGTTCTCTTTTTATGATGCTCCTTTTGGTTCATAATGTATTGAATCACATTATCTAATTGAGAATGACCATACCCAAATCCTTCCTGCCAATTAAACCTGTGCTTACTGAATTTATTTTCTGCAATAAATTCATTTGAAGATTTTTTGATTTCCCTGACAAGATCTGATAAAGAACAGGATGGTTTCATTCTAATAAAAAGATGAATATGGTCAGGCATTCCATTGATCGCCAACATTTTTTGACCCTTATTTTGGACAATCCCTGTGATATATCTATATAATCTTTCATCCCAATCGGATAAAATGAGGCTTTCCCGGTCTTTGACCGCAAAAACGATTTGCAAATAAATTTGAGAAAAGGTACCGCTCATCTTTAGGTTGGTTTTATGGTTGATTAAAGCTGCTGTATCATTGTTCGACCCTTTCCGGGTCGTTTATGATACGCGTTTTGATTTTCTATAAACGTTTTGACCCTTTGGGGTCTGATTACAAATATCGTTTAGGAAACGAATAAATCGCAAATTTTATTCTTTAAAAACAAGCTTTTACTTTCATTGTTCACCATACCCAGCAGGAATTTAATGTATATAGAAAGCCAAATCAAAAAGATAATAAATATAAAAGATATACCTCAGCTTTCGGCGGGGCTTTTCTCCATAAAGCGCTATATCTATTATCGCAGCCTGTCGGCTGATTTTACAATCCTGATATCTTTGGCAATACCCAGGCTGGCAAGAAACAATAGGACTGGTGAAAGAAATGGAAGCGACATACCGATACCGTAATGATCACTGGCACTATTGATTAAAGCACTCGCTTCTTTCACTGCATAGATCATCACACCCACATATATCAGGCTGAATAATAGGATATAACGAGTGAGACGCAACTGATTTTTCCGGGAAGTAAAAAGCCCGATGGCCACTATGGTCAAGGCAATGATCACAATATCAAGCGTATTCAGGATCACTGTCATCCGGCCAACTGAGCCCGGGGAATTATCATTTGTAGCATTCGTCATGCTCACATCATTCTGTTTGAATGTGATGGCCTGAACGCCTTTCGAAGGGTCGGTCTGTGCACTTTGCCCGCTGTAAATCGGGGCAAAAAACATGGCAACACAAATGCCCACAACCAAAAACAAATAAACCGTCTGTATGCGCTGGATCATATAATTCGAATTAATTTGATGCAAGTTATAACATTTCCAGCAAGCTCATATTTATTAAAAATGAAGTTATACAAATCGAGGCATTTTTACAGCTCCGCCCAAAACATCGTACCTTTGCATCAACAATTTTTAAGCATATCATGGAATCAGCATATATCATTGATGCAGTGCGCACTCCCATAGGCAAATACGCCGGCACACTCAGCACCATCAGGCCCGATGACCTTGCCGCCCTCGTGATCAAAGCCATCCTGGAAAGAAATCCTGCTATTGACCCGAACCGGATCGAAGAAGTGGTACTGGGTGCTGCCAACCAGGCCGGTGAGGACAACCGGAATGTGGGAAGAATGGCGGCATTACTGGCCGGATTGCCGGTTTCAGTAGCCGGTATTACGGTTAACAGGCTTTGCGCTTCCGGTTTGCAGGCCATCATGGATGCATCCAAATCAGTTATGACCGGCAATGGAGATATCTTTATTGCAGGCGGGGTTGAAAGCATGAGCCGTGCCCCTTTTGTAATGAACAAATCGGAAACGCCTTTTGATAAGAATGTTAAGATATTTGATACCTCATTGGGCTGGCGTTTTACCAACCCGAAACTGGCTGAAATGTACCACCCATATGCCATGGGTGAAACGGCTGAAAATGTGGCTGAAAAATACAGAATATCCCGGGAGGAACAGGATGCTTTTGCCATGAAAACCCAGCAGAAATATGAAGCTGCACATTCCGCAGGTAAATTCAAAAATGAGATCATACCGGTACCTGTTCCGCAGGGAAAAGGCGAACCCTTTTTGTTTGATAAAGATGAACAACCCCGATTATCCCCCATGGATAAACTGGCCGCTCTAAAACCGGTTTTCAGAAAAGACGGATCGGTGACTGCAGCCAATTCCTCAGGCCTTAATGACGGGGCAGCGGTATTATTGATCGTAAATGGCAGCATGGTGAAAGAGCTTGGTTTAAAGCCGATTGCAAGGGTTATTAGTTTTGCTTCTGCCGGTGTGGACCCGGCATATATGGGTATCGGTCCGGTACCTGCCACACGAAAAGCTTTGCAACGTGCCAATCTCAAAATTGAAGATCTCGATCTCATAGAACTCAATGAAGCCTTTGCCTCCCAATCTATTGCCTGCATCCGCGATCTCGGACTCAATACCGATATCATTAATGTAAATGGCGGATCGATAGCCATTGGGCATCCTCTGGGTTGCAGTGGTGCGAGAATAAGTACGACGCTAATTCATGAAATGCAAAAAAGAGATGGTGTCCGTTACGGACTCGCCACCATGTGCATCGGTGTAGGCCAGGGATCGGCAATTATTTATGAAAAAGTATAGGCGTCAGGGATTAGGAGTTAGGAATTAGGAGTTAGAGGCTGACGCAAGCTAATGACCGCGTAATAACGAAACAAATTCATAAGCTTCGCTCATGGCTTTTACGTGATCGGATTCATCAGGTTTATATTTTGCAAACTTCACAGAATCTGATAATTCCAGAATATGAAACAGGATTTGACCGGCATCTGCCTTCAGAGGCTTTCTCTTTAATATTTCAGCAAGTTCCTGAGTTGTTAGTTCCAGCGCATCAAGGTCAAATTGTTCTGAAACATATTGCCTCATGATATTCGAAAGACCGCTATAATATTCTTTTACCTGCCCTTTATTTGGCAGATCCTCTTTTTGCAATTGAGCCAGGTTTTCGATGGCAATTTCCCAGGAAGGTCTTTTGATTTCCTGGAGTTCATATACCTGTTCTTTACGGCGTTTGCTGTATCGTTTCCATAACAGATACCCAACGAGTATCAATGCTACAATGATCAGTCCGGCAAGGACATACAGCAATAGGTTTCTCCAATCCAATCCGGGGTCCATCGGGTCAACAATCGGTTTGATATCTTTTTTCAGATCAACTGTTATGGAGCTGACATGGAATGTAATAGGTTTTGTTTTAAGAATGAATGATGCCGTATCTCCTTTTTTATGAAAAACAAACAACTGGGCAGGATAAACAGCTGTCCCTGAATCAAATCCGGCAAGTGGCAGCAGGTAGTCAATTTTCATGAAACCATTTTGTTTCGCGGAGTCTTTGGCGATACTGTCTACCAGTTCCAGTTTGGCCGGGTCTGGATCCTGTTTGATCCATTTTACAGAGAAATTATCAGGCCTTTTTACGATCAATGTCACCAATATCCGGTCGCCTACGAGGTAATCTTTCACTTTTGCAGATGCGTCGGCAGAAATTTCCTGGGCGTTTGAAGGTAATACATTGATCAAAAGGAAGATTGCCGTTAGCCAAAGCAAAACAGCCTTGTCTTTTTTAATTTTCTTTGCGCCTTTGCGCCCGTCCGAACGACAAGGCCGGGCGGACCTTTGCGTGAAATAATTATCTCGAAAAGGTACAAAGGCGCTAAGTGTTTTAGTACGCATATTAATGGTTCTCATTCCCTTATCCGCGCTTTTTAAATAATTCGTGTAAAACCGGCAGGTAAGCCTGGTCTGTCCGGATATTCATAGTATCAGCCCCTGCTTTTTGAAAACTCTGTTCAAAATAACGCTTCCTGCTGATGAATGCCGCTTTGTGCGCAGTTCTTGTTTTATTGGAAGAAGTATCTATCCAGTTCGCTTCCAGGGTTTCCGGATTTTTGACCAGTACCAGTCCTGCATCCGGCAATTCTTCTTCGGCGCGATCATAGACATGTACCCCTATAAGATCATGTTTTCGCGAAGCCATGCCAAGTTGTTTGTCATATCCCAGGTCAATGAAATCGGAGATCAGAAATACAATGGATTTGCGTTTCACGGCTTTGGTAATAAAATCCAATGCCCCTGCTATATTTGTTCCGTTTCCAACAGGTGAATAATCAATGAGTTCGCGAATGATCCGGAGCACATGACTGCGGCCTTTCCGGGGAGGGATAAATCGCTCCATTTTATCCGTAAAAAAAACAGCACCCACTTTATCATTATTTACATTCGCCGACACGGCCAGTACGGCAGCAAGTTCGGTTACCAGTTCTTTCTTGGTCATTTTCAAGGTACCGAAAATATCAGAACGGCTCATATCGATCATCAGGATGATTGTAAGTTCTCTCTCTTCCTCAAATATTTTTACATAAGGCTCTTTTAACCGGGCCGTTACATTCCATTCAATAAAACGCACATCATCGCCATACTGGTAGGGCCGTACTTCCGAAAACGACATACCCTTGCCTTTAAAAGCACTATGATATTCCCCCGAAAACAACTGGCGGCTTACATGTTTGCTTTTGATCTCCACCCGCCGTACTTTCTTAAAAAGTTCAGCGAGCGCATCGTCGGTTTTTCTGATTTCGTTCATTAAAAATAAAGTTGACGAATTGGCAAGTTGGTAAGTTAGTGATCTGCATATTAGTAAATTACAAACTTACCAACTCACTAAATGTTAAGGCACTTCCACATGGTTCATGATCTGGGAAATAATATATTCAGTCGTCTGGCTTTCGGCTTCGGCTTCATAGGTGAGGCCGATACGATGCCTCAACACATTCAATGCGACTGCACGCACATCTTCAGGGATCACAAAGCCCCGGTGCTTTATAAATGCAAGAGCCTTTGCAGACTTGGCCAGTCCAATACTTGCCCTGGGCGAAGCACCATAGCTGATAAATGGCTTCAAATCTGAAAGCCTGTAGTTTTCCGGGTTTCTTGAAGCAAATACCAGATCAACAATATACTGTTCTATTTTTTCGTCCATATATACTTCACGCACCATCTTTCTGGCCTTGATGATGGCATCAGGTTTCACAACAGGTTTTATGTCCCCGAAATTTTCATTTACCGCCATGCGCAGGATCTGTTTTTCTTCTTCCTGATTGGGGTAGCTGATCACTATTTTCATCAGGAACCTGTCCACCTGGGCTTCAGGTAATGGATATGTACCTTCCTGTTCCAGCGGGTTTTGTGTGGCAAGAACCAGGAAAGGATCATCGAGTTTATAGCTTTGCTCACCGATGGTTACCTGCCTTTCCTGCATGGCTTCGAGCAAAGCACTCTGCACTTTGGCCGGGGCCCGGTTGATTTCATCGGCCAGGATAAAATTGGCAAAAACAGGCCCTTTTTTTACTTCAAATTTATTGGCAGGCATGTTATAGACCATTGTGCCTACCAGGTCGGCGGGCAGCAGGTCGGGCGTGAACTGAATGCGGTTGAATCGGGCATCAATAGCTGTGGCCATTGTTTTGATGGCGAGGGTTTTGGCCAGGCCGGGGACGCCCTCAAGCAGGATATGCCCGTTGGCGAGCAGACCAATCAACAGGCTGTTGAGCATGGACTTCTGACCAATGATATTCTTTTCTATTTCAGCCGTAAGGGTATCCGCAAAGGCACTGGCCTCAGCAATTTTTTCATTCAGTTCCTGAAGGTCCGGAGCAGGTGTGATCATCTTAGAAAATTGTTAAATGTTATCTGATAAATGATTACACCTTTGTTTTTTATCGCCTCATTCAAATTTCTCCTAAAGGATAAAAGGTTCGCGGTATGTGTAATCATGTATCCGTTTACTATAAGTTGCAAAAATAAGGATTCGGAGGGGGAATTGTTCATCTGGAAATATTTCATCATATCTCATTTTTCACTATATTTACTTCTTTAATATGATGTGACCTTAAATCTCATCTTAATGAATCGAAGCTGGTCGCTTTTATATATTCTGCTTCTATGCACAAGTATTCAGTTATTTGCATACAACCCATCCATCCCTAAGGTTCAGAATTTCAATACCCATCCAGCGAATTTCGTTGAAAATAAAGGACAACTTGCAGATGAAAATGGCAGGCAAAACCCTGATATCAAATATTATATCCACGACAGAGGTGTAAATGTCTATTGCCGCCTCGGAAAAATCAGTTTTGTTTTTACAAGAACTGAGGAAACCGAAAATGCAGTTTCCGAGGCAACAGGGATGCGTACCGAATCCCCCTTAGGAGGGGGCAGGGGGAGGATTTCAGGAAGAAAAACAGAAAGAGAAACAGAAAGAGAAAGAGGCAAAAAATCCACCACCAACCGCGCCGATCTCGTTTTAATTGGATCCAACCCCGCCGCCCAAATCCTCGCCTCCAACCAGTTCGGCATCAAGCATTATTTTTCGGGAAATCTGACTTTGATAAGGTGAAACAATGTGTTAAGGCGATAATATGCTCATGTGCTGATGCGGAACATTGGGAACGAGATAATTATCGAGACAAATTCATGCGTCAGCCTCCCCCTTTTTTGAAGGGGGCAGGGGGATGACTTTTCCTTTCTTTATCGCTAATTCATTGATTTTATCCTCAATAGACCTCCTCACATTTTCTATATCCTTCATAATCTCCTCATCTCTAAATCTTAAAATAGAATATCCTGCATTAATCAGATCAAAATCTTTAATTTCATCTTTAAATGTCGTTTCCTCTGATTGATGCGTAAACCCATCAACTTCAATTACCAAGCCCAGGTCTTTATTAAAAAAATCTGCAATATAGTTCAATATCGGCCTTTGTCTCAGAAATGGGAATCCAAGCATTTGCCTGTCGCGCAGAAGTTTAGTCC
>Ga0364859_10156_pt1 | contig 40378 bp, 26 predicted proteins | sample ExccelAu500001D3_FD_206911 | JGI IMG/M metagenome (GOLD analysis project Ga0364859, IMG submission 206911) | Enriched cells from Trout Bog Lake Hypolimnion, Wisconsin, USA - BchlTB.Aug20.5000.01 .D3 | ecosystem: Environmental > Aquatic > Freshwater > Lake > Hypolimnion/Profundal zone | place: USA... | reverse complement strand
AACGCCGTTGCATCAGTAACCGTAACGCCAACCACAATTGATCCAAACGCAACAGTAAAAGTAAACGGCGTAGCGGTAACCTCCGGAACTGCATCAGAGAGTATTGCTTTGGTGGGAGGCCCTAATACCATCAATACGGTAGTAACTGCTCAGGATGGTATAACGACCAGAACCTATTCAATCATCATAACAAGGGCAAAATCAACAAATGCCGTGCTGGCAAATCTTAGTATCAGCAGCGGCACATTAAGCCCGGTTTTTGCAACGGGGACAAACAGCTATACGGCATCGGTTGTATATGCCATCTCAGCCTTAACAGTAACGCCAACTACCGGTGACGCCACTGCTACAGTAACTGTCAACGGTGTAGCAGTGACCTCTGGAACAGCATCAGGCAGCATCGCTTTAGCTGTGGGCGCTAATACCATCACCACTGTTGTAACAGCACAGGATGGAATAACAACGGATACCTATACGATAAAATTGACCCGTGGAATGCCATCCACCAATGCTTTGCTGAGCGGTATTAAACTAACGCCTGCTTCAACGCTGGTTAATACGGGTACAGTGGGCAGCACCACAACTTATACCACATCGGTTAGCAACGCCGTTGCATCAGTAACCGTAACGCCAACCACAATTGATCCAAACGCAACAGTAAAAGTAAACGGCGTAGCGGTAACCTCCGGAACTGCATCGGGCAGTGTTGCTTTGGTTGCAGGATCCAATAACATCACTACTGTTGTAACCGCCCAGGATGGGGTCACCACCAAAACGTATATTATAACGGTGACCCGAGCGCCATCCACCAATGCCTTGTTGAGCGGTATAAAACTAACACCTGCTTCAACACTAACTAATACAGGTACAGTAGGCAGCACCACAACCTACACCACATCAGTAAGCAACGCGACTGCATCGGTAACCGTTACACCAACCACCAGTGACCCCACAGCCACTGTAACAGTAAACGGGGCAGCGGTAACCTCAGGAACGGCATCAGGCAGTATTGCATTGGCTACAGGTTCCAATACCATCAATACAGTAGTCACCGCACAGGATGGCATAACAACCAGAACATATTCGATTATTGTAACAAGAGCTATTGGGCCAATAAGCAATCCTAACGAATCGATATCTGTTATACAACCGGGCGAAAAAACCGGCATTGAAAACGATGGCATAGCAATACATCAGGCTGTATCGCCAAACGGTGATGGTATTAATGACTTTTTAGTGATTGACGGAATAGGTGCTTTCCCTGAAAATAAATTAACTATAATTAATCGCAACGGGGCGTTGGTATTTGAAACGAGGGGCTACGACAATACTTCAAAGGTATTTGACGGACACTCAAGCATTAACGGTGCAATGCAATTGCCGGGCACTTATTTCTATGCGCTGGATTACATTGTGAACGGGACACCGAAACACAAAACAGGGTTTATAATACTTAAATACTGATTTACAACAAATAACGGGATTGGATTTGCTGACTTTTGAAAGTTGAGAAATCTAATCCCGTTTTTAAATTTTACCTGCCATTTGTTATGCCTGTTATTTAGGGCTTGCTGCTTTTAAATAAGTGAAGCCATGAAAAGGATTATGGTAAAAAAATAGGGGAGACCCGAACCTTGCGATTTATTGTTTCCGCTGCGCCTTTTCCCAAATTGCGCTTTGCTTTGTTGTAAAATAGCGGATAATACCCATTAAAACTGCGTAGTTCATTACACAAAAATAGTAGGGGATAAACAACACTTTGATGCGGATATGCCTTTTTTCCATAATGAAGCCAAGCAGCGCAAGCAGGTAGAATAGAATTTGCGCCAGGAAGAATAACCGGTAAAAAGTTTCCGCTGGGTTGGTCGCCAATACTGCATTTAAAACAAATACAAAGATCAAGAGGAAAGGAGTAACCGTCCATCTTAACACCCGGTGACTGATATATTGAAAAGATAGTATCGGATAGCGAAATGGGTTAAATAAACTTTTTAACCGTAAAATAGATTGAATACCGCCTGCGGCTATCCTTATCTTTCTTTTTAGCTCTTCTGATACATTTTCCGAAGCTCTTTCGCTGGCAAAGGCTTCAGGCTCGTAAATTATGCGGTACCCGTTTTTTGCAATAAGCATTGAAATCATAAAATCGTCCAGCACGGTATCAGCCGGCACATCCTGGTAAAGGGATCGCCGTACGCTGAATAACTCACCCGCAGCGCCTACCACAGAGTAAAGCTCCGAATCCCATTTTTTTAACGTGGACTCGTATTTCCAATAAAAACCTTCGCCGGCAGCGCTGGCGTCGGCATTTTCATCTATCTGCACCCGTTTTTCACCAGCTACGGCGCCAACAGTGCCATCGGCATAATGCCTGCAAATGCGAATGATCGCTTCGGGGTTTAAAAATGTGTTGGCATCGGTAAATACTACAATTTCCGTGTCAACATATTCCATGGCACGGTGTACTGCGGCTATTTTTCCCGCTCTTTCAGGTCGGTGCAATAATTTAATCTGCGGGTATTGGCCGATTATTTCGGGTGTTTTATCGTTTGATCCGTCGGTGACAAACAAAAATTTTAATTTTCCGGCCGGGTATTTTAATTGCAGGGTGTTAATGATTTTTTCTTCAATAAGCAACTCCTCATTGTATGCAGCAACAACCAAAGTACAGGTTGGCAACAGGTCATAAAGCGGGGAAAGGATTGCGGGTTTACCTTTAACATGTCCTTTTATTTTTATGATTAAGTAAAGGAAAATGCCATAGCCCATAAATGTGTAAAAAACAATAAACAGGCTCAACCAGAAAATAATTTTCATATAATTGTTTTAATAGGGTATCCTAAATCAGTACTGTTTTTTGTATGTACGATATTCCACCATATTGCTTTGAATAGCATCGGTATAAAATTATAGTTTTTGGTTTTGACGTAACCAATTACGTTGCGCGGTGCCACCAACAAATTAAAATAAATAAAAAAGATAATTTTATTAAAAAAAGGCGCATTACGGCGTATAAATAATATCCGGTTACGGTTCATGAAATACTCTTTCAGCTTGCTTTTTTTTCCTACTGAAACTGATTCTTTGTGGTAAATAAGGGCATCGGTACAAACCCAAGCCTGGTAACCAGCCCTTTTAATATGTTCGGCCCAATCGACTTCCTCATAATATAAAAAGAAGTTTTCATTCATTAAGCCGGCTTTTTCAATCGCTTCTTTCCTTACCATCATTGCTGCACCATGACAATAAGCGGTTGGTGCTGTAATATGATCATATTGTGCCGTATCTTTTTCGCGTAAACCTATGCAACAGTTTCTGCATGTATAATAGTTCATTTGGGTGTAACCGGCATACTGAATGATTTCCTTGTCACTGTAGTACTTAATTTTAGGCGAGATCATCCCGATGGCAGGATTTGCATCCATTACCTCCACCAGTTTTTCTACAAGACCAGCGGTAAATTCGGTGTCATTGTTAACAAAGAACAAGTAGTCTCCGGTTGCAGCTTTAATACCCAGGTTATTCCCACCGGCAAAACCCAGGTTCTTTTCGGAGCGGATAAATTTTACCAAAGGATATTTTGATTGCCAGGTTGTTTGAATATCAGCCCTGCTGCCATTATCAATAATTATTATCTCAATTGAAATACCGGTTACCTGAATTGATTGCAATAATTCTTCCGTAACCTTCGGCTGATTGAAATTTACGGTGATAATTGAAACTTTTTTCATTATTTGAATTCAGATACCCGGTCGAGGCAATGTTGTAAAACTATAGCGAACTGCTCGTCATTTGGCGGTGCAAAGATGGTGTTATGTTCGCCTGGTATATCATGAACATTCACCCCTTTTAAGGCAAATTCTCGCCAGCCCAGGTAATCGAAATCAGCCATATAAAAGGTTCTTTTTTGAGCTCTGAACAAGTCGACGGTTATGTCCAACGGTTTTTGGTAATAATTGCGTTTTGCTTTTGCGCTTGCTTCGTCAATTTCATTATCGTAGGCAAAAAAGCCTTCATGCTTTTCTTCTTTTCTTTTAAATAATTTCCAGAAAAGTTTGATTATCCGGCGTTTAATAATTAAAGTCTTATACTCAAGCGTTCGTTTTGGGTCCTCGTAAAATAATACAAAACTATAAAGCAGCTTCATTGTAAAAAGCCTAACCCTGCCAAATGTTCTTTTCAAAAACGGATCATACATATCAGTTTGCTTGGCATAGGTATCAAAAACTGCCAGCATTTTTACTTCCTTACCCATTGCAATCAGTTGCCGGGCCATTTCATAGGCAATTGTACCACCAAGCGAGTAGCCGGCAAGGGCATAGGGACCTGCTGGGTTTTGGGCAATGATCTCAGAAATATAGTTAGCTGCAATTTCTTCCATCACATCTAAGGGTTCATCAATACCATTAAGTCCTTTTGCCTGAAGTCCGTAAACGGGCTGTTCTTCGTCCATATTCATGGCGAGCGCGTTAAATAGTAAAACGTTCAGCCCTGCGCCGTGTACAATATATAAAGGCATTTTTGACCCATGGGGCTTTATGGGTACCAGCGATTCCCATGAGATTGATTTGGCGTCTACATTTAACCGCAGCGCCAGCTTTTCTATGGTTGAATGTTCAAAAAGCGTTGCAAGCGGAAGCCGTTTGCCGGTAAGCTGTTCAATTCTCGCCATAATTTGTACGGCAACAAGCGAACGGCCGCCCAGTGTGAAAAAGTTATCGAAGATGCTTATTTTATACAGCCCCATCAGTTCTTCCCAAATCTCAGCTATTTGTTTTTCAATATCGGTGCGTGGGGCAACGTATTCACTGCTGCGATTAACGCGACTGTAATCTGGTTTTGGTAATGATTTACGGTCGGTTTTTCCATTTGGAGTAATAGGGATGGCCGTCATCTGAACAAAGTCGTCCGGCACCATATATTCCGGTAAAACAGCCATTAGGGCCTGTTGCCATGTAAATGTTTGCGTTTTCAGGTCGCTGGATTCGGCATCAGACGATAAAACTATATAGGCAACCAATCGCGGATCACCGGGATTATCTTCACGGGCTATTACCACAGCTTCTTTAATATCGGGCTGGTTTACCAGGGCGTGTTCAATTTCCTCCAGTTCAATCCGGTAACCCCTTACTTTTACCTGGTGATCGATGCGACCAAGGCATTGTATTTCTCCGTTTTCTTTGAATTTTCCAAGATCACCGGTACGGTACATCTTTTCACCCGGGTTTTCTGAAAAAATATTGTCAATAAACTTTTCAGCGGTTAATTCGGGCCGGTTTAAATAGCCTTTTGCAACCCCGTCGCCGGCAATGAAAATTTCCCCTACCGAACCATCTGTAAGGTTGTTGAAATATTCATCAAGGATATACACTTGTGTATTGGCAATAGGCCGACCAATGGTAATATCGTCATCACTTGTAATCAATTTTAAGGTAGACCAAATGGTGGTTTCTGTTGGGCCATACATATTCCACAAAGCGCTGCTTCGTACAGTAAGTTTGCTTACCAGGTCCTTTGGTAAGGCTTCGCCTCCGCATAATATCTTAATAGGGAGATGATTTTTCCAGCCAGCTTCAAGCATCATTCGCCAAGTGTAGGGCGTCGCCTGCATGAACGTTATTTTTTCATCTTTAACAAGATCAAGCAATAAACGACCGTCTTTTGAAGTGTCAGAATTTGATAATATAAGCTTTGCGCCACAAATTAACGGAAGGTATAATTCGAGCCCGGCAATGTCAAATGAGATCGTGGTTACCGCCAGTATTTTATCCTCTGAATTCATTCCCGGCTCTTTTTGCATGCTCATCAAAAAATTAACCAGGTTATAATGCCTTATTTGCACCCCTTTAGGTTTGCCAGTAGAGCCGGAAGTGTAAAGCACATAGGCAAGGTCGGCGCTGTTGATATTTACTTTTGGCTCTCCGATGGGATAATTTACGAGTTTCTCTAATGCATCTTCAATTAAGAGCTCCGTAGCAGCTGACTTGAAATGGTTTTTGTATTTTTTAGAGGTTAGTAAAATTTTGGCCGACGAATCTTCCAGCATAAATTCTACCCGGTCTTTAGGATATTCCGGATCAAGCGGGACATAAGCTGCCCCTGATTTTAAGATTGCTAACAGGGATATGATCATTTCGGGGGAACGGTCAAGCGCCATCGCTACAATATCACCTGTTTTTATATTGTTTTCAATAAGTAAGTTGGCCAGTTGATTTGAACGCTCAAATAATTCTCTGTAGGTCAACCTGCGATCATGAAATTTGATTGCTGTTTTATCAGGATATTGTTGAGCACATTTGTTTAAAAAAAACGGCAATGGTTTTTCCCTGGGATATTCGACAGAAGTATCATTCCAATTATTTTTATTTAAGGCGTAAACAGCGTCACTCATACTTTATCTTCTTTCTGAATCTTTTCAATTTTACAACACACAGCGTATATAAACGCACCAGTTTACCCTCTTAGGTAAGCGGAATATTACATTTATACGGGTTGTTCAGCGTTATGGCTATGCGGAGTATGAATAAATTTTTTATTTGCTCCTTTTAACTTAAATAATAGCAAAACCATGGTGAAAAATATCAAGGGTATTTTTAAAACTGCGCTAAAAAGTTTATCATTTACATATTTTGAAGGTACTGCAATAGCAATAGCGATATAACAGCATGCAGTAGCTGTAAGCCACAATTGCCATGATGGCCCGATACCAGGCGTCAAAATAGAAATTAATAACATAAACGGCATTAAACCAAGCATTAAAATGCGGGGCAAAATTGCAGTTTGGTATATTTCGTTAAAATAATCAAAATTGCCATGCTTAAACAGTTCGGTAAACCCTGTGCTGCCGTAAACTTTAAATAAATTAAATTGAGCCGATAACCATCTTTTCCTTTGTTTTTTGAACACTTCGGGGTTGCTGACCTTTTCATCGTAAATCAATGCGTCTTCGGCATAGGCCACACTGATTTTATTTCGTGTGAGTATTAAACCCATTTCTTTGTCAAAACCACCAACAGCATTTATTTGCAGCATAACCTCGCAGAATAATTTATATTCCAGTGCCATCCCAGAGCCTATTATAGCTGCAGATAGGTTAAAAACTCTTGGGGCTTTCCTGAATATGTGATTGTTGATCTCTTCACTTATCGCATCTAAAATTGCAATTGGCGTATTGGTGTTTTTCGCAAGCCTATGCCCCTGCACCACTTTGCTACCAGCTTGCAAATAATTATTTATCTGATAAAGAAAGTCAGGTGCGGCAATGTTATCAATATCGAAAACAATCGCTGCGTCAAAATTATCTGTTGTATTTTCAATTGCTTTATGTAAAGCTTTTGATTTTGTGCTATTTTCAAAAAACACTTCCACTACCTGGATCGGCATTTTTCTCAATTTCGCTAATGTTTCGGGCCTCAGGGAATCAGCAATTACACAAATATGAAGCAAGTCCTTAGGATAATCAAGTTGAATTGCGTTGGCGGCTGAGTTTAGAATTATTTCATCCTCTTTATATGAGCATATATAAACAACAAATTTTGATAAGGAATTACTTACCGGCGCTTTTTTAACTTTAATTAGTTTACCTGCAACAGAAAATATAAATAAGTATAAACAGTATATACCGAGATATACAAAAAGTATGCTTGTTAATATTGCCGTGAGAATTTTAATGATCTCCATATATGAAAACTTGTACGTAAATAATAAAAAAATGATAGGGGTATACTTAATATTTTTTCTAAACTATCACTTTGAATTTTTTTTATCCAAATTTACCCTTAACAGTTCTTTTATTTCAATTATTCTGTGGTCCCAGGTGTTATCAGCTGCGACAGTCAGTCTGTTTTTTTGCAGGGCATTTGTATCTTTCAACGAACTATTGATGGCTTCTGAAAACTCTTCCGCATTACTGCAATATGAAACTGTATCAAATGTAAAGTCTTTAAGGTCAGAATTAAAATCAGTTGAAACAACTGGCCTGCCCGAACCCAGGTATTCAAAAAGTTTCAGCGGGAAAATGTGATTGCTTACCTCATCTTTTTTAAATGGAATTATAGCAACATCAAAACCTTTTAACACTGATGGCATCATCTCGTAAGGCACCGCGCCTTTAAGATAAAAGTTTGGGGCGGCATAATCGTCCTCGTTTACATAATAAGCGTCAACCGGTCCGATAAATACAAAGCTTTTATCCGGATTTGCGCCAATGAGTTTTCTAACCAGATCATAATCTATACGGCGTTCAATAGCACCAAAATAGCCGATTACCGGTTTTTTTATGCCTGTTAGTATATCGGCGACAGGCAGGTCGGGATCAAGTGCCTTAAGACTATGGCTGATGTTAGCTGCATTGGGTATAAAGTACGAATTTTTATTTATGAGCGCTTTGTTATTGCATAGTTCTTTGCTTGTCGAAATAACCATATCAACGCTTTTAACCAGTATGTCTTCCGATATTAATCCGTGTTTAGTTTGGTATGGTTCAATTATCGGGTCAACACAATGGTATACCGTTAATGCAGGTTTAAACAGTTTGTGCAAGGTTGGGAAGGCGAAGTTGTACGAATTGATATAAATGTAATCGGTGATATTAAACCGTTTTATAACCTTTTTTATACGTGAACCAACTATCAGTTCGTTGATTTTTAATGCCAGCCGGTATAGTTTTCCCTCTGGCAATACATTTATTGATTGTACAGGTGGTGTAATTATGATTTTTAAATTAGGTATATCTGTTTCAATAATACAATCCTTTGAAGAAAAGAAATGTGGCTTGCGGGTGAGAAAGCCTGGGGTATTCCTGAATTGAAAATAATCCCGCCAGGTGTATGGCCTGTCCACATAATAAACATAATTATCAATTGCAAGGTGTTTTGCCATGATGTAATTTGTAGATTCAAGGCGACCGTCAAATTGCATCTGTGAAAAAATAATAATGTTTTGTCCTTTAAGACTCATTCTAAATTTTAGGGGGTTATATTTTGATAATCAGATCTTTAAAAGTGTATTGCTACACTTTTGCATTTTCTGTTTTTTGTCTAAGCTTGTTTGGTAAATCTATCAATGCCAATTTGGTTTCAAGAATCCCCAATTTTAATATATCCATCATAGTGAAATTCAGATGCTTTTTAAGCATAATATAGCCATAAATTACACCTACCAGGAATGATAAAATGGAAGCGAGTGCTACACCAACGATACTATGGGTAAAGTAAATCCCCGCAAAGTCTCCCGCCACATTTACCACCAGCATCAATATTACCTTTATCATGTTCAGGTGAGGTTTGTGAAGGATATCAAGCGTTATCCCGAAAAAGCGGTCTACCGGTAACAAAATGGCAAAACACATAAAAATCCGAAAGACACTGGCCGCTTCAGTAGGTACAAATTTTTGGCCACCGATAATTTCAATGATCAAATCGGCACCAATAAAGGCGGTAATTGAAACCGGTATCAATAAAATCGTTAAAATTCCCGCATACTTTTTCATGATATAAGTCATATGTCTTTTATCATTTTGGTGCATTGCAGTAGCTATTGTTGGTAAAGCAGTTGCGATAAAACTACGCAGCGGGATCTCAATTATTTCCATTAAACGTTGAGGAAGATAATATATACCAACAAATGATGGATCTATAAACATGTACTTAATAATGAAAGTATCAGATCCTCTAAGCAAATACGAGCTTATAGATGTTCCAACGCTGAACTTGCCAAAATTTGTAAGTTCTTTAATACAGGCCCGGCTTTTGTAAACTATGGATGTAAGTTTAGCCCAACCTGCGAACATCGTAAATAAGCTGGTTAGCATTGCTGATGTACAGAAGGCGTAAATAACCATCTGAAAATGTGTCTGTTTTAAGATTATTAAGGTAACAACAGATACGAAAAAACAGCCTTGTCCTACAACTTGAAGAATAAACATCTGCGCGAAACGCTCCTCAGCTTGAAGTATCCATAATCCGATACTTGAGGGGAGTGAACTGAAAAAAATGATAGCTAACCATTTTATAATTATCTCGGTTGCAGGATTGCCCTTGTTGATTAGAAAAACACAGACACTTAAAATGGCTAAAATACCGGCCATTAATAAACCTAAAAACCAGGTTGAACCTGCTACATTTAACTTCCGGTCACTGCTTGCCCCGGCATAAAATTTAACCAAAGATGTTTGTAAAAATCCGCTCCGGAAAAAATTTGCAATGGTATAAGTTATCAGGAATAATATCCAGCTGCCGAAATCTGCCTTTGGTAAGCTACGCGCAAGGATAGAAATGGTTACCATGCCCATAACAGGCATAACTGCATTGCTCGCTAAAGATAGCGTATGTTTATTTGTAAATTTTTTATACAGATTCATTGTACATCTTGGCAGTTGCAGGTTTAAAAATAGAAATCCTTAATAAACCGAATATACGATCTGCAATAGCAGCGAAGTAATAGGTGTTTTTTACTGACTGGCTTTCAGTTCCATTTACCCAATCATTGTTTTCCCCCCCGGGTAATTCATAGCTGGTACTTTTGTCTTGTTTATGAAAAAGTGGGTTTGAAAACAAGTTGATATATAAAATTGAGCTGAAATGCGCACGTGGGGATGAGAACCAAAGTGTATTTTTTTTTAATTCCGGGTTTAATTTATCGGCAAAATGAATGCGCATTTTTTATTTGTTTTTTATTAAACCTGACCGTTTGCGGCAGGAGTTAACTTTCTTTGTTGAATATCTAACCGCATCATAACATTTAAAAGCGCCATAGCTAAATAAAACATTATGTTCGACGGGTATTGTACGAGCGCTTGCTGCGGAAAGTTGCCAACATCAAAGGCAAAAATGAATAATATCATCCCAAGACAATAAGATTTTAGCAGAGGATCCCTGATTAAATAGAAATATTGGATACCCTTATATAATATAACAAAATTAAAAATGCAATAAAGTAACAGCCCGATCCAGCCCAGTTCAACGGCAACTCTTACATAACCACTGTCTGGCGGAAACTGTGCCAGGTACGAATTGGGTGCAAATCGTTGTCCCCAAACGCCAACAGAACCTAAACCACCTCCGATCGGGTGCGATAAAATATATGGTTTAATGCGTTCCTGATTTTTAGCCCGTTCTTCGAATGATGCATCTTTTGAAGGCCTGAAAGCACTTTGAAACCTTGCCAAAGTTGGATTTGATGTAGGTACCCGTATTACAATAGCAAATAGAACAGCACAAAAAATTGCTAAAACCAATGCGCTTTTATTGAATTTTAATATGAAGAGCATACTTAGGCCTGCAGGGATGATCACATAAGATGCCCGTGTGCCCGAATATAACATTACCGTTAAGAAAAAGGCCGCCATAAGCCCTAATAGTATCTTCCGGTTAGATTTAAAGGGGCCAAACATCAGGGCTATGCATAACAATGCAGCTGCAACCATGTTGTACGCATAAACAACCGGATCCGAAAAGATCCCCCATTTCCTTAAATGGCCTCCAATAAATAACAACTTATAACGTTCAGGGAACCTGTGTAACCATTCATTTTCAAATCCAAACAGGCCAAAATGTTCTTGTTGAAAACCGGAAATCGCACCAATGATTTCAAGAATCAGCCAAAGTTTGATTAATAATTTAATGAATTCTCTGGTGCGGATGTGGTAAAGGAATACAAAATACATCAGCATGATAAATCCCATCGTTCGTATTGTGAAAACCCACTCTAAAACGGAAGGGGAGGAAGGGTTAATGATTTCGAAAAAGTTATAACCGATCCATGCGAGAATAAAATAGGTTATAGGGTTTTTAAAGTAAGCCCATTGTTTATCAGTTTTATTTTTTATGAAAAAACCCAGTATCAAAAGATAGGTCAATGCATCCATAACCAACCCGATAGGTGTAGGTTCAGGCAGGAATCTCGAAGAAAGGTTAATAAAGAACGAAACTATAATTAAGGTAATTATGCCAAACTTTGGATAAACCACAATAGCATAGGCCATCGGTAGCGCAATAATTGCACATAGAATAACCACGCCCATAACATAGCCTTCTCTGGCTACTATAAAACTAATAGACAGAGATGCAAGGACTAAGAAAATTACGACTATTGGCTCCGAAAGTTTTTGAATAATTATCCTGTCCCAGAGTGTTTTGTTGGAAAAACTATTTCTAATCTGGTCATTCGGCATCGGTGTGAACAGTTATAGAATTAAAAAAATAATATCTTCAAAAACCAAACAAAAATGCCTGCGAATGCAAGTATAATTGCTGCGTTGAGGCATCTTTTTTGTAATTTGCTTAAATCTTTAAAAGGATCGCTGACTTTTTTATGTTCAATTTTCATCGCTAACAATACATCAAAATAAATAGAGTGAACTATTCAAGCAATCCGGGAAGTTATTTTAACTTTTTGTTTTTTTTGAATGGCTATTTACCGCGGTTTTATTTAAAACCCATCCGGCAAATTTAGTGTTTATGTTTTTAAGATAATCAATATACTGGCCCTGTGACCGAGAAATACTTTTATGGCCTTCAAAAACGGCTATTGTTTTATTTGTAAATAATATCCACTCTTTTGATTTGTTTAATGAATCCAGGGGCGGAAGATCAATCAATATTATATCATATCTTGATTTTAACTCATTCATCTCATTTTGGATATACCGCTCGTCATTAATTTCCAACAGCGTAACATCACCGCCCCGGTTACCTAAAACTCCTATTGTATTATTATCACGTTCGATGTACGAGCTGCTTCTGAAATAATCTTCAACATAAACTTTCGGCTGAATACTTTTACTGATAGACGGATTGTCAAAATTACCGTCTATCAACAATACTTTCTTATTAATTGCTGCATAAGAGTATGCCAGGCTGGTAGCCAGCAAAGTTTTGCCCTCGCCTGCTGCAAGGCTGGTAATACCTAAAATTTTCTCCCCCTTCAGCTCCTGATCAATTTCAAACCTCACGGATCTCAGTAACTCTTTAAAGTGCTGCATTCTTTGCCTGTTTTCAACATCCCAAAGCTTCTTAAGGTCAATTTTGGGGCCGCTGATTGTATTTAACGAGCCAAGTAAAGGCAATTGGGTCCGGTTAACCAGATCGGTCGGTTCTTTTATATTGTCGTCAAGATAATAAAGTATAAACAAAACCAGCAGGCATAGAACAAAGCTTGCCATACCGCTGACAACGATGAGCAGCATCTTTTTTGATGGCTCAGCAACATCCGGCGTAGCAGCTTCAACCTGCATCAATTTGATTGAAAAATTCGCCTGCAGATTGATAGCATTATATTTATTCAATATGTCAAGGTATTCCTTGCTGGCTATGTCAACATCTGATTCATAAGTTTTAACTTTAGCGTCAAAAGGTACAAGTCTATTCTTGCTGGCATTCAGCTCATCAAGTTCCTTATCAATTGCATGTACGCTGTATCTGGCAAGGTCACGACTAACTTCCAGCTCCAGTTTTTTTGCGACCAGGTTGTCCTTATTTACAAGTGGATTAGTTATGTATTTATCCGAAGTGTTATTAATTTCGGCAGTAAGTTGCTTTTGTAACGAATCTAAGGTTGGTTTATAAGTTGGATTAAACCCGCTATGGACATATTGATCGTTCAGCGTACGTAGCTGATCTTCTGTATTTGTAATAGCCTGGTTGTACTGACTGATCGTTGATTCAATGTATTGCCTGTCTTTCGGGTTAAATTTGTCATTTATACTCTTTACAGCGCCATCATAAGAAGCAATAGTTCTTTCGGCTTCAATTTTTTTATCTTTATAAGTTAGTATTTGGGCAAAGATGGCTTTGGACTCGTCATCAAGGTTTAAGATGCCGTTTTTGATTTTGTATTGCTGTAACGAATCTTTTTTTTGATTAAGGGCATTCCTTTTTTCATCAAGCAATTTTGATAAAAAATCTATAGCATTTGATTCGTTTTGTTTAACATTTACGGTGTAATAATCAAGAAACTCTTTACAAAGGGTATTAACCACAAATGGAGAAAGCTCTGGATTTTCTGAGGTGTAAGTTATAGTTATAAAATCACTCTCTCCGTCGCGTTCAACAGTCAGGTTTTTTCTGATTTCCCTCTCATCATACTTCATGGAAATTAGCAGCTGGTTCAAGCCGCTTTCATCCTTATTATATAAAGACAGAGGTTCTCCGTTTTTTAGTTTATACCTGAAAATCTGAAGCGCGTGATCTATAGCCGGCTGACTCAGATCTTTAAATTGATGATTGAGTTTTCTGAAGGGATGCGGGCTGCTCAGATCATGGATGATCAATTGATAAGAAACATTATCAATCAGCTTTTTTAATTTAATAATCTCCGTTAAATTGCTGAATTCTCTGGTAATCTGATCTTGCTGCGCGTTAGGGGCATTGTCCTTATCTAAAAGGTGCCTCGAAGCATCAACAATGCCGGTTGCAATTTGCGTGTTTGAAATATACTCGCCCGGAAGGTTTTTGACAAGAAAGTATGAACCAATTACCGTTGCCAGAACAATGATAATTATGATATATTTATATTTGCTTAAAAGAGAAAAATAAGATGATAGTTCCATTATTTATTTTATACTTTCCAGCTTGGCCCCCAAAAGTTCTTCAAGATTAGTTTTAGCAGTAAATACAGCCAGTTCGGCCATTAATCTGAACGAGTTTTGATTATAAAGGTTGGTCATGGCTTCGTTATAAACCACAAATGTAGTTTCACCTCTTTCAAAAGTATGTTTTAGTTGGTTTACCGCCGTGCTTGCATCCTGAACAGCATTTACCTTGTTACGCAGATCTGCCTGAGCCTCCAGATAGGCAAAATAAAAGCGCTTTACGTTTGCTTCTATTGTTAAAAAGTATTGTTCCTGTTGTTCTTCGGCAACTACAACAGCTTCCCTCGCGTTATGAATGGTATATGGACGCTCAAAAAGTGAACCCAAACTTACAGTAGCTACCAGCTGAAGACCGTTGAAAATAATAGGATTGGTTGCACTTGTTGTGGTTGATCCCTGCGGACTATAAATATATGATGCACTAAAAGCATCAAGCCATCCGAAATTGGACTGATGAAACGTACTCCTCGCTATATTAACCTGTTCCTGTAATACTTTTACCTGTGGGTAGTTCTTTTTTGCGGTTGCTATCAGTTTTTCGAGATAGGGGTAGGATAAGTCATGGAAAATAGTTTCCTGAGCATGTAAGTTGGCGGTAAAAGTGAAAATGAATAATGAGAGGCAAAATATTTTTAATTTATTAATCATTTGTTTAAACTTTTTCTTTCTGAAAAACAGCCGGCACGGTTCTGATCAGGATTTTCATATCAAGCCAAAAAGAATAATTCTGAGCGTAAAAGTTATCTAATTTTTTCCTTTCACGTTCAGACATATCCAACTTGCCGCGCTTAGTGATCTGCCATAAACCTGTTAGCCCGGCAGGCCCCAAAAAACGCATCGACCACTCGTTTGATGTTAGCATTTCTGCTTCATAAACCGGCAGTGGCCTGTTCCCAACCAATGACATATCGCCTAACAATATATTGAATAATTGAGGCAATTCGTCAAGGGTCGAATTTCGTAAAAAATTACCAAGTTTAGTGATACGGGGATCGTCTTTAATTTTAACAAATGCGGCTTTTGTGCCCCCATCCTCATTTGCGTACTGATTTTGTGTTGATAACTCGACAAGCAACTTGTCTGCATCAATGCGCATTGACCTGAATTTGTAAAAATCGAAGACCTTATAACCTGTCCCAACCCGCTTACTTTTGTAAATTACAGGACCTTTTGAATTTAATTTAATTGCAATTACAATGGCCAGCATTATCGGTGATAGTAAGAAAAGCATTGTACCCGAAATAAGCAAATCAAGCAATCGCTTACTAAAGGGCATTCTGTATTTAATATCAACTTCCTGGGTGATGTCAACTAATTTAGGACGTATAAACTTGAACTTTACCAAAAAATTCAATCGCTCCCGCAAATCCGACATGGAGAAGGGATAAATATAAAAATCATGCACTTTCAGTTGCATGGCTTTTTGTTTAAAGCTCCTGTCGTTAGAAAGCGAAATCATAACGACGATGACACCGTTATATAGAAAATTGGCTTTTAAACGCTCAAGTAATGAAAAGCATTCTCCATTTTCATCAACTTCCAGCAAAATAATTTCCGGAATGGTTAATATGGACTGGTTACCCAAATATTCTTCCAGGTTTACCAGTGTGTCGTTAAATTTGATTTGAAAAAAAGTATTAAGTTCGGTTGCTACCAAATCTTTTAATTCCAATCCGGAATAAGCAATCCTGGTATGCGAACCTGCATTTTCATTCCACTCAGTTAATATGGGCTGGGTCATAAATATTTAATACTTGATTGATAGCTGATTTTAGTGAAGTTGGATTAAAGGGTTTTGGCATATAAGCGTCAACCTGGAATGGCATATTGCCAACCTGAACTTCTAAATCATGGGCTGCGGAAAGCATTATGATAGGAATGTCCCGAAAAAGCCCGCTTATTTTTACGTTTTTTATAAATGATTGCCCGTCAAAATACGGCATCTGAAGATCAGAAATAATTAACTCAGGTATATTTCCGTCTTCCAGCCATGTGAAAGCGTCCATACCATTATTTTTCACCACTATTTCATATTCTTTTGTGAGGATAAAATTAAGGAGTTTTAAAATACTCAGGTCATCATCAACAATTAATATTCTTTTTTTCATTTTTTGTAAGTCTCCTGCTACTTGATAGATTTCACCTGAATACGTATTTTTTGATGAAAAGGTTGTAAAAAAGTAGGATTGAACTCTTAATTTATAACCTGACAAAGTATCATTTCGGACTTACATACAATAACAACGGCAATTGGTATTAATCAAATATTCGTGTTAAATTATTAATGCAATATTAATAGAAATTTCATTAAGAAATTATTAAATAATATGCTTATTTTAAGCCATAGACAGGTGTTATAAAAAAATAAATATTATTTTATAAAGTTGAATTGCAAGAACCTGAGATCATTTACTTTTTTGGAACAAGCAACACTCGCTAAATAATTGTCACTTAATGGGAAGGTATTTACCAGCCAGTCATCATCAGAGGCTATGGTTTTTTTATTGGCAAAATGCGGACCATCAAGGCTTGGGATATACTTAAGATCATCATCAAGGCCTTTTCCAGTCGCTTTAGTTAACGCTTCTTTACGGGTCCACAAGGTAAAAAAACGTTCGACAGACTTGGTTTGATTTATAAATGAAGTTTCTGCCTCACTAAAGTTGTCCGGTAATACATCTTGAAAATGGTAATCTTTAATAATTTGTTCGGTATCTGCGCCAATAGCCTGGTCTGAAATTGCAAGTAAAATCCAGTCGCCTGAATGGGAAATGTTATAGTGCAGGTTTTTGTTATCCGAATTCTTTAAATAAGGTTTCTTATTATCTCCAATTCCAAATTCAATATCCTGAGGTTCAATAGCTAAGTAATTTGCTAAAATGGTTCTCAGTGCGCCGCGTCTTATAATAAACCGATTTTTATCGCTGGTGTGATAAAACCTGCTTGCTATGTTTATTTCACTTTGTGGCATAATCCGCAACAAGGACTCAAGCATTGATAGGTTTGAACTAACCTGAATTCTCCAGATATCAGCTTTGTTGCCTAATGCATATCCGTAGTTTTCTCCGCTATCCCAGGTGGCATCTGATAAAGCCTGAATGTTGATTTTAATAAGAGACATTGTAAAGTCTTAAGTCTTTAGTCCGAAGTCGCGGGTTTCAATTATGTTATAAACAGATCATTAAATCCACGCACTTTAAACCATTCAACTGATGCCGCGAAATTACTTTTTTATTGCGTCATCAAGACATTTTTGTAATATTTTGGCAAAAATCTTATCATTTGGGGCCCTGAATATGGTGTTATGTTCCCCCGGGATATTGTGGATGTTAATGCCTTTCAGCGCATAAGGTTTCCAACCCATGGTTTCAAAATCATCAAGATAAAAAGTCCGGTTCTCTGCTCTGAAGACCTCAACTGCGATATTATAGGGTTTTAGCTGATAATGTTTTTCAGCATACTCGTTCATCTCATCTACCTTGTTCGAATAACCAAATATGCCGGCACGGGTCTGATTTTTTCCATATCTCAGTTTCCAGTAGGTTCTTATGATTCTCCGTTTTATGTTTGTGCTTCTTTCAATTACCGTGTATTTAAAGCCGTTGGTAAATTTGAACGTGTACAATACCCGTTTAAGAAAATATCTTCCTTTTTTTAACAATTTAACCATTGTTGGGTCGTAGTGCGTTGAACGATAGGCGTATGTGTCAAACATAGCCAGCATTTTAACCTCTTTACCAAGGGCTTCCAATTGCCGGGCCATTTCAAACGCAATAATGCCGCCAAAAGAATAGCCCGCAAGTGCATAGGGACCGTCGGGATTTTGAGACATTATAGAGTCGATATAATGCTTTGCAATTTCCTCTATATTACCCAAAGGTTCATCAATGCCGTCAAGGCCTTTGGCCTGCAATCCGTAAACCGGTTGCTCGGGCGATAGCCCCATGGCAAGCGTGTTAAACAAAAGTACATTCAAACCTGCTCCGTGAACCATATACAGCGGCATTTTATTGCCCTTTGGTTTTATGGGAACAAGGGAATCCCAGGTGATAAACTTTCCGCCGAGTTCAAGCAGCTGGGCCAATTTTTCAACTGTTGAACAGTCAAATAAGCTTGCCAGCGGTAGGCGTTTCCCTGTTTCTTTCTCAATCCGGGTCATTACCTGCACTGCGATAAGAGAGTGCCCGCCTAATTCAAAAAAGTTATCGTGTACACCAACTTTTTTGACCCCTAAATATTCTATCCAGATATCGGCAATAAGTTTTTCAATATCTGTACGCGGCGCAATATACTCATCGCCATCTACAGTTATTGATTCTCCATGTTTTGCCAGGGCTTTTTTATCTACCTTGCCATTAGGAGTTAAGGGCATTGCCGGTACAATTATAAAATTGTCTGGCACCATGTAATCCGGTAGTGAGTTTTTGAGATCTTCTTTCCAGCTTTTTACCTGGTCTGACGTATTTAGCGCCTCATCGTTATAGTCAACAACGACGAAGGCAACCAACTTGTCAACGCCAATGTTGTCTGCCCGGGCTATCACCACAGATTCTTTTATGTTAGGTAATTTTGCTAACTGATATTCAATTTCTCCGGTTTCAATACGGTAGCCCCGGATCTTTACCTGTGCATCTATCCGGCCGAGGCATTCAATTTCACCGTTTGGCAAAAATTTACCCAAATCGCCGGTACGATACATCTTGCAGCCTGTTTCTTTGGAGAAGGGATCATTGACGAATTTTTCGGCAGTCAATTCCGGACGGTTCAGGTAACCTTTTGCAACACCGTCGCCACCAATATACAGTTCGCCGGCCACGCCCGGTGCTAAAGGGTTTAAAAACCTGTCTAAAATGTAAATTGATGTGTTATTGATTGGCCGGCCAATGGAAATTACCTTGTCTTCTGCGGTTAATTTCTTTACTGTTGACCAAACGGTAGTTTCGGTTGGTCCATACACATTCCACAATGAGGACGCCCGGCTTAATAGTCTTTGAGAAAGTTCCAATGGCAAAGCTTCACCGCCGCAAATTACCTTTATCGGTGTTGATTCATCCCATCCGGCCTCAAGTAATATTCTCCAGGTATATGGCGTGGCCTGCATCATTGTTATATTCTCACGCTCAATAATTTCGAGCAGTGCCCGTCCATCTTTTGCATCTGCAGTATTTGCCAGCACAATTTCGGCGCCGGTTAATAAAGGAAGAAACAATTCAAGTCCTGCTATATCAAAACTAATTGTGGTAACAGCAAGCAGTTTGTCGGCCGCAGTGATTCCCGGCGAATTTTGCATGCTGAACAGGAAGTTTACCAGGTTATGATGCGCTATTTGAACACCTTTTGGGTTACCGGTTGAGCCTGAAGTATAGAGGATGTAAACCAGGTCGTCGCCGGTTACATCAACAATGGGTTCAATGGGTTCATAATCTTTTAGCTTTTTCCATTCATCCTCAATTAGCAGCTCTTTGGCGTTTGACTGATAAAGTCCTTTATATTTTTCCGAAGTCAGCAATACTACCGCCTGGGAATCCTCAAGCATGTAATTAATACGGTTCAAGGGAAACTGGGGGTCAAGGGGGATATAAACGGCCCCTGTCTTCATAATGGCTAATATGGAAATTACCATCTCAGCACTACGGTCCAGCGCGAAAGCAACATTAGCGCCCTTTTGTACGCCATTTGCTATTAATAAAGCGGCAAGCTGGTTTGCCTCGTCATTTAGTTGCTTATAAGTGGTTGTTTGCCCGTTAAAAGTGATCGCAGTTTTTTCCGGTATTTCTTTAGCCCGGTGGGCAATTAATTTATGTAACGATGAATGCATTGGATAGGGGTATTTTGTGTTATTCCAGGCATCTAATTGTAAAGTTAGTTCTTCTGCATTAAGCAGAGGGATATTTTTGATTAATATTTCGGGCGTGTTTACCAATTCCCGTAATAAAAATTCAAAACCATCCATCATACGTTTTATGGTGGCGGGTTTAAATAAAGCTGTGTTATATGACCATTCAAGGGTTGGCGCTTCATCCTGGCCTGCAATATTCAAAAATATTTCGAAATTTTCATATTCCCGCGGATTGCTTATTAATTTATGTTGTAATCCATAAAATTCAACATCATCATCAAGCCCCATATCAATATTAAACATTACCGGAACCAATGGTACTCTGGATGGGTCACGGGCAATGTTTAGTTTTTTCAATAAACTACCAAAAGTATATAATTGGTGATCATATGCATCAAGTACATCAGACCTTCTTTCTTTCAAATATTCTTTAAAAGAAATGTCACCCTTTGGAAAGCTTCTCAACGCAAGCAAATTAACACAATGCCCTACAAGCCTGAAATTATCAGTAGCAGGTTGCCCGGCTGCGGGCAGGCCCACTATAATTTCATCCTGACCAGTTAATTGGTGTAAAAACACCTCGAAGGCGGCTAATAAGGTTGTTACGAAACTACTCCCGGTACTTTTTCCGAGTTTCTTGATCTCAGTGGTTAATGCGCCGTCTAAAACATAATCTTCCCGATGGCTTTTGTAGGTACGGTGCGCAGGGCGCGGATAATCCACAGGGAGATCTAAAAGATGGTCACTTCCTTTAAACTGCTCAAGCCAGTAATGTTCCGTCTCTTTGTACGAAGCGCTTTCTGTTAAAGCCAGCTGTTCTGTAGCGTAGCTGGTAAAAAGAGGGGCAGTGGGCAGGTGGACATATTCGTTTTTTGCATATGCAGAATATAGTTTGCTTAAATCCTGCATCATAATTCCGATAGACCAGCCATCGCATACAATGTGATGGGCAACGAATGTTAGGTAGTGCACCTGATCCGCTAATTTTAGAAGGGATGTTTTGAAAAGCGGGCCGTTAACAAGGTCAAACGGTGTCAGTACATTATTTTTATTGTTGTCTGTAATAAAACTTTGCTGCTGTTCTGAAGACAGTGAGGACAAGTCCCTATAGTCAACCTTCAAGGTCAGTTCTTTGAAAATGCAAATGTTTTTACCATCGGCACTAAATGACATTCTGAGTGACTGGTGCATATTAACAATTTCCTGCAAAGCGCGGAGCATGGCGTCTTTATTAAAAACACCGGTTAATTGCAGTGAGGCACATTCATTGTAGGCACAACTTGCCGGGGCCTCGCCAATCAGGCATGAAGTCCAGATTTCAACCTGTGATTCTGTAGCAGGAGCTATTAACGAGATCTCAGGGCCTGCAAAGGGATCAAAATCAACAGGACTTGTTTTTACAACGTTCTTTTTCTCCTCAGCTTTGGGTGTAAGTACCGGTAACACTGTACCAGTATCAGCACCAGCAAAAGGATCAAATTCTACAGGGCTTAAATCAAAAACAGGTTTATTATCAACTGTTTGTGAGTCACTAACAGTAACAACCGCTGCGATTTCGGGCTCCGCAAAGGGATCAAATTCTACCGGGGTAGTATCGTAAATTAAATTGTTTTGGTCCAAAATTAATGTCCGTTTAGTTTAACCTGTAAATACTTGCCTGGATTTTTATCGTCGCTGATAAACCAGCCCGGATTTCCATCTTTATCGCGGCCAAGTTTAGCGCCGGGGAAAGGTGATTCCATTAATGGATTTAATTCCTGCCTGGGAACGCTTGTTTTTGGCTTGTTCGAAGGGAAAAATCCAGCTTCAATCAGCTCGTCCACGCTTTCCCTAAAGGCTGATATAATTTTATTGACATCGTCGGTGGTGTGTGCTGCAGTTAAAAAGCAAGGGAAGAGATCCCAAATATGTATGCCCTTTTCACGCATCAGCGTGAATAATAATTCCCCGTAAGGAAGTTCTTCCTTAAACTTAATTTTCCATAACGATCCGAATGACGGTATAAACAAAGGTAGTCCCTCTTTTTCGGCAATTGCATTCAATTCGCCGGCCAAATATTTGGTAAGAGAATTTAAGCCTTGTTGTAATGCTGGCCCCTGGTCCTTCATGTAGAGTAAGGATGCCTTTGCTGCCGCAAGCGCCAACGGGTGCCTTACAAAGGTGCCGGCAAAGTAGGTTACACCAGCTTCGGGTTGCGAAGCATCGCCATATTGCCAGGTTCCGCCATCAAGCGCGTCCATGTACAACTTAATACCGGCTATTGCCCCTATAGGCATACCGCCGCCAATTACCTTACCATATGTGCCAATATCTGCTTTAACGCCAAACATGGCCTGCGCACCGCCGGGATGCATTCTGAAGCCGCTGATCACTTCGTCAAATATCAGCACTGTATTTGATGCTGATGTGATCTGTCTTACTTTTTTCAGGAATTCAACCGGTTGAAATTCAGGGCGCCTGCTTTGTACCGGTTCAACCAATACGGCTGCGATTTCATGTGCCCTTTCTTGTATTATCCTTAATGTTTCATCGGTGCCGTAATCCAGGATCAGCATATTTTGTACCACCTCGGGCATAATACCGGGTGCTGCTGGAATTGTTTTTAGTTTCTTTGTTCCACGAACAATCACCTCATCATTTATGCCATGATATGACCCGGCAAAGGCTACGATCAGAGACCGGCCGGTTACGGTGCGGGCAATGCGCATAGCGCCTAAAACTGCTTCGGAACCCGTGTTACATAAGGCTGCGCGGTCAAATGATGTAAATTCTGTGATGAGTTTACAAACGTCGCCGGCTAATTCATGCTGCGGGCCAATTTCATAACCATTTTCGACCTGGGCCACAACTGCTTGTTTTACAACGTCTGGCTGGTAGCCTAAAAAGCTGGATCCAAAACCATTTAACGCATCAATATATTCGTTGCCATCAATGTCCCAAACACGACTGCCTTTTGAGCGGTTCACCACTATCGGATAAACAATTTCTTTTGTTAAAGGTCTGAACCCGCTTACTACACGCGGATCGGCCATGTACGAACGGTGTTTTTGCGTATATTCTTTGCTTCCGCTTGTTTTATTATTATAGCTCAGCGTTAACTTTTGTAAAAATGATTGTTGCTTTTCATTCAAACCCTGCACCTGCTTTTCGATACGGGCAGTTGCTCCGAAAGGTTTTTTTACCTCAACCTGTTCTTCGGGGGTTAAGTCGTATTGGATCTGATGTTTTGCTTCCACAGGAGCCGGGGCTGCAACTTGTGGCGCACCGCCATTTTGCATAACCGCAAGCTGACTGGCCAGCATTTGTATTTGCTGCTGAATTAAATCCAAAGCGGGGTTAGCCGCCTGTGCCTGGAAAGTTGGAGCAGGTGCATTATACACAGGTTGGGTTTGAACAGGTGCTGCTTGTGGCTTAATAGTTTCTGCAGGTAAATTAGCATCTAAATAGGCTGCCAGCAGGTGAATAGTATTATACTCTTCAAATAGTTTTCTGAAAGTAATAGGGACATTAAACTCCTTTTTTAGATTCGTTGCTATTTGGGTAAGTAAAAGCGAATCAAATCCTATCTCAATAAAATTCATATCCGCCGATGCGCCTTGTATCTCAATTCCGGACGCATCTTCGAATAATTCTTTTAGTTTGCCAGTTAATATTTCTTGTCTCATCGGGCTATTTTGTAAAGGTTTTTGTTCTGTTTTTATTGGTATTATGTCTGTTTCTAAAATTGTCGCTGCTGCTTTTACCGGGGGCATCGGGTCGAGCCAGTAACGTTTATTATCAAATGCATAGGCTGGCAAATCGATTTTTAACCGCTGTTGATCGTGGTAAAAACCTTTCCAATCAGGGGTTATCCCATTTAGCCATAATTGACCTAACGACCTTAATACGGAATAGTACTCCGTAGTTGTTTCATTTTTCTCAAATCCAGGTAAAATTGGCGTCAACTTTATTGTAACTTGCTGACGTGCAAGTGTTGCCAATGCAAAACCAGGACCGACTTCAAGTAGTAAACGGCCTTCATCTTCCTGAAGGGTGTCAATAGCATTTGCAAAACGTACGGTTTTACGCAGATGCTGCGCCCAATATTTGGGATCGGTTGCTTCGGCTTCACTCATCCATTTACCTGTAACGGTAGATACAATAGGTTTCACAGGCGGATTTAATTTAACCGTCCTTATAACTGCTTCAAATGGTTCAATAATGTCATCCATCATCGCCGAATGAAAAGCATGACTTGTTTGTAATAACCGACCCGGAATGTCTTTTTCGGCTAGTTTCGCTGCAAATTCTTCAACTATTTTATCCTCTCCGGCTACAACACATAATTTGTTACTGTTGATGGCTGCTATCGACAAATTGTCCGGTAAAATAGCCTCCAGTTGGGTTGCTTCAAGTCGTACAGAAAGCATGCTGCCCTTCGCAACTTCGCTTACCATTTTTGCCCTGGTTGATATTAATTTGAGGGCATCTTTTAAATCAAATATCCCGGCAAAATGGGCCGCTACAAATTCGCCAATACTGTGCCCGGTTAAAACTGTTGGCTGGATTCCCCAGCTCATCCATAATTTTGCCATCGCATATTCCATAATGAATATGGCAGGCTGGGTATAAAAAGTATTTTTTAGTTTTTCTGAGGAGGTATCATCAACAACCTTCGGATATATTATGTTAAAGATATCTGCCTGCGGGGTTTCCTTTAGTAAGTCAATACACTCATCTACAGCAGCTTTAAAAACAGGTTCGTTTTCATAAAGCTCCTTGCCCATGTTTACATATTGGGAGCCCTGTCCGGGGAACATAAATACTATTTCGGAAGCTTTGTAACTAAGTTTTTTTGATGCTGAGGGTTCAGGCGTTTCAGATCTCAATTTTGACAAGAGATCATCGGTGCTACTGGCTATTACAAACCTGCGCGAATTAAAGTCCGCCCTTGTGCTTTGTAAACTTAAGGCTATGTCTGATGGATTAACATTTCTGTGATTCTCCACATAAGCAGAAAGCTTTTTAGCATAATTGCCGACACTACTCTCGTTTTTTGCCGACCACGTGATCAATGTTAAAGGTTTCGAATCACCGGATTTTGCAGGTACATTTTCAAACTCTTCCAGCACGAGGTGTACGTTTGTACCACCAACGCCAAAGGAGCTTACGCCTGCATGCCTTTTTTCAGTGCTTTCCCAAGCCTGTAAAGCTGCGTTAATATAAAAAGGACTATCATCGAGGTTTATATTAGGATTCAACTGGTTATAAAACAATGTAGGCGGTATTTGCCGGTGATGTAAGGCCAACACTGTTTTAATCAGGCCTGCCACGCCCGAAGCTGCGGTTAAATGGCCCAAATTACTTTTTACGGAACCTATGGCACAATATTGTTTTTGTTCCTGTGCGCCAAATGCCAGATTAAGGCCCTCTATTTCTATCGGGTCGCCCAGCGGGGTGGCTGTACCATGTGCTTCAACATAAGTGATTGATGACGCATCAATACCAGCATCTTCGATTGCCATCGAGATAGCTCCGGCTTGTCCCTGTGCACTCGGGCCGCTAAAACTGCCCTTATCTGCACCGTCATTATTAATACCAATGCCTTTAATTACAGCATAAATTTTATCGCCGTCGCGTTCGGCATCTTCACGACTTTTTAAAAGCACCACCCCGGCGCCATCGCTAAAAACGGTGCCAGTTGCTGCTGCATCAAAGGGCCTGCAATGACCATCACTGCTCATAATAGAACCTTCTTCGTAAAAGTGCCCGCTTTTTAATGGCGAAGTAATTGTGGCTGCGCCTGCAAGCGCAATATCACACTGACCTTCCCTGATGCTGTTTACCGCCTGGGCAATTGCCAGCAGTGAGGTAGAGCAGGCGGAATACACCGCTACAGCAGGCCCTGTTAGGTTTAACTGATATGCTGTACGGGTGGCTGTGTAGTCTTTTTCATTTAATAATCTAACGTTGAAATGCCCGTTCTTTTCAACCAGGTCTGGATGAGCCAAAACGTTATTTGTAAAATAGGTATTATACCCACAGCCGGCGAATACACCAACCGACCCCGTATATTTTTGTGGCAGATGTCCGCTGCTCTCCAAGGCCTCCCAGGCGATTTCTAAAAATACCCTTTGTTGTGGGTCTAACAATTCAGCCGAGCGTGGGTTAAAACCGAAAAATTCGGCATCAAATTCATCAGCTTTTTCAATTACCCCGCGTGCTTTTACGTAGGTTGGGTCATTTTTTACACCATCGGGGATCGAAGGATCAAGATCGCTGTCCGTAAAGAAACTAATGGTTTCTTTACCTTCGGTAAGCAGATTCCAAAATTCGTCGATGGTATTTGCACCCGGGAAACGGCCCGCTATGCCTATAATGGCTATATCCCTGTTAAGTGATTTATCTTTCGTTTTGTTGGTTTTTGAAACCAGCGCTGTTTTCTTCACACCATTTACCAGGTTCGCAATTCCGCTAATAGTTGGGAACTGATACAATTTGGTAATTGGTACATCATAGCCAAAACGCTGCTTTAATATGGCAACAGTTTTTAAGGCAAGCAATGAATTACCGCCTAATTCAAAAAAGTTGTCGTCAGTTCCTATCTTATCCAGTAACAGCAATTCTGTCCATACAGCGATAATGTTTTTTTCGGTAGGAGTAGAGGGTGCTTTGTACAAGACGCTCAATTCGGGGCGAGCAATGCTTGGTTTTGGCAGATTTTTTCTGTCAACCTTTCCGCTGGTGGTTTTCGGGAGCTCAATTAACCATACGTATGCCGATGGGTGCATAAAATCAGGCAGTTGCTGTTCTATACTTTTTCTTACATAATCAGTCTCAGGTTTGTTTTTTGCTGAAACAAGGTAGGCTACCAGGCGTTTTGATCCCGGAACATCCTCCCGTGCAACTACAATGGCCTGCTGAATATCATTTAACTGGTTAATCAATACTTCAATTTCGCCCAACTCAACCCTGTTACCGCGAATTTTTACCTGGGTATCACGGCGGCCTAAATATTCAATATTGCCATCGGGCAGGTAGCGGGCAACATCGCCGGTACGATAGATCCTTGTGGTTTTGGTTTCAGTTTCCTGCCATAAAATAAATTTTTCGGCAGTCATTTCCGGACGGTTCAAATAACCATCTGCAAGGCTCATTCCGCTTACGCAAAGTTCCCCGGTTTCGCCATATGGCGCTCTTTTTAATTCCTCATCGAGGATAAGAATTTCCGTTTCATCAATGGGAATACCAATAGTTGGCAGCGCCGGCCATTTGGTCGGATCGCCGTTTAATATTAATTGGGTTACGACATGGGTTTCCGTTGGGCCATATTGGTTAAATAAGACACAGCCGGGTAAAGCGGAGAAGAAGCGGACAATTTGCGGGGTGATCTTTAATTGTTCGCCTGCAGTCATCACTTCCTTTAAACAAGCCGGAAAATATTTTTCAGCAACGGCGGCTTCTGTAAGGTATTGCAGCACTACGAAGGGTAAAAATATCCGGTTTACAGCCTGTTCATCAATATACCGCAACAACCTGTTCGGATCAACCCGTAAATCATCATCAACCAAAATCAGTGTGCCGCCCGTAGTTAAAGTGGCGAATATTTCCTGGAAGGAAACGTCAAAACTTAATGGCGCAAACTGTAAGGTATTAACCCCGGTTGCCGATATTGAATTTTTTTGTTGCCATGAAAGTAGATTTGCCATAGCGGCATGTCCCATTGAAACTCCTTTTGGTGTTCCGGTTGAGCCTGAAGTATATAACACATAGCAAGCTGACTTGCTTGCCGGAATTAATTCATTTTTAGCTTCGTATTCTTTATCTGACAGCAAAATATTGACAGAGAGCGGTGCAAAAAGGTCTTTTTGTGCGGAAATGGTTAAACACAGGTCGATTCCCGAGTCGGTTATGATTTGTTGTAAGCGTTCTTGTGGATAATCGGGGTCAAGTGGTAAATAGGCTTTGCCGGATTTTAATATGGCAAGTACACTCACTATTGTTTCTATCGCACGTACAGTGCTTACACCTGCAATTAATGAAGAAGGTGAATTTGCCAATATCGCCGAAGCTAAATTATCAGCTTTTTGACCTAACTGATTGTATGTTAGTTTTGTGTTGCCAAAAATTACAGCTGTTTCATCAGGGGTTTTCGCCCTTTGTGCTTCGAACAATTGATGAATAAGGTGGCCGTTATTAATGTTTTCCATAGTTTTTTATCCGTCATTATATCCATTTAGCTCGCCCCCGGCTTTTTAACGCATTCATTATTAACCAGGTAAAAACAAGTGTATCGCGTTACACTCAATGCATAATTGGTGTTCTTATACGTTTGGAATGTTTTTTTGGTTGTAGATTAAAAACAATAAGACTTTCCCCGTGGTTAACCGCAATAAATTGTTTTCAATATCTTTGGTTCATCATGATCAGAAAATATCCGCTGCTGTTACTTTTTTTACTTACCTGTACGTTATCGGCAAAGGCGAATTTTAATTTTGACGCCAACTGCATCGATGCTTATAAAGCCATTTTAAGCCTGAAAATGAACGAAGCAAGGTTGCTGATACAAAAAGAAAAAACACAAAACCCGCAAAACGGTATTACAGTATTACTGGATAATTATATTGATTATTTTAGTTTGCTGGCCTCGGAGAACAAAGCCGATTATGAAAAGCTAAAGGATAACAGATCTGCCAGGTTATCAGCTCTTGAAGATAATGATAGTAAATCTCCTTACTATCTTTTTTCACTGGCGGAGGTATATATCCAATGGTCGTTTTTAAAGGCCAGGTTTGGAGATTATGTCTCTTCGTCACTTGACGCAAAAAAGGCAAGCAGTTTGTTAAAGGATAATGCTGAAAAATTTCCGGATTTTTTGCCTAACCGAAAAGGTTTGGCCCTGGTAGATGTTGTTTTCGGTTCCATACCTGCAAATTTAAAAAGCATCACCCGCTTTTTGGGAATGAGCGGCAATGTGCAATCCGGCATAAAACAGCTGGAGGCCCTTAAAGCTGAAATACCGAAAACAAAGTATAGCTATTATAACAGCGAATTGATCTTCTTCATTTGCAATATTAATATCAATGTACTCCACAATTCAAACGATTACTCCAGACTGATAGGTTATTTATCCGAAATGGACAGTAATAGTTTACTTCGGGCCTATTTACAGGGTTATGTGGCTTCAAAAACTGCCCATAATGATGATGCTATTGGTTTTCTGGAAGCTGCACCAAAATCAAATGAATACATTAAACTGCCTGCTATTGATTACCTGTTAGGATGCGCCAAACTTAACCGTATGGATAGTGAAAGCCCTTCGGCATTATTTTCTTTTGTTAAGGAGTTTAGAGGGAAGAATTATATAAAAGACGCTTATTTAAAGATCGCTTACTTTTATCTGCTGCAAAATGACCCGGAGAAATATTCCGTATACATAAAAATGGTTAAAAGCAGAGGCTATGTTATTGATGAAAAAGATCAGCTGGCTTTAAGCGAAGCAAATGACGTAAAGCCCGATATTGAATTGTTAAAAGCCAGGTTTTATTTTGATGGTGGTTACTACAGCAAGGCATTGGCCCAGCTAACGAATAAAGATGCAAACGTACTTAAATTATTAAGGGATAAAACAGAATATTATTATCGCCTCGGCAGGATCTATGATAAAACCGATAAAATGGGCGAAGCTGTTTTAAACTATCAACGGGCCATTAACCTGGGCAAAACAACCCACTATTATTATGCTGCTAATGCTGCATTAAGTATAGGCCATATTTATGAAGGAAAAAAGGACTTCAAAAGGGCAGGGGATTACTACAATCAGGCGCTTGATATGCGCGACCACCAATATCAGAACGATATAGATAATGATGCCAAGGCTGGGTTGAAAAGGATAGGGGAGTAGTGCGAATTCGGAATTCGGAATTTCGATTTCGGATTTTTAAAATTTGTGTCGACTAATAAGTTAAGTCGCCGAATTCACTTGTAAACCTCACATTCTTTTTCATCGCCAATAAATGATGCTCGTTCACTTTTTGTTTTAATGCTTCAAAATCAAAGTCATGGTTGGTGCCACAATCTAACAGGTTGAAATAGGTGGACGGCTTGGTGCTTTCAAAATACTCAATCAGGTTGCTGCTCCAAATCAGCTGGCAATTACCTTTAATCCGCTGTACTATTTCGTAAATGCCATCCTTAAATTCAATTTGCCTTATATTAATGGATTCTAAATTTCCTTGCGGGTAATAAAGCAGGATATTGCCCGGCTGGTTTAACAGCTCTGCCGCATAGCTTAAAGTTTCATCAATTGAGCGGGTGCCGGGTTCAACCGAAAACGAGCCTGTGTATTTCAGCCATGGATTTTTCTCCATCTGCTTTTTAACCGACATGGAATATAACCCTTTTAATTTTTGCTTTTTATGGATGAACCTGAAATATAAGTACATGGCAAAAAAGCCATCCAGAAATCCAAAATGGTTGCACATTAAGATATAAGAATGATCCGGTTTTATTTCGATATCATTAACAATGACCATTTTATTAAAACGCCTCCTGAAAAATAAGGTCAGTATTAACGCACCCCACCTGATCAGGAAGAAAGGAAGGGGTTTTGCTTTGATTATCATAATAATGATTTAGTTAACGCCGTCACGAAGCTCTTTTTTATCATTTCGTGACTTTCATCTAAGATAATTACTTCGGCATGCTTTAGTTTGGCGATAAATTTATCGCCGATCCGGGGCGGGAATGATTTATCACGTTTGCCAAATATAAATATGCTTTTTATGTTTTGTTCTTCAATCACCTGTAATAAACGAGGTTCATCGGTTTCTAAAAAACGAAAATAGGTAAAACAGGCATAAAAGTTAAACCTTAGTTCGGGCGTACCGATTTCATTGTAAAGTATTTTATAATCGTCACCATTAATAAATTTAAGCTTTTTGAATAATTTAAGCATGCCGGTTAATGCGTTTTTGCTCAGTGCGATCTTCTCTAAAATTTTATTTCCGGTCTTGTTTTTACTGAAAAATGGAATAAGTGCTCCGGGGTTTAAACTTGAGGGCGCTGCGATAATATATTCAGCGACCATTGGCGCCAACTCTTCAACAATGATAGTTGCAAAGTGTGTGCCCATAGAATACCCGATAACCGAAAAACGTTCTATGCCTTCGTGCCTGCAAAAGTCTGCAAACAGCGCGGCCAGTTCCTTCTTGCTGATCCCCTTTTTTACGGCTTGCAGGCTTTGATCTGTTAATTTGGTTTCTTTATGGAAAAACAGATCGAACCCGAAAAAGGTATATTTTGATCCCAGCGTGGTTTCTAAGATTTTGAATTGCTTGCCATGCATCCCATATCCATGAAAACATAACATAATTTGCGGTCCTTCCCCAAACTTATAATAGTGAAGTTTAACCAGTGTGTTTTCAAAATAATGCTGGGTCATAGGCGCCTTAAATTGGTGTCAATTAAAGCTATTGCCCAAACATAGTCACCATCATGCGAAATAGTTAAACTAATATTAAAACCGGCATTGTCCTTATGAATGATGGCCTGCGGTTGTCCGGCTGGTTTATTGCGGGTGATCTCAATTTTTTTCCAGCCTAATGTTGAGGGATCAAATTGCTTTATTGCCTTATAAACAGCTTCTTTTGCTGCCCAGGTAGAGGCATAACGTAATAATGAATCATTAAACTGATCACAGTAGGCAATTTCACCGGCGGTATAAACCTTTTTTTTGAAGAGGTCGTTAAATGAGGCACTGAAATCGGGAATAAAAATGAGATCATTGCCGACCTTAAAATTTGGGGCAATAACGAGTTCATCCACCATTTTTGAAATTTCATTCTCCATCAATTCCGAGGCCCATTATGTTAAAACCACCGTCAACAAAATGAATATTGCCGGTTACCTTTTTTGAAAGGTCCGAGAAATAATAAAGAGCGGCGTCGCCAACATCCCCGGCATCAATATTCCCAAGCGGCGCGGTTATTTTTCCTATCTTTCTTAATTTACGAACGCCCGATATGCCACCGGATGAAGTTGTCATAACGAGTCCGGCTGAAATAGCATTAACTCTAACGTTTTCATCCCTGAAATAGCTGGCCAGGTAAAGCATAATGTTTTCAAGCGCAGCTTTATTTATCGCCATACCGGCATATGCCGGGAAAACCCTTTGCGATGCATTATAGGTAAGCGTTAAAATGGAGGCGTTTTTTGCCAATAGCGGCTTTGCGACCCTGCTGATTCTTAATAGTGAATAAGCGCTTATATTAAATGAGTCCATCAAATCCTCAAAGGGGATATCCAGATAGGAGGGGGCAGGCTCATTGCTTCCAGGCAAAGTGTAACACATCACCTGTTGACTGCCAAATGCAACGCCATGTAAAACGTAGTCGATAGGCCCGGCAACATTGTGCACCATTTGCATAAAGGAGGTGATTTCACTTTCATTTCGCACATCAACTGCAGCAGACAGGCTACTATCCATCCCGTTTTGCTGCATTAAGTACAAAACTTCGTCTTTTGTTTCAGGAACATAGCTTAAAGCCACTTTGCAACCCGACTCTTGCAGTTTAACGGCAACAGCCCAGGCAATGGAACTTTCGTTTCGAACGCCAAAAATTACAGCAACTTTATCTTTGTTATTAATCATTTCATCAAGTTTTTTGAACGGCGAATAACAAGCCGCTTTTAAACATCCCTTGAAACCAGCATTGCACTGTTTGTACCGCCAAACCCATAATTTAAACAAGCCACACGGTTAATTTCTTTGGAAAAAGCTTTTTGCGGGATAAGATCCCGGTAAGCAGCTAATGGCTCCTTTGGGCCTGTCCAGTTGTCTGTTTTTTGGAAACTCTCCAGTTCTGGGTTTAAGGTAACCGAATTTAAACAAGGCAATACCTTCTGCTCCCTGAGCATCAGCAATGCTGTAATAAACTCAACCGAACCTGCCCCGCCAAGCATGTGGCCAAATTGTGATTTAGGGGCACTTATGTGATAACCTGAGTCGCCCAAAGCATCAACAACACTTAATAATTCAACGGAATCACCAACCGGGGTTGATGTACCGTGCATTTTTACCACATCAGGCATCAGCCCTTTATCGGGCATAACACCCTTCCATAAGAGTTGCTGACCGGCAAAGGATGGGTAAAACATATCGCCGTCACCGTCGGAATTATTAAAATACTCATCAATAACGCCGATAATATTTGCACCACGTGCTTTTGCCAGGTCATATGCTTCCAGTGCTACAATTCCGGCGCCGAACGAGCATACAAAACCGTTCCTGTTCATATCAAATGGCCTTGAACTCTCTTCCGGACTAAAGCCCTTGCTCAGTACCTGCATACCGTCAAAACCGATAAAGGTTTCCAAAGAGGTTCCTTCCAATCCACCGGCAATTACACGGTCTTGCAAACCGAATTTTATTAGCCGATAGGCATAACCGATATTGCCGAGGCCGGTGGCGCAGGCTGAACCTATTGCCTCGCAAACACCGCGGTTTTTTATCAGGCATGATATATTGGCCGCATCTCGGTAAAACATAGTGCGGTCAATAGTATGAGAACCTGCGATCCGCGATTTTCGCCCTTCTACAAAAAAATGGTGCCAGGCTATCCTTAGGATCACATTACCGGCGCCGCCTGAGCCTACAATTACCCCGGTTTGCTCCGATTGGGTTTCCATTGTAGTCCAACCGGCCATATTTATAGAATCCAAAGCGCCGAGCATCGCCCAGATGCTCCCCATATCTGCGGTAGCTAAGTTGCCGTCGGGGATCCGGCCCAAAGTATCAATATAAGTCTCAGGGTAATTTTCAGCAATCGGGGCCAAAACGGCTTCAAGTCCCATTTCCTCTTCGGTAATATAGCCTGAAACCACAGAACGCACCTGTTTACCATAAGCAGCAGCCTTATCCCATTGCCTGATCAGGCTTTGATTTAAAAACAGCTTTTCGCTGAAATCATCAAGGCCCGCACAGGTTGGAAACGCCCCGCCCATACCAACAACAGCCACCTTTCTTCCAGCCACCTGCATATACTATTCTTCTCCTCTTGCCTTTACAGCTATTATTAAATCAACAATGTCTTTTACTTTTGAACCCATGTGGTCAATGTCATCATCCTCAAATTCTATCCCGAATTTATGTTCCACTTTCGCAGCTATATTGATCAGCTCGGTTGAAGGTGTATTTAAATCTGTCAGGAAATCAGTATCTTCCGTTACGCCAACCAATCGCGCAGGGTCAATTGTTCTGATTGTTTTTAAAACTTCAATTAAGCCGTCAATTATTTCTTGTCTTTCCATTTTTATGCTTCTTTTTTAAAAAGTTCAATCTTGATCGCCCTGCCTGTTATCTCAAATAACTCGGCGACCAGGGTAAAATCTTTGCTAATATCATATTTTAATAATCGTTCTTCGTTAAAATCCTTAAAATAATCATCCAGGTCAATATTTTTCGGCACTTTATAAATCCGGCCGTCGCATACCATTTGCCGCCATTTATAAAATGTGATATTACCTAAACTGATAAACCTGTCCCCGGCTTCCAAATAATTATGAAAATTAACCTGACCGATACTTATAAAAGCCGGGATAAACTCATCCTTTAATTTAAGAGGGATACAGTTTTTTTTGCGGCATTCTAAAAAAGTAGCACATGATACCACAGTTGCCTGGGCAAATGCTTCCACCTGGTCAACCCCTCTGAAGATTCCAAAATGGTCTTCGATGTTTTTTTCGGTGGGCGAATAGCTTGCCACTATGCCTTTATTGGGGGAATGCCAGTGATAGGCATCAAGAAATAACTTGGAAGGCCCGTGCTGCAGCATTTTTTTAGGATTGACGCCGACAAGGTTGCCGTTATTTATTATCTGTAAAAGTTCGTTTTCCTCGTCGGTCATAATAAACCACCGTTAATATGAATATTAGTTCCGTTAATATAAGATGCTTTATCTGATAACAGAAAAGCTATCATGTCTGCAATATCATCCACTGTGCCAAACCGCTTTGCAGGAATCATAGCAAGGTATTTATCTTTAATAGCTTGAGGAATTGCTGCTGTCATATCGGTCTCAATAAAACCGGGAGACAGGCTGAGTACCCTGATGTTATTACTGTTAAGTGCTGCAGCTTCCTGGGCTAATGATCTGGAGAGCGCGGTTAATCCTGCTTTGGTAGCAGCATAAACCGATTGAAAAGCATTGCCGCTTTCGCCAACCACCGAACTTATGTTGATAATGACGCCGCTGTTATTCAACCCAAAAATTTTCATTGCGGTTTTACATATCATGATAGGCGCCCTTAAATTAACGTTTAGCATGGCATCGATTTCGCGCTCGGGTTGAAAATTTAACGGTTTATCGTAGGTTAGGCCTGCATTATTGATCACCGCATATAAGGTTTCGCCATGTTCTTTTTTTAAGGTTTTGCAAAAACTTGCCGTTTGCTCCGGGTCCGAAAAATCGGCGCATAAAATATCACTCCCCGGCTCAATATGGTTGAAACTTTCTTTTTTTGTAGCATGTAAAATCAAAGCATATTCGCCTGAAAGCTTTTTTGAAATGGCTAAACCCAAACCTTTGCTTGCGCCTGTTATTAGTACTTTTTTTTTCTCCATCAGGCGTAAAAATGTAGTTTAATAATTGCCCTGCAATATAATAATATTAAAATAAATGGATGATGGAAGTTTTAAAATGCTGTTTATTCATCACATGCGGGCAATTCAATGCGGAAGACAGAGCCCTTTCCTTCCTCGCTTTCCGCTTGTATTTTCCCTTTATGTTTGTCGATGATCTGTTTTACAATACTGAGGCCAAGGCCAGTAGATTGTTCACCTTTGAGGCCACTGCGCCCTGCTTTTGTGAACGGGTCAAATATAATTGGTAATTTTTCGGGCGAGATACCTATGCCTTTGTCTTTTACTTCTATAATTGTATTGGGACCCTTATGATCTAAAAATATTTCTACAACACTATTTTCTTTCGAAAACTTAAAGGCGTTATTGATCAGGTTATCCAATACGCGTTGAAATTTTTCATGGTTGATCATTGCATATGCCGGGCTTATATGACTGATCAGTTCGATGTTTTTTGTGCTATCCTGAATTTTCCACATCTCGACTATATCTGTTATGAATTTGTTGAGCTCAGTTTTGTGCATCACAAATTCAATCATATTTTCATTGCGTGCAGTTTCAAGCAGGTCTTCAATAATGGTGCGCGCTTTAACGCAGGATGCCTTTATAAAGCCAAGGTTTTCCTGTGTATCCGGTTCAATATCATCCATTTCCATTAACATGGCGACTGATTCAATAGCGGCAATAGGGTTGCGAAGGTCATGCGCCACCATGCCGAGCAACTGGCTTTTTAACTCGCTTCCGCGTTCAATTTCATGATTTTTTTCATTGATCTCGTTAAGCTGCAGGAAGTAATTGGCTTTTGATGAAAAAAAGTACCTTGATATTAAATAAAACCCGCCAAGCAATACCAGCGAAACCAATTGGTTGTATACCATTTCGGTAGGGTCAGTATGGTTAAGCATTAGCATCATTGTAAATAACAGCTCAACCGAAACCAACAGGATGACCGTTTCATAAAACTCAAACACACAAAGCACACTAATGATGATTAAGCTTATTAAATACAGGGTAAGGGAGTTTCGCGGATCGCCGGTAGCAATGAAGCTGGAATACATGCCGCATGATATGATGAAAAGCGAAAATATAAAAACAAACAACGCCATAATGGCAGTTGATTTTTTTCTTTTGCGATAATCCTCAACCAATATATTACTGATGATATAAAAAACAATCCCCGATGCAATAAATACCCAGTTGGTCATATTAAACTCAGGAAAATTTTCGGCCCTGGTGAGACTAACCGGGAAAATCAGATATAGTAACCTGATGATGAGGTTTAGTAACAGGAAAATAAAACACGCAACCCTAACCATAAACAGGTTTTGACCTGTATAGTAATCCCTCCAGGATAATTTGAATTTGCCAGGCAGGTGGTTATAGTAGTGGGTTTCCAAAATGATTTTAATTAGAAAGGCTTCACAAAAATAATAAAATTTGATAAAGATTTATTTAATATATCTCCATATCACGTGTGATAATAATTGTAAAGTTCCTTATTTCAGACTGATACCTGGCCTATGACAAAATAACGTTCAAATTATTTTTATTGCGACATTTTAACATACTATGCTTACTGGCAGGGGATTTGATTGGATTAGTTTGAATGGTTGATCTGAAGAGCGGTTGATCGGAACAGTGCAGACTATCTATCCTGCTAATTACGCTTAATCAATCAAAAACAAACTAAATCTACCTAATCAACATAAACAAAATTAAAGATGAATTTTAACAATTTTACCATAAAAGCACAGGAGGCAGTGCAGAAGGCTTCCGAGATCGCAACAGGAAACCAGCAGCAGGCCATTGAACCGGCCCACCTGCTTAAAGGTTTGTTACTGGTTGATGAAAACGTGATCACTTATTTATTAAAGAAATTAAACGTAAACGTGAACCGTTTAAACGAGACGCTTGATCAACAGATCAGTTCGTTCCCGAAAGTAAGCGGCAGCGATGTTTATTTATCATCAGGTTCAAATGCTGTGTTGCAAAAAGCGACTTCTTATCTTAAAGAATTTAAGGATGAATTTGTTTCCGTGGAGCATATTTTGCTTGGTATTTTAGCGGTGAATGATAAAACCAGTTCGGCCCTAAAGGATTATGGCGTAAATGAAAAAGACCTTAAAAAAGCGATTACAAGTTTACGCGGTGATAACAAGGTGACCGACCAGAATGCAGAAGCTACTTATAACGCTTTAAACAAATATGCACGTAACCTGAACGAATACGCCGAATCGGGCAAACTTGACCCGGTGATCGGCCGTGATGAAGAGATCAGGCGGGTGATCCAGATCCTATCCCGCCGTACCAAAAACAACCCGATATTGGTTGGTGAACCGGGGGTAGGTAAAACAGCTATTGCCGAGGGCATTGCTTTCAGGATAATAAAGCACGACGTGCCCGAAAGTTTGAAAACCAAAACTGTTTTTTCCCTTGACATGGGTGCGCTTATAGCAGGCGCAAAATATAAAGGTGAGTTCGAAGAGCGCTTAAAAGCAGTTATTAAAGAAGTTACCCAAAGCGACGGCGAGATTATTTTATTTATTGACGAGATACATACCCTGGTTGGCGCCGGTGGCGGTGAAGGCGCTATGGATGCAGCCAATATACTGAAACCCGCACTTGCACGTGGCGAGTTAAGGGCTATAGGCGCAACCACATTAAACGAGTACCAGAAATATATGGAAAAGGATAAAGCCTTGGAGCGCCGTTTTCAGATGGTACTGGTTGGGGAGCCGGATACCGCAGATGCAATTTCTATATTAAGGGGATTAAAAGAACGTTACGAAACCCATCATAAAGTTCGTATTAAGGATGAAGCTATTATAGCAGCGGTTGAAATGTCGCAGCGCTATATTTCGGACAGATTTTTGCCTGATAAGGCTATTGACCTGATGGATGAGGCCGCTTCCAAATTACGTTTGGAGATGGACTCTGTTCCTGAAGCTGTGGACGAACTTGATCGCCGGATTATGCAACTGGAGATTGAACGCGAAGCCATAAAACGTGAAAAAGACACAAAAAAAGTAAAGGAATTAAGCGAGGAAATAGCCAATTTATCTGCTGAACGTGATTCACTGCGCGCTAAATGGCAGGGTGAAAAAGACCTTGTGGATGGCATTAATATCAAGGTCGAACTGATTGAAAACTATAAGCTGGAAGCCGAACAAGCCGAACGTGCCGGCGATTACGGTAAGGTAGCCGAATTGCGCTATGGCACTATTGTAAAGGCTCAGCAGGAAGTTGAACAACTAAAAGCTGCCCTGCTTGTAAACCAAAGCGATAGCCGAATGCTGAAAGAAGAAGTGACAGCTGAGGATATTGCCGGTGTGGTTTCGCGGTGGACAGGGATACCTGTTTCAAAAATGATCCAGAGTGAGCGTGAAAAGCTGCTGAACCTGGAAGATGAGCTGCACAAACGTGTAGCCGGACAACAGGAAGCGATAGAAGCTATCAGCGACGCTATTCGCCGGAGCCGTGCGGGTTTGCAGGATAAAAAGAAACCTATTGGTTCCTTCATATTTTTGGGAACTACCGGGGTTGGTAAAACAGAATTAGCCAAGGCATTAGCGGAATACCTGTTTAATGATGAAGGTGCGATGGTTCGTATTGATATGTCGGAATACCAGGAGCGTCATGCAGTTTCAAGGCTGATAGGTGCTCCTCCGGGTTATGTGGGCTATGATGAAGGCGGGCAGTTGACTGAAGCAGTGCGCCGTAAACCGTACAGCGTGGTTTTACTGGACGAGATAGAGAAAGCACATCCAGATGTATTTAATATCCTGCTACAGGTTTTAGATGACGGCAGGCTAACTGATAATAAAGGGAGAGTGGTCAATTTTAAAAATACCATCATCATCATGACTTCCAATATCGGCTCAAATATTATTCAGGATAATTTCCAGGATTTGGAAGATGATGAGAGAGACGAAATAATTGGAAAAACAAAAAATCAATTGTTTGATTTATTGAGAAAAACCATTCGTCCGGAGTTTTTAAACAGAATTGATGAGATCATCATGTTTACACCGCTCAGCAGGAATGAGATCACCGATATAGTTAAATTACAGTTTAAACAGGTTCAAAATACCCTTGCCGAAATGGGGGTAACCCTGGATGCTTCTGAGGAAGCCCTGGATTGGCTGGCCCAGTTAGGGTATGATCCGCAATTTGGTGCAAGGCCGCTTAAACGGGTGATTCAGAAAAAGATCCTGAACGAATTATCAAAACAGATATTAGCCGGTAAGGTGAACAGGGACAGCAAAATAAGGCTGGATATGTTTGATAATAATTTTGTGTTTTTAAATGCGCCTGAATTGGTTGCTTAAGT